>ENA-UOWE01003352-UOWE01003352.1-activated-sludge-metagenome-genome-assembly--contig:-NODE-3352-length-16506-cov-4.233299_pt1 | contig 16506 bp, 12 predicted proteins | sample MGYA00249841_ERZ761562 | MGnify/ENA primary metagenome ERZ761562 (study PRJEB28883, sample SAMN05720200) | activated sludge metagenome | isolation source: Anaerobic digester | place: Japan... | reverse complement strand
GGCGAATTAATGGCAAGCCGCAACTTAAACCATAATCTCGAATTGAGAAAAACGATAAACGTTAAAACCGCGCTGATATCTAACCTCGAAGTCGATTATAAGACCGACGTTTTCAGGCCGCTCGAAAATACCGATACATACAGCCAGGGCCTTAGGTTCGAAAAAGACCTGAGCGCCGCGCTCAGCGTCAGCTCGGGCCTGGCATACGCTAAAATCAACCGTATAGCGCCTTTTTACGATTCAAACAAGGTGTCGCTGTTAAGCGGCTTCCGCCTGATTCCAAAACGCTTTAAAATGACGCTGCGCTCCAATCTCGACTATTCCATAGAAGACGACGACGTCACTAAAAGAAGCCGCACCATACTCGATAATTTCCTGGATTACGACCTGGGCGGAGATACCGAGCTGTCGGCCAATTATAAATTCGTCAATTCGGGAAAAACCTCGTACGAAGAAGGATATAAAGCGCGCATCGGAAAAATGACGCTTACTAAAAGATTCTAATCCCCGAACGCCATAAAGCTCTTCAGCTTTTCATAAATCAACGGTTTATAGACGGCGCGCCCTTTAAATTTTAATTTACATATTCGGGCCTTTATGCTATAATTTAAAATGCATATTATAGAGTATATGTATTTTATATGAGCTTTTTAATATTTAAAAACCTTAAAATTAAAACCATTCTAATAGCTTCTTTCGTCATTCTTTTCATAATAATGGCCACTGCCGCTATTTATTTCGTCCAGGCCAGCGTCCGCTTAAAATGTATCGACGACGCTAAAATACAGGCTCATAGAGTTCTAGACCGCAATCTCGCTGCGCACGAATATTTTTCTAAAGTGCTCAAACCCGCCGTCTTTAAATTGATCGAAAAAACCGTGGACAAAGATTACTTCGACCATTCATGGATGTCGTCCACTTACGTAAATAAAGAAGTCCATAAAATAATGCAGGGCATGAATCCGAAAAATTCCGATTATTATTATAAAGAATGCGCGGTCAACGCCAGAAACCCCGAAAACGAGGCGGACTCTTTCGAAGCTTCTTTTATCGCCGAAACCAACCGCGATAAATCCCTGATCTTAAAATCCGAAATCAAAGAGTACGGCGGAAAACCGTATATGGTTTTTCTGAGGCGCGGCGAAGTCATGGACGAATCATGCATGCGCTGTCACAGCAAGCCCGAGGCAGCCCCCGGCGATATGATCAAATCGTACGGTAGCGTTAAAGGATTCGAAAAACCTTCTGGAAGCGTAATATCGGCAATTTCAATAAGAATACCGCTGGACGCCGCTTTCGCCGAAACGTCCAGATTCGTTAAAACACTTTCGGGCATAATGATATTGGAATTTTTAGCGCTCTTCCTCTCCATTTATCTGATCTTTAAATATTTCGTAATCGATCAGATAGAAAAATTCAAGGCAAAAACCGATCTCATAGCTTCTGACGAAAGCACGCTCGGCTCTACCGTTTCCACGGCGGCAGGCTCCGAATTCAACGCTCTAGCGGATTCTTTCAATCACATGTCGTCCAACTTAAAGAATTTAAAAGACACTCTGGAGCAAAGAATTCAACAGCGCACCATTGAGCTCGAAAGGCTGAATAAAACCAAGGACAAATTCTTTTCTATAATAGCGCACGATTTGAAAAACCAGTTCAATTATATAATAGGCTTTTCCGATATGATCAAAAACGCCAGCGAAGATTTGAGCGATTCTGAAAAAAAGCAATATATATCTTATATAAACGACTCCATCAGAAGCGCTTTTCATTTGCTGTCAAACCTTCTGACATGGTCGCAAACTCAAACTAACGCTATAGTTTTTAACCCTGAAAAAATAAATTTGAAAGACCTCGCCGTTAAATCGGTTTCGGAAATACAGTCTATCGCCGATCAAAAAAATATTAAAATAATACTTAAAGCCGACGAAAAAACCGAAACGGAGCTGGACGTAAATATGATATTGACGGTGCTGAGAAATTTGCTCGCTAACGCCGTAAAATATTCATACCTGGGCGGAGAAGTGGAACTATGCGCCGAAGATAAAGGCGGATTCGTTGAATTTTCGGTAAAGGATTCCGGAACCGGAATGCCGGCTAAATTCATTGAAAACCTTTTCATACTGGGCGAAAACATTTCAAAAGATGGGACCGCTAAAGAAAGAGGGACCGGCCTGGGCCTCATGCTGTGCAAAGAGTTCGTGGATAAGCATAACGGAAAAATATCCGTGGCCAGCGAACCCGAAAAAGGAAGCACCTTCACATTCACGCTGCCAAAAAAATAACGCGGACGCATTTTATAAAAAACGGTCCGCGGTTTATATAATTTGTTTATTGCGTTTTAAAAGCGCCGGCGGATTAATGCGCCGTATTAAGTTCAGTGGCCTTTAAGCGCTTCAGCGACCAGTTCGCGCACTTTTTGAGAAACGTCGCCGGCCGCGAGCTCTATGGCGAAAAGTATCTGCTCCTTAAGCTCTCCCGATGCGCCTTTTTTAAGATGAGCGATAAGCATTTTTATCGCCTTGATGCGCTCGGATTCTTTTTTGGAGCCTATTTCGGTCATGAGTATGGGCACCGGCTTGAGATTGTTTATATCGATTTCGATGTCTTTTTCGGTAAAAACCTCCGCGGGCTGGCCTTTGGCGCCTTTTTTCATATCGGCCCTGGCGCTGGTTATTTTTCTGAGGCGCTCTTTTTCTTTTTCTTCTTCGGCCTGCATATCGATGGTTATTTCGGTTCCGGAATCGACGATTTCAGCCTCTTCCACGTGGTGGCCCGAGTCGAATTTATCTATTATCTGCCTTATGAAATTAGCTTTCTGCGAAGGCAGAGTGTCGATAATTTCTTTAAGCTTGTAATAATTGCTTTCATTGGTCTTTTTCTGTATGCCAAGAACGCCTATCTTAAAAATTTCAGGGTCTTCTTCGTTATAAAAAATGGCCATGGCCATTTCCATGGACTTGTCATCGGGTATCTTTAAAATAGAGCGGGCCGCTATGAAACGATACTCGCGCTCGTCGGCGTTGAGCATCTTATCAAGTATTTGTTTAGACTTTTCGTAATCGTTCGCCCATAGCGCCGCTATGGCGGAAGACTGCACTTCTTTATCAGGATGCCTTATGAACTGCGGTATTATATTTACCAGGTTTTTGTCTTTTATATAAAAAAGCGCGTCCAGCGCGGCCGAAATATGTTTGGGATTCGGCGATTTGAGATACCTGGCGATGCCGCTTAAAAACGGCTGGCCGCCGTATTTGCCCACGAGCCTTAAATACCATCCGGCCACGTCGGGATTGGCTTCGGCGCCGGCGAGCTCGGCTATCTTGGAAACGACCACGTTATCGAGAAGATCGTAATCGCCTTCTTCGAAAACGCGTGAAAGTTCGGCTATCTTTTTATCTTCGGGAAGTTTCGATAATTTCTGCAAAAGTTCGGAATCCGAAATATCCACGCGCGCGTTTGAAACCGGCGGCGCTACAGGCTCGGGCCTGGTTTGAACCGGATCGGCGGCTGGCGGCGTATCGATCGAAATTCCGCCCGTTTTAGGCGCCACGGGTTCCGCCGGGCGAACGGTTCTAAGAGGATCGGGCTGGGTAACGGGCGGCTTCTGGACCGGCGGAGGCGCCTGCGGCGCGGCGGCCTGCTGCGGGGCCGTACCGGGCGAACCGCCCCTGATTTTAATTGCGTCGATAGCTTTTTTAACGAAATATCTAACCGTCTGGTTGGTCGAATTCAACTGTTTTTCAAGATGAGGCAAAGCGGAAGCGTCGCCGGCCTGGGCCAGTATGCGCCGCCTTGATTTTGCTGTCATCGATATCCGATTCGAGTTCAAATATAATTTCTTCTAAACTTACGCTCATATTGTCAACATCCAATCAATTTTTTTTGTTTTGTCAACCTATATTGCGTTAATATTCAACGCATTTGCTTGCCCTTCGAAGCCGCCGGGAGGGGCGTTACGTTTTAAAATCAGCGGCATAGCCTTTACGGCGGCTTTTTTTCCCGCTTCGATTATATCGGCGATCCTTGAAAACGCCCAGAAGCCTATATCGCCGAAATCGGGCTCGATAAGAATATCAGGTTCTTTTTTCTGCGCCTGGAGCAATTTTTCGCCCATCATTATTATGCTCTGAGCCGAAACATGAAGTATATGCCGCGGTTGCTTTATCATATTGGCGTAACCCACGCTCACGCCTATCAATGTGCCGCCGTTAAGCCTTTTTCTTATAATGCCGGCCGGAAGGGGCATCAAAACCCCGCCGTCGATATACGTCGCGCCCGAATATTGGTAAGGCGGAAAAAGCATGGGCACCGCCGCCGAAGCCATAAGCGCGTCAACTATATCGCCTGAATTGAATATCACAGGCCTGCCCTTATTAATATCGGCGCAAACTACGCAAACGTTAGTTTTAAGTTGCTCCAGCCGCCTCAAGCCGAGGTCGCGCCGGAAAACTTTTTTTAAAAATTTCTTTAATTTTGCTCCCCTGTTGAGGCTTACAAATGGGATTCTTTTGTCGAATATGACTTCGGAAGAGATTTCGCAGGCCGCTTCCGCCATGGCCTTAAGGTTCATGCCGCCCGCGTACAGGCACGCGACTATGGCGCCCATGGAAGAGCCGCTCAGCATGTTTACCGTTACGCCGTTTTTAACGAGTTCGGATATCACGCCGATATGAGCGAAACCCCGCACTGCGCCCGAACCGAGAGCCAGACCGGCGGAAACGCGCGGCATCGAGTCCGCGGAGCTTTTTTCGGCCGCATCCGTCCGCGGGTTTACGCTTTTAAATTTTATTATATTACCGCTTTCGTTGTAAACCATGGTTTTTCCGCCCGTAATTTCTTTACGCCGGAATTATCCGCGGCGCGTTTTAATAAACCGTATTTCAAAAACCGCTCAGTTGGTAAGCTGGGTGAACGAATAACCGCCCAGCGTCGTTTTCCATACGTCAAACCTGCTTCCGCTGATGGGTTTTTGAAGAAATAAAACCGTCTTGCCGTCGTTGGAAACGGCTGGCTGGTTGAAATAATAATACGTAGAAAAATTTTTTACCACGTTGATGGCCTTGCTGTTTAAATAAGCCCTTTCCATTCTTACGGAAGATCCGGTCCTTCCGTGCATATATATGAGCTCTTCCATGCCGCTTACGCTCTGGGCGTTAGACGCCAGAAACTCTGGATCGAAGACGTCGAGATTGGTTTCTACTAAAAATTCCTTTTCGACTTTGTCGGCCGCGGCGAGATCTACGTAATAAAGGCCCCAGTAGCCGTTAACCTTTTTCTGAAACATTACCAGATTGTTATCGGCCGAAACGGTTGGCTTGCGTTTCAGGGTTTCCGTCGAAGTTATTATTTTGAAGTTTTCGCCGCCGGCGTCCGACATGCATATCTGCGAATAGTTGGCGTCGGAACGGTCTATGGCCGAAAAAACTATGAACTGGCCGTTTTTAGAAAACGCCGCGTCTAAAAAATTGTAGCTCTGGTTCCTTAAAATATCTACCGGCGCCGTGTTTTCAAAATTCATTTTATAAACCCTGAAAGTGCCGCTTTTATTCGAAGAAAATAAAATGTCCTTTCCGAAGGAACAGCCCCTGACGCATATGTTTTCGTTAGAATCGTAAGTGAGCGCTATCTCGCCGGTAGCGGTGATTTCCCTGAGGTAAACGTTGACTTCGGAGCCTTTAGACCTGTTGAAATACATGAATTTGTTATCGGTAGTTACGCCGGCGTTGGAATGGTCTATTCCCTTATAGACGCTCTGCTCCTTCTGGGTCGATTTTATTTCGCTGAAGCAGCCCGACATAATGGGCATTACAAAAAAGACGCAAAACAATATCACAAAATCGGCATATTTAATTTTTTTAATATTTTCGTTAGCTTTCTTAATTATCGCGATCAATCTCATTATTTCTTTCCTATTCCGTTTATAGATTCGACGGCTTCGCCGGGCCCGATTAGCGTTAAAATCTTTAAATTTTCGTTTGATTTAAATATAAATCTTATCATAATTTACATTAAATGTCAAAATATACTTTGAGCGGATCCGGCCTATAATTTTTATTGCATAATGCGCTATATTTTGTTAAAATATCCGCATAAGCCGATGAAAGGTTCTTATGAAATCAAACAGCAGAAATTTTTTATTCATTGCCGCGCTTTTGCTTGCCGTATTCGCATCGGCCGGGCCCGCATACGCTTACCTGGACCCGGGCACCGTTTCTTATTTCCTTCAAATACTGATAGCCGGCCTGGTCGGGCTTTCCGTTACCATAAAGCTCTACTGGAACAATATCGTTTCGATATTCAAAAGCAAAACTCCCGCGGCGCCCCCCCAACCCGCCGAAAAAACCGGCGGCGCGGCTAAAGAAGAAGAAAAAAGTAAAGACGAGTAAGTGCCCGATATGATTTTATTTCATCCTTATCTTTTCGCCTCGCACCAGACGCTCTTCCTTCTTTCGCACAACATAACCGAAACGGCGCTTTCAAAAGCCTTATACCCTTTGCTGATAACGCTCGCGCTCACATTCGCGGCCGTCTCGTTTTTTTCGGCGCGGTCCTTCGACCGCTCTAAAACGGCGGCGGGCCTTTCTTTTTTCTGGCTCATGTTTTTTTCGTACGGCCCCGTCGAGCAATACGCCCTTTCATACGCCGCCTTCGCTTCCGGAGCATGGTTTTTTCCCCTATGGCTCGCTTTCGTTTATTTCGCCGTCAAGAAAATAACCGCCCTTCCCGTCGATTTCAATAAAGCCGGAACCGTTCTGAATTTCACAGCGGCCGCTTTGATTATAATGCCGGCTTTAAATATAGCGGGGCATTATTACGCCGTATCGGTAAAGATAAACGAAACGCCCGGCGGCAAATATCACACGGCGAGCATGAATTCGGACGAAATTAAATTGTCCGGACGCCCCGACATCTATCACATAGTCCTCGACGGCTACGCCCGGACGGATATTTTAAAAGACATATACGGATACGACAACTCGGATTTCATAAATTATCTTAAAAGCAAAGGATTTTACGTAGCCGAAAAAAGCTACGCCAATTACGCCACTTTTACGGCCCATTCAGTGGCGTCCTATTTGAACTACGATCATTATTCCAATATATTCGGGGATTCTTATAAAGATTACAGGCCGCTGGACAAGCTCACCGAATTAATCCAGCGCAACGCCGCGGCTAAATTTTTGAGAAGTTACGGATACTCGTTCGTTTCGTATTATATAATCGACGGCGTCATTTACACGGCCGATATACTCCTGAAACCTGACGTTTTCCGCCGCGGCGCGGCCGGCGAGATATATTTCGACCCGTTTTACAATATGCTCATCAATAAAACGCCGCTGGCTTTATTATTCAAAAATTTTTCAAAGGAATTCGACTTCAGCCTCAGCGAAGGGATAAGGGCGCTCAGCTCATATATGTTCGAAAGCATAAAGGACATGAACGGGTTCAAAAAACCTATATTCGTTTATGCGCATTTTCCCCTGCCGCACCCGCCTTTCGTCTTCGATGAAAACGGCGGAAGCTTCGCCGGCTGGAAGTTTTTTTCGAACCCGTTCGGCGACGCCGACGTGCTGGTAACCGGAGACCGCGACAGGGAAAATTACCGCAAATTTTACCTGAACCAGCTTAAATACGCCACGCTGAAAACGCGCGAAATGATAGAGGCGATAATTAAAAATTCCAAGGAGCCGCCGGTGATAATACTCCAGTCCGACCACGGCCCCGGCTCTAATTTCAGCTTCAACGACCCGCGGGCGGCCGGGGCGCGCGGCCTGCGCGAGCGCTACGCAATACTCAACGCATATTACGCCGGAAAAGCCACCGACGAAAAAAATACGCCGGGCCTCCACCAGAAAGTGACGCCGGTGAACACATACAGGATAATCTTTAACGCGCTGTTCGGCTCGAACATGCCGATGCTGCCCGATAAATGCTTTTACGCGCCGGTGAACCGGCCTTACGATTTTTGCGAAATTGAAACAGATTGACTTTATTGCATTATCGCAATATTCTTTTTCATGATAAGAATGTTTTTTTCGTTTTCACGGCGGTACTCCACGCCGTCCATTATCTTTCTGACAAGATAAACGCCGAGCCCGCCTATCTGACGCTCTTCGAGCGGCTTTTCTATATCGGGCTCCGGCAGCCTCAAAGGATTGAACTGCCAGCCGTCGTCTTCTATTTCTATGTGTAAAAAGGATTGGTTAAGGCCCGCGCGCACAATTATTTCGTGAGTGTCGCGGTCTTTGAATGCGTATGAAATTACGTTGGTGAGGATTTCATCTACGGCGAGCTTGACGTTATTGACGGACTTCTGCGGCATTTTATTCGCCGCGCAAAACACGCCTATCTTTTCGCGAAGTTCCGCAATCGCGCTTATATCGTTTTTAATTTTTACGATTAAATTCTCGACGCTTTTCATATAAACCGCTTAACCGCGCTTCCGGCCGCCGCATGCCCGTATATTTTTTTAACCGCGGCCGGCTTTAGTATATAGCAATTTTATAATTCTGTCAATTATAAAATTGATTCGAATTGTAAATCGGCACGGTGAGGCTTATATTATTTGTTTCTGGCGTTTCTGACGGCTTCGGCGCCGATAAGGCTGACTGCCGCGTAAGGCGCTATCTGCTTTATGCAGTAAGAAAAGCTTTTGTCCGAAGCGCGCGGAATATAAATCATGTCGCCGTCCTGGATTTCAGGGTTCAAAGCGGCGGGGCGGCCGAGGTTATATTCGAACTGAATGGTGCGCTCCGGCATTTTTCTGACGATTTTTAATAACTTGCCGGTCTTGCCGGAAAGCTCTATTTTATCGTCTATTAATTTCTTGAGCCCCTGCGTTTTATCGTAAGCGAAAAGGCCCGGATTTTTAACGGAACCCAGTATATAAACGCGGCCTTTTATATTGTCGGCCTTGCTGAAGTAAAGAAGGTCGTTGCTGCACAGCTTCAGATTAAGCAGTATCCGGTTCTGCAGGACTTTATCATAATCGGAAAGGTCGATGGTAAATACGGTGCCGCCCTGCCTTATTATATCGCATCTGACGCTCTGGTTTTTAATGTTTTCCAGCCCCGCCTGCGGAAGTATCGAAAGAAGCGTCATCTCGTTTTTAAAATCGTGCCGCCCGGGATTCGATATGTCGCCGAGCAGGTAAACGAAGTTATTGTTATATTCGCTTATGATAACGTTGACTATGGGATTGGAAATATAGCGCGCAAGACGGTTGGTAATGACCGCCGCAAGCTCTTCGCGGCTCAAGCCGGCGGCCGGTATCGTGCCTATTATCGGCATCGACATTTTGCCGTCGGGGCCTATCCTATAATTATCCGCGTATTCGGGATTCTCATATACGAAAACCTTTATAAGATCGCCGGCGCCTATTATATATTCGCTTTTGACCGGATTCTGCATGAGCGCCGCCGCCGACTCGACGCCGAGCTGCTCTTCAACCCCGCCGCCCGCGCTTACGGCCCCGCTGGCCATCAGGCTGAATAAAAAGAAACCGGCTACCGATAAAGCCGGCATTATAAACGAAAACCGGCCGGCAATATTCCAAAAATCTGATTTATAAGATTTGAGTGCTTTTCTTAGTTCGCTCATAGTTATCAACCTTTTTAATTGAATTCCTTTAACAGGTCGGTTTCGTCGTTTAATTTCAATACGAAATTTTTGCATATGTTGATCATCGCCGAATTGGTGACCGGCTTTGAAACGTATTCGGCGGCGCCGAATTTCGACGCCTTAACCTGGCATTTGATTTTAGAGAGCACTATTACTGGTATCTGGGAAATTTCAAACGTGCTTTTTATCTGCTGCAATATCTCGAAGCCGTCCTGGGTTTTAAGGACCGGTTCTATGAAAATTATATCGGGGTTGCAATTTATTATATCTATAACCGTGTTTTTTCCGGAGGACAGTATGGAGACGTTGAACGTGCAGTTTAAAACCGGCTGTATCTCAACTAAAATCTCCTTTATTTTATCGCACGCCGCTTTTTCCTCGTCGAGCACCACTACGTTTATTATAACGCTTTCGCCGCTTTTTTTCTCGCTTATCCTTATGGCGCCTTCGGCGAAAGGATCGGCCGATAAAAGCTTCATCATCTCTTCCGAAAAGCTGGATATCTCATGCTCCGCTTCGGCCATGGAGGAAAGGTCGAAGCTGTCGGCGATATTGACGTTGAGCATAAGCGCCGCGCCCTCGCCTTCCCTGGAATTAAGCTCCAGGCTTGCGTTTATTTCCTGCAGGAATTTATGTATTATTATAAGGCCGCTTCTGGAATCGCTTTCATTCAACTCGATCGAAAGCTTCCCGCCCGAAAAATAATTGTCTATAAGCCCCTGGTCGAACCCGCCGCCGTGGTCTAAAAATTCCACCTGCAGCGCGCGTTTCTGTTCGTCCACAAGCGTCGTTATTACGATTTCGTCTTCGGCCCCGCTGAATTTGAGGCTGTTATCGAGCAAATTAAGCAATATGCAATATAACTTATATTTATCGGCTTTCACTAAAATAGGGTTCTTATAAAACCGCGTCGATATATTGACGCTCTTCTTTTTAAATTTCGAATAAAGCGAGCATAAAGCGGTAAACATAAGCTCGTTGAAATCGAATTCCGTTTCCATCACGAAACCCGGGTCGAATTCAGGCGAAAGATAAGACTGGAGATACGAAACGAGCTCGGCGTTGAACTTCAAAACGGAAAGCGCCGTGGAGGAATTTATCACGCACGAACGGCCCATGGCCAGCGGAGACATTTCGGCGATATCCGATATAGCTTCGAGCGGTATCTTGGTCTCATGGAACACTATCGATTCAAGTATCCTTCTCCTGATTACCTCTTTTTTAGTTTCGATGCTTTCGCTTTCGAGCCTGTTTTTAATTTCGCCCAGCTTTGAAACGCTTTCGTGTATGCGTTCGAAAATACCGCCGTTGTTATCTTTCATTGAATATCACACCCAGTACATATAGATTGGAGCTTTTCGCGTAGCTTTCAAACGCGGCTATTTCTTCCCTGAAATCATCGGTGGAAGTAATCTTTTCAACGTCGATAACCAGCGCTACGTTTCTTATATAACCGGTGATCGCCTGAAAATCGCTTGAAATGCTGAAAGCCGGACAATCGGCAATGACGAGGCCGAATTTTTCCGATACCTCTTTTATAAACTCGCCGCAAACCGGCGACGACATTACTTTTTGAACGTTAGGCGGAAGCACGCCCGTGGATATGATTTTAAGCTCGTCTATCGCGGTTGCGGATATCACTTCTTCATAGGGCGTTTCGCCTATTATTATATCGGTCAACCCGTTGCGGCTGGATACCTTATAATAGTCGCTGACCGGAAGGCCGGTGGTCTTGTAATTAACGTCTACAACCAGCGTCTGCTGGCCGCTCAGCGCCGATGAAACGCCTATGTTGGCCGAAAGCAGCGTCTTTCCTTCGGAAGGGTTGAGGCTGGTTATCCCGACGGCATTGCCGGTATTTTTATCCAGCTGGCTGGTGATATTGTTCCTTATTATATTGACGTGCCTCGACTGCTTGGAATCTTTCTGATGATAATTAAAGCAGGCGGCGGAAAAAGAGGAATCCTCGAAGTTAAAAGGCCCGCTCTTGTTAATATGGCCGAGCACCCTGTATTTAAATTCATCGCTTACGACGCTTTTGTAATTGGAAAGCTTCTGGTTTTCTTTTATGAGCTGAACCCTCGATTCCACTTTAAACGACATTAAAAATAAAACCAGCGCTATCAACGCGGCCGAAAGTTCGAAATAGGCCACGTTAAGCCGGGCGCCGGCCGCGGACTCTATTATCGACGGCATGCTTCCGGAAAGGCCCGTCTGGGATATCCTGGTATCGTCTATCTGCTTGTTGATGGCCGAAAGTATATTTTCTATCTTGGAAAGCTCGACTTCATACGCCTTTACCTGCGCCTTTTTCTTTGGATACGATTTAATCTGGCTTTCACACTGGCCTATAAGTGCCGCATATGCGTTCCTTTTAGTCTTAAGCAGCTCGAGCGCCTGCTCGTTTCTGCCATGGGCCGGAACCGCCTTGCTCTGCTGAACGGGCATATCGGTTTTATAGGTTATTTTATTGCGGAGTATCTCCAGCATGGCCGATTCGTTTTTAACCAGAGGGTGGGCGTCGGTATATTTTCTTTTCAAAACAGCCAGCTTTATTTCACTGTCGCGTATCTTCCTTTTAAGATCGTAATTTTCCTCGCTGTCTTCCATCTGCGACGAAGGCGCCGCCGAAACGCCGAATGCCGGCGAGGACGGTTTGGGCTTATAGGTGAGGTTGCGCTCGGCCAGTTTCTCAGCTATGCTTATTTCGGTGTTTATCTTCGAAAGCTCGCCGTTATACTGGGAATACTGCGCCGAAAGCATTGCGTAATCGTTTTCCAGATTTACTATATTTTCCATGGCGCAGAACTTTTCATAGCGGGCGTTGACCGACGATAACATTTTTTCGGCTTCGAGCTGCTTCATGTAAAGCATCTGAAGCGTTTTGCTGGTTATATCGTTAAGCTTCGACGAATAATCGGAAATATAAGCTTCGACTATCGCGTTGACTATCTTGACGGCGTAATCTTTAGAACGGTCGAAATACTCGAGCTCGAAAATCATCGACTCGCTGTCGTACCTGTAAGAAAGATTCCTTTTAATTTTAGCGGCCATGCCGTCGTCGAGTTTTACTTCCTTTGTGCCGCTTAAATGCAGAACGCTTTTCAATGCCGATTTGATCACTTCGTGGCTCTGCATCACTTTAAATTCCGAAGAGGCTATGATTTTCTTAAATCCCGCCGTTTCCTTTTCGGCCGGAAGCCCTATTAAAACCGAAGCCCTATACGATAGTTTATTGACGAAAATAACCGTAAATATTATAAAAGCAGCCAGCAGCGCGATTCTTATAATACTGGCGCGCGCCATCTTGTTTTTTAATTTCTTTAAAATCGAATTCATTACTTCATCCTTAAACTTTAATGACGCTTTTTAGACCGATATCGCAAAACCGTCATAATTTAGTATCGCGGTTGTTAAAACTTAATATGACTCATCATTATTCATATCGGTATCAGGCAGGAAAAAATTACTTGATTTTAATCATTTGTTATGATATTATTTTATCCGAAATGTTAAGAAGTGTTTATAAGTCTTCCGGGAGTGAAATAAATGACAGATTCCGAAAACAATTCCAAAAACATGCCGCAGGACGGCGGCGCGGGCGATCAACTAAAAAAAGTCCAGCAGCAGCTTGTTCAGAAGGATAATTTAATAAGGCTATTACAGGCCCAGCTTAAAAAGCAGAAAGACTCTCCGGCCGATTCTTCTTCCGCTGACCATTCGGTTATTCTCGCCAATTTAGAAGACGAAATAAAAAAACTCTCCGGCGAATTAAAAGAAAAAGATTCGGAAATAAGCTCTTTCAAACGCGACAGGGAGGAACTCGGCGCCAAGTATTCCGAGCTCGAAAGCGAATTCAACGCCCTTAAAAAGCAGTTCGAAATAGTCTCCGAAAAACATTCGGACGCTATCGGCGAAAGCGAATCTAAATTAACCGAAGAGCTTAACGATAAAATATCCTCTCTCAACGAAGCTTTAAGAAAAAAAGACGAAGAAATTCAAAAAATAAAATATAAACTCGAAAGCGAGATAGCGTCTTCGGCTAAACTTAAAGAGGCGCTTAACGAAAACGAGATAAAACTCAAGCAGTCCCAGCTCGAAACGGGATCCCCCGACGCCGGATACGCTACCGCGTCCAAAATAATAGAAAAGCATATCAAGGGCGGCAAATATCTGCCCGAAGAATATACCAAAATGATCGACCTTTTAAGCGGAGTGAGCCATGAAATGGCAAAAACTATCGACGACAAAGAAAAGGAGATCGAAAAACTTCTGTCCAAGCTTAAAAAGCTCGAATCCAGCGATTCTCAATACGGCTCGCTGGCCGAACAGAACAAGCAGCTCGAAGAAAAGGTAAAATATTTAAAAACCATATCCGAAAGCCACGTCAACGAAAATTATTCGCAGTTCAAAGTCCTGGTCAACCACATAATCCAGATACTCGACGAATTTTACGAAGCTTTCAATCTCCTCAACAACAACGATATGGCCGGCTTTAAAACAAAAGCCACCGCGGTTTTTGAAATGCTGAAAAGCTCGCTCAAAACGGTGAGCGTATTCCCTATAGCCACTATAGGCGAAAAATTCAACCCGAAACTGCACGAAGTGATCGAATTCGTCCGCTCAAAAGAGCACGAAGACGACACAATAGTGGACGAAGCTTTAAAAGGCTACACGCTCAACGACGAACTGCTCAGATCGGCGCGCGTCAAGGTAATTAAAAACAGATTCAAATGCTCCGCCTGCGGCAATATCTCGAGAGTGGGCTCGCAGTTCTGCGATTCGTGCGGCAATAAACTCGAAACGCTGAGCGTCCCCTACAAAGATATCAAAAACACCAGCACGCTCTACTTTCAGACCGGAAAAATATTCGAAGAAAAGAATATGCTCGAAAAAGCCCGCGAATATTATCAGCAGGCCGTAACGCTCGAACCGCTGCAGTACCAGTACTTATACCATCTGGCCCGCGTTCTGGAAATGCTCGGCGATTATGAAAACTCGATAGCGTGCTTCAAAAAAGTTTCCGAAACCGACCCGCACTACGAAGAAGTATGCCATCACATTAAAAATATAGAAATCAAAATGAATATCATCAACGGAATCAAAAATATAGTTACTTATAAATAATTTTATCGGTAACTCCGCGGGAGTAGATCAGTGGTAGATTAGCAGCTTCCCAAGCTGCCTGTCGCGGGTTCAAATCCCGTCTCCCGCTTATAACTTATTAAAAAACCCGCCTTCCGGCGGGCTTTTTTTATTTATAACAAAAAGTATGTTTTTAGATAGCGGCGGCGCCGCGTTTCGATGAGTTATCTTAATTATTATTTTCCCGGCGGCGCGGCCTTCACTTCGGGATAGTCGAATACGTTCAATCCGCCCGCCGTCGCTATAAACACGGCGGTTTTTTCGCCAGCCACGGCGTTCACTTTATTCGACGCGAGCCCTTCGGACATGGTGTAATTTTCCCACTTGCCGTCGCCGTTGAAATAAGACATGCCTTTGGTCGTAGCTATCCACAATGCGTCTTCTTCGTCTATATAAATAGATTTGATCCAGTTGGATATGAGCGGCGAATTGCCCTTCACTTTTTTATAACCTATGCCCGAAGCCGTTTTGGCCGGCATTTCCGAATCCGCCGAAAAGACGGACCAGTTCGAAAAATTTTTGCACCTGTTGATTCCCATATTGGTGCCTATATACATTACGCCGTTGGAATTAATGGCTATCGCGTAAATGCTGTTTCCGGACATTTCAGTGTTTCCGGGCTCTTCTATCAGATCGCCGCTCGGCGTGGGTTTCATGGACGTGCCGCTCTTGGTTGCGAAACTGCCCGGGCCGCTTATTACTATCGCGCCCTGGCGGGTTCCGGCGTAAAGCGTGGCTTCCTTCGTGTCTTTTCCGAAGCTTATTACGTCGTCGTTAGGCAGGTTGTCGCTTTTACGGGTGAATTTGTTGAAATTCTTGCTGCCGTCGTAAAGCGCGAGTCCGTACTGCGTGCCGGCCCATACCATGCCGGTATTCGACTGAACCAGGGCGCTGGTTTTGCCTATATCGAAAAACCTGACCGAATTGAAGTTATAGGAGTAAACGCCCGTTTCGGTTCCGAACCACAACTTGCCGCCGTCCTCCTGGCATATCGCGTTTATCTTTTCAGCCTTGAGCTTGCTTTCCGCGTCCACTATCTGAATGACGTTCCTGGAATCGAACGAATAAAAATACACGCCTTCCATGGTGCCTATATAAAGGCCGCGCTGGTTGTTCTGATTTTTTCCGATAAACAACGAAAGAACTTCATTCGCTTTCGCCGATTGGCCCAGATTGATTTTACTCAACTCGCGCTTCTTCTGAGCGCTCTCTCCGCCGCCCGCCGGCGCGCCCGTTTTTCTGGAGCCGCCGCAGCCGGATGAGCCTATTATAAAGATGGTCCACATCAATATGATAGAAAAAACTATAAAACTTTTGTAGCCGCGATTGTTATGCAAAAATAGCCCTCCATTCGATATATTCGTTAGAAAAACAACCTTTCGCCAGGATTGACGCGCTTTATACGGCCGCTCATCTTATCGTAGTAGCCGCGCTGGCGGTCTTCGGGGAACGCCTTTATGCCTATTTCAAAATAATATTCCTTCTGGTGCGGATTGGCGCGCAGAGTCGCTTCCATGCAATGAAGATCGCGCACCAGATAATAATTCACGTTACGCAGCGATTTGGTCGGTATGTCGTAAATTATATCGGTGTTTACCGTCCAGAACGGAGACGCCACGAACTGAAGCGTCGAGTTCAAAGTCTGGTACTTTCTGGTTATTCTATCATAACTCGTAGAAGTTTGCCAGTTAATTTTTTGGCCCGCCTGGTAGTCGTACTTAAGGTACATATTAGTTA
>ENA-UOWE01003351-UOWE01003351.1-activated-sludge-metagenome-genome-assembly--contig:-NODE-3351-length-16506-cov-6.860495_pt1 | contig 16506 bp, 12 predicted proteins | sample MGYA00249841_ERZ761562 | MGnify/ENA primary metagenome ERZ761562 (study PRJEB28883, sample SAMN05720200) | activated sludge metagenome | isolation source: Anaerobic digester | place: Japan... | reverse complement strand
ACCGAGTCCAGCAGCGACGAGTCGTACTCCGTTCCGAGCTTCTTCAACGCTGCCGCACCGACGGCGAGCTCGGCCTGGTAGCGGTAGGCCGCCGGCAGGATGAGCGTCTTGGCCATCTCGAGGGTCTGCTTGGCCTCGACCTGGATGCTGAGCACGTACTGCTCCAGGTAGACCTCCATGCGGCTGGCCAGCTCACGGTTGCTGAGCACGCCGTACTTCTCGAACAGGTCCTTGGCCTCGGGGGTGTCGAGTTGGGGCAGGGCGTCGACGGTGGTGCGGAGGTTGAGGAGCCCACGGGACGCCGCCTCCACCTGCCAGTCGTCGGAGTAGCCGTCGCCGTTGAACACGACGTTGCCGTGGGTGGTGATGATGCTCTCGAGCACCCTCTGGACAGCGACGTTGAAGTCGGTGCCGGCAGCGACCGCGGCCTCGAGCTCGGTGGCGATGAAGTCGAGCGACTCGGCCATGATCGAGTTGATCGCGACCATCGGTCCCGAGATCGACTGCGACGAACCGGGCGCCCGGAACTCGAATCGGTTGCCGGTGAACGCGAACGGGCTCGTGCGGTTGCGGTCGCCGGGGTCGGCCGGGAGCACGGGGAGGCTGTCGGCACCGATGGTGATGGTGCCCTTCTCCTTCGACGCCGTGGCGCCGCCCTTCGCGATCTGGTCGAACACGTCCATCAGCTGCTCGCCGAGGAAGATCGAGATGATCGCCGGCGGTGCCTCGTTGGCGCCGAGACGGTGGTCGTTGCGGGACGACGCCACGACGGCGCGGAGGATGCCGCCGTACTTGTGCACCGACCGGATGACGGCGGCGCAGAACACGAGGAACTGGGCGTTCTCGTGAGGCGTGTGGCCCGGGTCGAGGAGGTTGCCCTGGGTCGAGTTGCCGATCGAGAAGTTGACGTGCTTGCCCGAGCCGTTGATGCCGGCGAACGGCTTCTCGTGCAGGAGGCACTCCATGCCGTACTTCTCGGCGACCCGACGGAGCGTCGTCATCATCAGCTGCTGGTGGTCATGGGCGAGGTTGGCGCGTTCGAACACCGGGGCGATCTCGAACTGGCCGGGGGCGACCTCGTTGTGGCGGGTCTTGGCGGGGATGCCCTGCTTGAAGAGCTCGCGATCGACGTCGATCATGAACGCGAGCACTCGCTCGGGGATGGCGCCGAAGTAGTGGTCGTCGAACTCCTGGCCCTTCGGCGACGGCGCGCCGAACAGGGTGCGGCCGGTGCTCATGAGGTCGGGGCGGGCGAAGAAGAAGTTGCGGTCGACGAGGAAGTACTCCTGCTCGGCCCCGGCGTAGGACACGACGGTGTCGATGTCGGTGTGCCCGAACAGCTTGAGCACTCGCTGTGCCTGGATGTTGAGGGCCTGCTGGCTGCGGAGGATCGGGGTCTTCTTGTCGAGGGCCTCGCCCGTCCACGAGATGAACACGGTGGGGATGCACAGCGTGTTCCCGTTGGGGTTCTCGAGGATGTAGGCGGGGCTGGTCACGTCCCAGCCGGTGTAGCCGCGGGCCTCGAACGTGCCCCGGAGGCCACCGTTGGGGAAGCTCGATGCGTCGGGTTCGCCCTGCACGAGTGTCTTGCCGGCGAATTCGGCGAAGCTGGCGCCGCTGCCGTCGGGCTCGAGGAAGCTGTCGTGCTTCTCCGCCGTGAGACCGGTGAGCGGGTAGAAGACGTGGGCGTAGTGCGACGCACCGTTCTCGATCGCCCAGTCCTTCATGGCCGACGCGACGATGTCGGCGACGGTGGTGTCGAGGATGGCGCCGTGCTCGATCGTGTTGAGGAGCGACTTGTACACGGTCTTCGGAAGACGGGCCTTCATGACCGACTTGCTGAACACGTTGCGGCCGAAGAGGTCGCCGAGGGGTTCGGAGTAGTCCTCCGACGGTGCGACGTACTTGGTGACGGCTTCGATGGCGCGTCGCCGGTTCTCACTGCTCATGACTTGCTCCCTGTTGATCCCCAGATGGGGGTGTTGCTCCCGTATCGGGTCGCGCCACGCGACGCGTCTGCTTCGCCAGAACCTAGAAAGCGTTGATCACGGGAGTGTTTCGGCGGAATGACAGCTTGGGGACGGACCGGGCCCCGACAGCGTCCGCCTCGGCCGTTCTCAGGCGCGATCGCGGGGAACGTCGACCTCGACGCGCACCACGGGCGTGCGTGGCGACCACGGCGCCCGGCCCAGGTATCGTGCCCCCGCCGGCGCGCCATCGTCGAAGCGACGGCTCGTCACCCACAGGCAGCGCCCGTCGCCATCGGTGAGCAGCTCGTCGAACGCCGGCGAGCCCGGTTCGATCATGTCGAGCACAGTGGCGACCGAGTCGGCGACCCAGAGCGACCGCAGGGTCGGGTCCCAGCCGCCGGTCATGTCGCCGAACGCGCCGGACGTGCCGAGGATGAGGAACCGTGTGATCGATCCCGACAGGTCGTCGACCTCGCGTTCGGCGATCTTGAGGCCTGGGGCCTCGGAGTCGGCGACGGCCAGTGCGACCGAGCCTTCGGGATCGGCGGCAACCATCGTGAGTGCTTCGGCTGTGGAAGGACACGGCACGGGGTCGAGGCCCCACCGGCGGATGAAGGCCTGACACTGCCCGAGCGCCTGGGGATGGCTGAACACCTTGGCGCCTCGGAGATCGGTGAGCTGACGCGACTCCTGCACGTACGCGTCGAAGCGCACGGCGACGTCGACCACGCCACCGGCCACGAGGTCGGACGGGTGGTCGAGCAGCGCGGTGACCGAGCGGGTGACGAGGCCCGATGCGGAGCTCGAGATCGGGAGCACCCCGAGCACCCCATCGCCGATGGCGTTCAGCACCCCGGTGAAGTCGGGCTCGGGGACCAGCCCGGCGGTGATGCCGAGGCTGCCGGTCGCCTGTCGAGCGGCGGCTTCCGAGAACGTCCCGGCGGGACCGAGGTGATGAACGCGCTGCACGTCGGGGGCGGCGAGGGACAGGCCTTGTGGCCAGCGGTACGTCGCCTGCACCTGCGCTCGCAGGGCCTCGACCGTGTCCTCCACGTCGTGGTCCGCACGGATGAACACCCGCACCACCACGCTGCGTTGGCCCGTCCGGACCACCTCCGACACGACCTCGGCGTCACGCACCCCGGCGTGGCTCGACACGATCGTCAGCACCCCGACGCCGGCGACCGATTCGGGGACGAGGAAGCGAACGTCTCGTCGGATGAAGGCGAGCCACTCGTCGAGTGCCGCCTCGAGTTCGTCGCCGAGTACCACGTCGATGTGTCCGAGGCCGAAGACCGTGAGCGACGGAGTGCCGTTCATGCCGACGCGTCCCGCGTTGCGGCGCCCAGCGCCTTCGAGGAGGGTGGCCGATCCGGCCTTGCCGACCATCACCTCTCGGAGCGTGACCGAGACCGGGGTGACCTCCGCGATGTGGCCGACCCGCAGCGCCTGGGGCCGACCGATCGGGCGCACCCCGACGAGCGATCCGAGGCGACGGTGACGCGCCAGCTCCGCACGCTTCGACTGGGTTGCCGTGACCGCGGACACCGCCGTCGCCTGGATGGTCTCGAAGAGCCCGCCGCTGAACCGGTCGCGGATACCGGCGATCATCGCTTCGATGGCGACCGGGGACGCCCCGTCGACGACCTCGCGCACGCGCGCCGTCGCAGCGCCGAGCTCGCCGGCCGCGCCGGGGCCGTCCATCGAGAGCTGGATGTCGGCGATCGTCGCCTGCTGGCGTTCGGTGAGGGCTCTGACGGCCAGGCCGAACAGGCCCTCGAACAGCGGTGTCCGTGCCTCCCACACGTGTTCGAGGTCGAGCCCCGACGACGTGACGGCGTCGGCGAACGCGATCAGCGCCTGGTGGGTCATCGTCTGGACGTAGCCCATGATGGCGTCGTGATCTGCGGCCGATCCCGAGTCCGAGATGCCACCGCCGAGGGCGATGAGGTCGGCCAGCCATCCCGCCGTCACGTCGCGTTCGGCCTCGCCGACGATCAGGAACGTCTGGCCCTCCGCCGATCGGGCGGACGAGTCGAACAGCGGGTGCAGGCCGAACACCTGCCCGGCCGGCCAGTGTTCGGCGACGACGGTGAGGGTGGTCGCCTGGTTGGCCGACACGACGCAGATCATGGCGTCGGGGGCGAGCATGGGTGTCAGCCACGCCATGACTCCGGCGACCGCCTCGCGCGGGACAGCGAGCACCACAGCGCAACCGGCGGCGTCGACACCGATCGGTTCGCCGGCGGCGACGACCGTGGTGGCGGGATCCGACGGTGCGATCGTGCCCGCGGCGTCGGGGGTGTCGACGAGGACGATCCGCTCCCAGTGCCGGTCGAGGAGGAGGTGATCGGTGAGCCATCGGCCCATGCCGGCGGCGGCGCCGACCACCACGAGTGAGCTGGGCCGAGCAGGGCCGGAGAGCGCGTCGATCGGCGCCCCTGAGGCCGGGTTCGTCATGGGTCGGAGGCTAGCGCCGGGGCGGCGTTGCCCCGGTCGAATACGCCTCAGTCTCGGTGCGGTCGCTGCTCGTCGGCGTCGTTCCCGCCGGAGCCGTTGCCGCCGATGAAGCGGTCGAGATCGCCCAGTCGGTCGAGGAAGTCCTGGGCCTCGGCGTCGGGGTCGGCGACGGGGATCTCGGGTGTGGTCGCCGCCGCGGGTGTCGGTGCGCCACCGTTGCCGCCGATGAAGCGGTCGAGATCGCCCAGCCGGTCGACGAACTCCTGCGCCTCGGCCTCGGGGTCGGCGACGGGCCGCTCGACGGCGCCGGATTGGGGCTCGAGCTCGGCCGCGCGGTCGAAGGACGCCGGCCGTGGGTGGCTGATGGGAGCGACGGCGGGGATCGGCGCAGCGGGCAGGTTGCGCGCCGGCGCCCCACCCGTCCAGGACACGGACGTGGTCGGGCCCGTTGCGGGAGCGGTGCCCCCGCCGATGAAGCGATCCAGGTCGCCGAGGCGTTCCGCGAAGTCCGCCGCCTCGTCGGCGTTCGGGTCATCGCTGCCCGGGATCGACCGCGTGCCGGGGGCGACGCCGAGCGGGGCGATGTCGAGCTCGTCGACGTCGATGAGACCCTCGGCGGTGTCGGGGTCGATGCCGTCGGTCCGCTTGTTCTTGCGGTTGCGGGCGAATGACTTCATGACCATGGTCCTGACGTAGGGAGCTGGTGGCAGCGGCGACGCGTCGCTGTGGCAGGCCGACACCCCTCAGGAGGACGCGGCACCCCTCTCACATCGACCGTTGGAGGGGGATGATGAGCACTCTTCTTCATGCCATCATCCGTCGCTGCGGGTCGTCATGCCGGGAGGAGGGGAGCCAGGTCGCCGTAGCGCTGGTCAGCGACCCCGGCGGCGAACGCTGCCGACGTGGCCGTCGAGTACTGGATGCGCCAGTCGCCGCCGTCCTTGAAGTCGTTGAACCAATTGAATCCGATGATCTCCGGGCGGTCGAGCAGCCCCTGGAAGAACGACGACAGCCAGCTCACCCGGTTGGATTCGGTCGTGCCGGCACCGACCTCGGTGAGCATGACCAGCTTGGTCGGCGCCACCGCCTCGATCGCATCGAGCGTCTGCCCGAACGTGTACTCGAAGGTGGGGGTGACCCCGTCGGGCACGTTCCGGAGGTACCCCGACGCGCCGACCCAGTCGACCCACTCGTCGCCGGGGTACACCCGGGCGATGGTCTTGTCAGGCAGGTTGTCGACCCGGTTGACGCTCCACACCCACAGCACGTTGTCGGCACCGATGTCGTCGAAGATCTGGTGGACGTGTCGCCATGCCCGGACGAAATCTCCGGGAGCGTTGCCGAACCGACCGTCGGACCATGAATACCAGTTGCCGTTCATCTCCTGCGCGAAGCGGAACGCGATCGGGTGACCTTCCGCCTTCGCGGCAGTGGCCCACCGGGTGAAGTACTCGTCCCACACCCCGTCGGCGATGTCGGCCAACATCGGTTGGCCCGATGGGCTGTCCTGGATGATGGGTTCGAACGTGACCATCGGCAGCATGCCGCGGCTCCAGCTCGTCGTCACCGCCGACAGCGGGAACTCCTGGGAGAAGTTCTGGAAGAAGAGCAGCGAGTTGGGGGTCTTCTCGGCGGCGACCGAGAAGGCTTCGATCTCCGACGTGGCGAAGGGCGCCTGAGGTGTGTGGAGCCCGAAGAGCCGCGTCGCCGGGCGTCGTACCTGCTCGACGGTCGGGATCCGCCGCGCCGACAGGGCGGGCAGCGCGTTGCGTGTCCGCCCGGGCAGCTGTTCGCAGGCGATGCCGTCGGCGTCACCGTCGAGTCCGGCGCGGCCGATGGGGTCGGCCTCGAAGGACAGCTGCGCCTCGGGCTGCAGCGTGAAGTCCTCGCACCGAACCGGCCGCACCGAGACCGGCGTCGAGGCCAGCTCACCGGTGGGCGTGCTCGCCGGCTTCGCCGATGACGGCGGCGCGGTCGACGTCGTCGGGCGCGAGGTCGCCTGTGGCGTGGCGGTTGTTGTCGACGGCTCCGTCGACGCCGTGGTGGTCGCCGCGACCGAAATGGTCGTGGTGACGTCGGGATCGAGCGACCGGTTGGGTGCACCGTCGATACCGACGCCGAGGTCGACGCTCGCGAGCTCGTCGGGTGCGCCGAGGCCGGGGATGGACGTCGGACTCATCACGACGAAGGCCGACATCGCTGCGAGCGTGACCATGGCGACGATGGTGAACGGCACGGTACCGACGCCGAGGCGGCGGAGCCCACGGGCGACCGGCGTCGCGACGAGGTGGATCGGCAGCTCGGACCCGGCGGCCGGCACCGCGGTGGGTTCGGTGTCGGGTGTGCTCGGTGTGGAGCGGAGGTGGCGTGGCATCGGTGGTCCTGGAGGTCGGGGCGGGGTGTCAGGAAGGGAGGACGGTGCCGGCCACCACGATGGCGACGGCGATCAGGTAGGGGATGGCGGCGAGGGGGTTCCGGTTGCGTTCACCCGAGTAGCCGCCCGATCGGGTGCCCCATCCGCTGTTGTGTCCCATGCGCGTGAACCCGAACAGGCGGATGGGCATGAGGAAGAAGGTGCTGATGAGGATGAACGCCGGCAGACGGAGCAGATCGTCGGGGCGGCGTTTGAGGTGGCGGGCCTGGCGGATTGCCGACGACGCCGTGCTCATGACGACCGACAACGTGATCATCAGGCCGAGCGCGACCCAGCGGCCGTAGTGCGCGACGAACGCGCCGTAGATGTCGGGGGAGTCGACACGGCTCGCCCGGAAGACCCAGCCGGTGATCGTGCAGACGAGGAGGAACGGCAGGACGATGTCGCACACGTAGAAGAACGCGAGGGTCCGGGCATTGCGGAGCATCCAGGGGAGCATCCGGGCGGTGTTGTACTGGCTGCCCCGAGCCCATCGCAGCTGCTGCTTCGCCATCTTCTTCCACGTGGTCGGTGCGTCGGTGTACACCTCCGACGTCGCCTGGTAGACGGTGCGGTAGCCCTGCTTGAGCGCCTCGTTCGTCAGCGTCCGATCGTCGGACACCTCGAGGAAGATGCCGAGGAACCGCTCCGACAGGAAGGCGGGCATCGCGTCGACGAGGATCTGCCGCCGGAACGCGATGGTGCGACCGGGCAGGCAACCGACCGTGCCGAGCACACTCATCGCGGGCATCGAGTACTCGTTGCGGACGCTTTCCATCCAGTCCGCCCACCGGGTGAGCACGTGGCGCTCCTGGGCGAGGATGTGCTGGCGGGTGGTGACCCCGCCGACCCGCTCGTCGGCGAACGGCTTCAACAGCTCACGCAGCGTCCCTGTTGTCCAGATCGTGTCCGAGTCGACGAGCACCGCGATATCGCCGAGCATCGCGTCGACCCCGACGCGAAGTGCGTTCCGCTTGCCCGGAACTTCGGTCCAGCGCCAGATCACCCGGTCGAAGCGTTCACAGATGCGTTCGAGCGGCTCGTTCCGCGGGCCGTTGATGACAACGATCACCTCGTCGGGGCCTTGGGCGACGATGCGCCGGAGCACTTCGTCGAACAGCTCCTCGGGCTCGTCGACGACCGGGATGATCACGCTGGTCGTCAGCGAGACGTCCTCGGTGTAGGGCCGATACCGACGCGACAGCTGCACGCGCCGGAGCCACACCACCCACACCAGCGTCACGAAGATCGTGAAGAGGTAGACGCGGCCATTGGCCAGGGTGTCCCTGACCTGGAGCAGGAAGACGAACAAGAACGCCCCCGAGAGTCACATGGTTCCAGCGGTTGCCACGGTTGTGGCGACGCCGGTTCCCATCGACCTCGGGGGCGGGTTCTTGAGGAGTTCTTGAGGCGAACGCCTCAGCTGTGCTGGGTATCGCTACCCGTCGGCTCAGACGGCGAGCAGATCCTTGGCGCCGGTATCGGAGCTGGGGTGACGCAGCTTCGACATGGCGCGGGCCTCGATCTGGCGGATGCGCTCACGGGTGAGGTTGAAGTGCTCGCCCACCTCTTCGAGGGTGCGGGGCTCGCCGCGGTCGAGACCGAAGCGAAGCTTGAGGATCTGACGCTCACGCTCGTCGAGCGGGAACAGCAGACGGTTGATCTGGTCGGGGAGCAGCGCCACCGCGGCGGACTCGAACGGCGACTCGGCGCCGCGGTCCTCGATCATGTCGCCCAGCTCGGCGTCGCCGTCGGCCCGGAGGGGCTCGGACAGGGACAGCGTGTCGGCGGCGTACCGCATCGCCTCGGTGACCTTGGCGATCGGCATGTCGAGCTCGACGGAGAGCTCGGCGAGGGTGGCCGGACGGCCGAGGCTCGTCTCGAGGCGGAAGCGGGCCTTCTGCAGACGGGACAGGACGTCGCCGGCGTGCACGGGGAGGCGGATGGTGCGGCCCGTGTTGGCGATGCCGCGGGTGATCGCCTGGCGGATCCACCACGTGGCGTAGGTGGAGAACTTGAAGCCCTTGCGCCAGTCGAACTTCTCGACGGCGTGGATGAGGCCCAGGTTGCCCTCCTGGATCAGGTCGAGGAGCGGCAGGTTCGACGCCTGGTACTTCTTCGCGATCGACACCACGAGGCGGAGGTTGGACTGGACGAACGCCAGCTCGGCCTCTTCGCCGGCGCGGATCGTGCGCCGCAACTCACGCTTGCGGGCAGCGGTGAGCGTGCGCTCGTTCGCCTCGAACTCGGTGCGTGCGGCCACGCCGGCCTCGATGGCCTTGGCAAGGGTGACCTCACCGTCCTTGGTGAGCAGCGGGTACTGCCCGATGTCGCTCAGATAGAGTCGGACGAGATCTTCTTCATCGCGCTCTGGTCGCTGCTTCGCCACTGGACACACCTCATTCGTTTCGGATCGACGGTCATCGTGGTTGGGGCCTGCACGCGAATGCGGACGTCCAGCTCCAGCGGACCGGACTCCATCATACGGGTGACGTCAAGAGGCTTCCTCGGGCTGTTCTCAGGCGAGCCGCGACGCCGACATGACGTTCTTCATACCCGAAGCTCGACGTTCGTGGACTGCCGGCCCTGCCCCCTCCCCGGGTCAGGTGTCGGGACGACTCGGTAGGGTGCGGGCATGACCGTCGAACGCTCTGTCGCCGGGCGCCTGCGGCGACTCACCGAGGAGCTGGCCGAGGAGGGGTTCGCGATCGACGTGACCGATCCGGTCGGCTCGGTGCTCCTCGCCGAGCTCGACTACGCGCTCCGGCCGGCGGTGCACGAGCGGCGGATCCCGAGCTTCGGGGCGATCGTCGAGCCCGGAGCCGACCCCTCCGGCTGGGACGCGGCCACCGATCTCTCCGTCACCCATCGGCATCTCGAGGGCTTCCCGGCGCGCGATGCCCGCCGATTCGCCGACGGTCTGTCGAGCTGGCTGGTTCGCCGCGGCGACCGCGACCTCGAGCTCGCCGTGTTCGACCGCCCCGCCGGTTCGGAACGTGATCTCGTGGTCATGGCCCAGGTCATGGATGCGACCATCGTCCAACGTCACCCATCGGGCCTCGTGCGCATCGTCGGTGATGTCGGGGTCCTCCGGTGGGACGGTCTGAGCTGGCACCGCGAATCGCCCGTGTCGGACTGGATCGACGCGATGACCGCGTGCCGCCAGCACGGCGACCGCGACGTCCTGGGTCGTCTCCTCGAGTTCGCCGTGCACGATCTGGGCGCCCGCGGCATCGGTGCCCTGCTCATCTACCAACCGCTCGCACCCGACCTGCCGACCTGGGAGGTCCGGCTCCCCGAGCCACCGCCGCTCGACATCAACCGTCCGGCTGACCTGGCGCCCCTTCGTCACGTGCTCGGCCAGGTCGACGGTGCCGCTGTGTTCGACGACGTCGGCACCCTCCGTCAGCTCGGGGTGCGGCTCGTCCCGAGTCCCGAGGCCGAGGCGGATGTCGACGCCGTCCGGGGCACCCGACACACTTCGGCGCGGCGGTACAGCTTCGACGACCCGACGGCGACCTTGATCGTGATCAGCGAGGACGGTCCCGTCATGGTCATGCGCAACGGCGAGATCCTCGGACGATCCGAGCTCCCGTGATCGCAGTCCGAGGTCTGATGGCGGTGGTTGCGCTCGCGCTGACACTCCCTGCCACCGGCGCAACGACGCTCGCTCCGGAGGTGTGCGCTCCGGATGTCGGCGTCGTGACGTTGACCGGCACCGTGACCCCCGACCTCGCGAAGACCTATCGGGTGGAGCCGTTCGAGGTGGCCACGGGCACCACCCGGGTCGAGGTCGGGTACTCGTGGACGCCGAGCGAGGGCACCACGCTCGATCTCGGCCTGTGGGACGCCGCCGGCTACCGCTCACCCGAGGGGTTCCGCGGATGGGGTGGGAGCCGCGAGGGTCGACTCGATCAGGGGATGTCCCGGGCGTGGGTGCAGGCGGACTCCGCCGAGCGAGCGTTCACGCCCGGCACCGTGGAGGCCGGCACGTGGTACGTCGAGCTGGGGTTCGCTGAGGTGGCGCCTGCCGGCGCCACCTGGACCGTCGAGCTGCGCTGCACCGATGACCCGGTCGGCCCCGAGATCGACGCCGACCCGGTCGATGCGTCCCACGTCGCCGACCCGGATCCGGGGTGGTACCGGGGCGACTTCCACATGCACGGGTTCCACTCCAACCCCGAGGCCCCCGACAACGAAGGCTTCGTCCAATACGCCCGCGACGCGAACCTCGACTTCCTCCCGGTCACCGAATACGTCGTCAATCGTCACTGGAACGAATGGGGGGAGATGCAGCGGGCGAACCCCGACCTCCTCATCTGGCCCGGACGTGAGGTCATCACCTACTTCGGGCACGCCATCGTCCTCGGTGAGACGCCATCGACGGTCGAGTACCGACATGGGTTCGAGGACGTGACGCTGGGCTCGATCCAGGACGACGTGCTCGCCGACGGTGCGCTCTTCGGGATCGCCCATCCCACGGTCTTCCCGGAGCGGGACTTCGGCAGCACGTGCCGGGGCTGCGAGTTCCAGCTCTCCGACACGATCGACCCCGACCGGGTCGACACCGTCGAGGTCGTGACCGACGCAGTGGCCTACGGAACCGCCCCGAACCCGTTCGTGGCCACGGCCATCGACTTCTGGACGAACCTGCTCGTCAGCGGGCACCGGGTGACCGCGGTCAGCGGCTCCGACGACAAGCTCGGCCCGGACCTCGGCAGCGTGGCGACGGTGGTGTACGCCGACGAGTTGTCCCGCCCGGCCCTGCAACGCGCCGTTCGGGCCGGCCATGCGTACGTCCAGACCCGTGGTGCGTCCGGATCGCCCTCTCTCGAGTTGACGGCGACCACACCCGAGGGAGGTGAGGTGATGATGGGCGACACCGTCGTGGGCGACACCAGCACGATGACGGTGCGGGTGACCGACGGGGCAGGCCAGCGCCTCCGTGTCCTGCGTAACGGCGTCGAGGCCGCCGTCGTGGACGTCACCTCCTCGCCCTTCGTCCACTCGTTCACCGCCGACCGTACCGACGACGAGGGGCCGCTCGGCACGTTCTGGGGCGTGCAGACGTTCGACGATCTCTCCTTGACGACCATCTCCAACCCGATCTTCCTCGCGGACGCGGCGCCGACTGTCGCCCCAGCGCCGAGCACCACGGCGGCACCGGCACCGGCACCGGCACCGACCGCCATCGCCGATCGACCTGACGGCTCGGGCGGGTCGTCGTGGCGAGGGCCGTGGACGGCAGCGGGCGCCTTGGTCGTTGTCGTCCTGCTCCTGGTGCTGGCTCGGCGACGCGTGCGCGGTCGCTGAGCCGGACCTTGGCGCGCACCGGGCCGCGGCGCGCGCCGTGGGTCGTGTGGGCCATGATCAAGTCATGCGCGTGGAGATCGGACCGGTCGGGGTGGACACTGCGGTCGCGTGGATCGCGTACGGCCGTCGTTGCGTCGACCACCTCGCCGCCGCGAACCGTCCCTCCCGGGCGAACGTGCTCGATCGGTTCCACTCCCTGCTCGACGAGTTCGCCGACGCCGCCTCGGCCGGCAACCCCTTCCACTGGGTGACCGATGTATCGCCCGAGGAGGTCGAGTTCGTGATGAAGGGCCTGTTCGAGATCGGGCTGGTCGTCGAGGCAGAGCACGAGGCGGGCCGGCTTCCGCTCCGGCCGCCGGCGGCCGACGAGTTCCACCACATGGTGGTGAAGCAGGTGCTCGCCGAGATCGAGGCCGAGGGCCCGGCGTTCGCCCAGTTCGTCGAGGGGCTGCGTGGCGAGTGGGGCGTGGCCGGCTCGGCCTGATCTCATCGATCGGCATTTCGGCGAGGCGCCCCACGGGTTACGTTCTGCGCCGTGTCGTTTCGTTCGTTGACGGTGAGGCTGCTCGCCCCGGGTGCGTTGCTCGTCTCCGCTGCGTGTGTCGGGGCGACCGACGCAACGGTGGCGACCGGTGCGATATCGCCGTCGTCGACGGTGACGACGACCACCATCGCGGTCCCGGCGTGCGTCGCGGCCCTGTCCGTGGAGCAGAAGGCCGGCCAGCTCCTGATGGTGCTGGTCCCCACGCCCGCCGCCGCCGGCGACCTCGTCGCTGCCGGCCGGGTCGCGGGCTACGCACTCGTCGGCGCCCAGACCGGTGACGTCACCGCGGAGGTCGCCGCCGTGGCCGCGCGGTCGAAGCTGCCGGTGTTCGCCTCGGGCGACGAGGAGGGCGGCACCGTGCAACGGTTCCGCGACATGCTCGGCGCGTTGCCGTCGGCGGCCGCGCTCGCCCGGGACAACGGCCCCGAGAAGGCCGCCCAGATCTTCGGCGAGTACGGGGCGAAGCTCCGAGCCCTCGGCCTCAACATGAACTTCGGTCCCAGCCTCGACGTCGGCGGCGGCTCGGGTCTGGGAACTCGGTCGTTCGGCGACGACGTCGATCAGGTGTCGTCCTACGGCATCGCGGTCATCGGTGCCGTGAAGGCGGCAGGCCTCATCCCGGTGGCGAAGCACTGGCCGGGGATCGGCGGGGGAGAGGCCGACCCACACGATTCGGCGTCGCCCGTCGACGAGCTCGACGCCCTGAAGCAGCGCGACCTGATCCCGTTCGACCGGGCGATCGCCGCCGGTCTCGACGCCCTGATGGTGAGCCATGCGATCATCCCCGGCCTGACCGACGGGATGCCGGCCTCGTTGTCGCGGGCCGCGATCACCGACGAACTGCGCGGGCGGGAGAAGTACGACGGGCTCGTGATCACCGACTCGTTGGGCATGGGGGCCATCGCGGCGAACTACGACAACGCCGGCGCTGCTGTCCTCTCGATCATGGCCGGCGCCGACATCGCGCTCGTCAGCCTCGCCGAATCGGTCCCGACCGCCCAGCTCAACGTGATCGCGGCGATCAACGACGGCCGCATCCCGATGGCGCAGGTCGATCGGTCCGTCGCCCGGGTGCTGACGGCCAAGGGCATCACCGGCGACTGCCCCGCTTGACGGCCCCGGCTGGGCCATGATGGCGGCATGACCGAAGCGCAGGCAATCACCCACCACGCCGTCGTCGGATTCGACGGCTCCGAGAACTCGGCCGCCGCCCTGCAGTGGGCGTTCGACCACGTGCAGCGGCTCGGCGGCGGAACGATCAAGGTCGTGATGGCGTGGAACTACGCCCCGACCGCGGTGGGCGGGTACGGCCTCGCCGGCGGCGGCCTGCCGCCCGCCGACTCGATGCAGGAGGCGACCGAGCAGGGTCTCGCCGAATCGCTCACCACGATCACGCCCCCCGAAGGCATCACGCTCGAGTCGGTCGTCCGGGAAGGCCCGGCCGCGAAGATCCTCGTGGAGGAGTCGGAAGGCGCCGAGATCCTGGTCGTCGGCAAGCGTGGCCACGGTGGGTTCCTCGGCCTGCTCATCGGTTCGATCACGAACCAGGTCGCCAACCACGCGACCTGTCCCGTGGTCATCGTCCCCGGACCAGCGAACGTCGAATAGTCCCGTCCGAAAACCGCTGACGTCCGTCGTCTGACCGGACGATGATGGGGTCGTGTTCGACGACCACGACCGCTGCTACCGAATCGTCCAGGGTCGGGACCCCCGTTTCGACGGGTGTTTCGTGACGGCGGTCCGCACGACCGGCATCTACTGCCGACCCAGCTGTCCGGCGCGGACTCCCAAGCCGGCGAACGTCGAGTTCTTCCCGACGGCAGCGGCCGCGCAGTTGGCGGGCTACCGCGCCTGTAAGCGGTGCCGTCCCGACGCGTCGCCCGGCTCGCCGGAGTGGAACGGTCGGTCCGACGTCGTGGCACGGGCCATGCGACTGATCGCGGACGGAGTGGTCGACCGCGAGGGAGTTCCAGCGCTGGCCCGGCGCCTGGGCTACAGCGACCGTCACCTCAATCGGCTGTTGCTGGCCGAGCTCGGCGCCGGGCCGTTGGCACTGGCCCGCTCGCAACGGGCGCAGAATGCCCGAGTCCTGATCGAGACGACGTCGATCCCGATGGTCGACGTGGCGTTCGCCGCCGGGTTCGCCAGCTTGCGACAGTTCAACGACACCGTGCGGCAGGTATTCGCCGCGAGCCCCACCGAGTTGCGCGTCGCTGCGGCGCGCCGCCGCCCCGCCGAGCGCTCTGCCGCAACGGGTGCTGCGAACACGTTGTCGCTCCGCCTGGCACACCGACGCCCCTTGGCGGCCCCGGCGCTGTGGGAGTTCCTCCGGGCCCGCTGCATTGCCGGCACCGAATCGTTCGACCTGTCCGGTTCGGTCGAGGTGTACCGGCGGACGCTCGACCTGCCGCTCGGCCACGGTGTCGTCGCGCTGGCCCCCGGCGACGGTCACGTCGACGCCGTGCTCCGTCTCGCCGACGTGCGTGACCTCACTGCCGCGGTCGCTCGGTGCCGCCGACTGCTCGACCTCGACGCCGATCCCGAGGCGATCGACGCCCGGCTCTCCCTCGACTCGGCCCTGGCGCCCCTGGTCGCAGCTCGTCCGGGTCTCCGCTCTCCGGGGGCCGTCGACGGATTCGAGATGGCCGTCCGCGCCGTGCTCGGCCAACAGGTCTCGGTCGCTGCGTCCATTCGTTCCGCCGGCCGGTTCGTCGCCGAGCTGGGCGAGGAACTGTCGTTCGAGGACACCGGGCTGGATCGGTTGTTCCCCACGCCCGATGCGCTCGCGGCGCTCGACCCCGAGTCGCTCCCCCTGCCTCGCCAGCGGGCAGCCGCGCTCGTGCAGCTGGGCGACGCCGTGGCGTCGGGACGGCTCCGCCTCGACCCCGGCGCCGACCGGTCCGAGGCGCGCCAGGTCCTGCTCGGCATTCCCGGCATCGGTCCCTGGACCGCCGACTACGTCGCCATGCGGGCGCTCGGCGATCCCGACGTCATGGCCGGCGGCGACCTCGTCGTCCGGCAGCGGGCCGCTCGACTCGGGATCGGGCCGTCCGAGCTGTCGGCGCGCTCCCTCGAGTGGGCCCCGTGGCGCACCACCGTCGTCCACCACCTCTGGGCGGCGGACGACTCGACCACCACCGAGAAGGAAGCAGCCTGATGGCACCGACATCGACCACCCTGCATCGACGGATCTACGCGAGCCCCCTCGGCGAGCTCACGCTCACGGCGAGCGAGCAGGGCCTGCGCTCGCTGACCTGGCCCGAGGAGGCCGGAGGGCGTGCCCCCGCCGACGGGCCGCCGATCGGCGACGAGCCGCCGGACGTGGCCGCCGTGTTCGACCACGTGGTCGCGCAGCTCGACGAGTACTTCGCCGGCGAGCGGACCGAGTTCGACGTCCCCCTCGACCCGGTCGGCACGGAGTTCCAGCTGCGCGCCTGGGCAGCGCTCCGCCGTATCCCCTACGGCGAGACGCGCAGCTACGGCGAGCAGGCCCGCACGATCGGGTCGCCGGCCGCCGTGCGCGCCGTCGGCGCGGCAAACGGGCGCAACCCGATCTCGATCATCGTGCCGTGCCACCGCGTCGTCGGATCCGACGGCAGCCTCACCGGCTTCGGCGGTGGACTCGACGCCAAGCGCTACCTCCTCGACCTCGAGACGAGAACGCAGACGCTGTTCGGGTGACGACGGCCTACTGGTCGGCCACGGCGAGCGGTGCCGGCGCAGGTGTCGGTGGTCCGTCGTGGGCGAACCGCTTGCGGAGGCGCATCGCGGGCTTCTCGATCACGTAGTACGAGAACACCACGGCG
>ENA-UOWE01003347-UOWE01003347.1-activated-sludge-metagenome-genome-assembly--contig:-NODE-3347-length-16517-cov-5.614749_pt1 | contig 16517 bp, 11 predicted proteins | sample MGYA00249841_ERZ761562 | MGnify/ENA primary metagenome ERZ761562 (study PRJEB28883, sample SAMN05720200) | activated sludge metagenome | isolation source: Anaerobic digester | place: Japan... | reverse complement strand
AAGGCACAGATTACGAAGAAAAAGGATACTTCTATCTGCTGAAAGAAAAGAAATAACAGGTATTAACCCAATAAACAAATAGAGCCGCAAAATGCGGCTCTATTTGTTTGTATAAACGTTAAATAATAACTATTTTAGCATCGTAAAAAAAAATATATGAAGTGGATATTTTTATTGGTGCTAATTATTTGTACTGCTAGTTCTTTTTCGCAAAAATCTAAAAATATACCTCCTGAAAAACCGAAGTTGATAATCGGAATTGTAGTAGATCAAATGCGTTTTGATTACCTGACTCGTTTTTATGATAAATATGATCAAAATGGTTTTAAACGACTGATGAACGAAGGGACGATATGCAGGTATGCATATTTAAACTACATATTTACGCAAACCGGTCCGGGACATGCAACTATTTTTACGGGTACAACACCTTCAAATCATGGTATTGTTTCTAACGAATGGTATATTCCACTAAAAAAGCAAAAAATATATTGTGTTGATGATTCGAAACAGTCAACCGTTGGAAGCAATTCAAATAACGGAAAAGTAAGCCCTCAATATTTAATGACTTCAACATTTGGTGACCAGCTAAGATTGCATACACTTCAGAAATCGAAAGTGATTTCAATTTCTTTGAAAGATAGGGCAGCAATACTTCCGGGGGGTAAAAACCCTACTGCTGCGTATTGGTATGATGATGCCACTGGAAATATGATTACCAGTTCTTATTATATGAAATCATTACCCACTTGGGTAGAGGAATTTAATAATAAAAAACTATCTGATTTGTATTTAAGCAGACTTTGGTCCCCTTTACTTCCGATAAATGAATATACCGAGAGCTTAAGAGATTCAAATAAATATGAATTGGGCTTTGGAAAAAATCAAATCGTATTTCCTTACGATTTATCATTTATTAGCAAAAAAGATAAAAACGATAAGGACTATGGAGTTTTAAAATCTACTCCTTTTGGAAACACTCTATTGCATGATTTCGCTATAGCTGCCATTATTAATGAACAATTAGGAAAAGATAATATTACCGATTTTTTAACAATAAGTTTTTCTGCAACAGATTACATCGGACATCGTTTTGGTCCTCGTTCAGTAGAATTGGAAGATACTTATTTAAGATTGGATAAAGAAATAGCTCATTTGATTGATTTTATTGAATCGGAAATAGGAAAAGAAAATGTATTAATATTTTTAACTGCAGATCATGGTGTCGCCGATAATCCTGTTTATCTTAATGATTTGAATATGAATGGAGGTCAATTTAAGCAATATTATGCGTTATCATTATTGAAAACATATTTGAATGCTACATATGGAGAAGCAGAATGGGTACTGGGTTATTCTGACCAACAAATATTTTTAAACCGTAATTTAATTGAAGATGCAAAATTATCGTTGAAAGAAGTTCAAGAAAAAGTAGCTTCTTTTATGATTCAATTTAATGGTGTTGCTAATGCAGTTACTGCTTATTCATTACAAACACAAAATTTTACAGATGGCTTATTAAAAGCAATGCAAAATAGTTATAACCCCAAACGCTCCGGTGATGTACTTATTGCATTGGAACCCGGATGGATTGAAGAGTCATCATATTTTTATGACCATAATTCTGCTTACTCGTATGATACGCACGTGCCTTTGTTTTGGTATGGTTGGAAAATTCCTCGATTAACGATAAATCGTAAAGTCAATATTATAGATATTGTACCTACCTTGTCAACATTGATGCAAATTGAAGTTCCCATGGGTGCGACCGGTGTTCCCATCCAAGAATTGATAGGTAATTAATTTAAAAACATTCATTTCTCGTATTATTTTGTCATCATAGTATATTTTTGTAGGTTTGTAGAAAAAAATCATGAGAACACTTTTCTTTTTACAATTATTACTGATAACATCCATTGCTTTTTCTCAAATTGAAAGGCAAATAACATTGGGACAAATAGATGAGTGGGAAAAGCAACTAAAAACTGCACCTGATTCGAAAGCTAAAATAAATGCAATTTCAAACAACGATTTAAAGTCGCTATCGCTAAATCGAGAACAATTAGCAAATCTTGATTTTTATTTTAAGTATAAAGCTGAAGTAGTCGGAATTACAGACCAAAAAAAAACGGGACGGTGTTGGATGTTTACGGGGTTAAATATCATTCGACCCAAGGTGATAAAAAAACTAAATGTTAGTAGTTTTGAGTTCAGTACTAATTATTTGTTTTTTTATGATATGCTCGAAAAAGCCAACTTGGCTCTTGAAATAGCGATAGAATCTGCGGCTAAGCCACTTGATGATAAAACCGTGGAATGGCTCCTGAAAAACCCGATAGGGGATGGAGGAGTTTTTACTTCGCTTATTAATTTGATAGAAAAATATGGAGTTGTTCCAAAAGAAATAATGCCCGAAACGTATCACAGCGAAAATACTTCTCAACTTAATAATATCCTTTCATATAAAATTCGGGAAGATATTATCGAAATACGTAATATAAGTATTCAAAAACAGAATCCACAAGCTAAAATGCGTGAAAGAAAAAATGAAATGTTAGGAGAAATATATAAAATATTAACGTATCATCTAGGAACTCCACCAAAAGAATTTGTTTGGCGATATAAAACAAAAGATGATAAAATTAGTGAATTAAAAACTTACACTCCCAAAAGCTTTTTAAAAGATATTGTCCCTGATTTTGATACAAAGCAATACGTTCAAATAATGAACGATCCATCACGTCCCTATTTTAAAACCTATGAGATAGAATATGATCGAAATACAATAGAGGGGATGAATTGGGTTTATTTAAACCTTCCTATTGAAGAGGTAAAGAAAATTGCTTTAAAATCTATTAAGGCAAACGAAGTGATGTATTTTTCGTGCGATGTTGGAAAGCAGTTAAACATGGATAAAGGTTTGCTTTCTACTCTAAACTATGATTATTCATCGCTTTATGGAATTTCATTTAATATGGATAAAAAATCACGTATTCAAACATTTGAAAGTGGCTCTTCGCATGGAATGGCTTTAGTTGGTGTTGATACCGACAATAATGACAAGCCGTTGAAATGGTTAGTTGAAAATAGTTGGGGTGCATCAAGTGGATTTAATGGTTATTTAGTTATAACAGACGATTGGTTTAATGAGTATATGTTTAGATTGGCTGTAAAAAAAGAATTTTTAGATACCAAAACCCTCGACTTATTTAAACTAAGCCCAATCAAACTTCCACCTTGGGACCCTATGTTTCAACAAGACGAATAAAACATGTGTGGGATTGTAGGAATTGCAGACTTTAAAAGCCAGGTTGTTTCTTATGATAAGTCTTTAACTATTGCGATTAAAAACTTATCAAAACGAGGCCCCGATTTTCAAAACACATATATAGATCATTCCGTTTTACTTGGGCACACTCGTTTAGCGGTGATAGATACATCGCCTGCAGCAAACCAACCATTTACGGACATTTCAGGGCAATACACCATTGTTTTTAATGGGGAAATCTATAACTTTCGTACATTACGAAATGATTTAGAGAGAGAAGGATTTATGTTTAGAACCAAATCAGATACTGAAGTGGTTTTATATTCCTACATTAAATTTGGTATTCATTGTTTACAGCTTTTTAACGGTGATTTTTCATTTGCAATATATGATAAAAAACAAAAGCAACTCATTATTGCACGTGATCGGTTTGGAATTAAACCTCTAGTTTACTGTAGAAACAATTCAACTATTATTTTTTCATCAGAGATAAAAGGTGTTTTACCCTTTCTAGAGCGAAAACCGGAACTTTCGTACGAAGCGCTTAATTTGTACTTGCAACTCAATTATATTCCTGCTCCTTATACTATTTATAAAGATATTTTTAAGTTAAAACCGGCTCATTATATTTTAATTAGTGAAAATAATGTAGAAATAAATAAATATTATACAATTCCCGAAGAAAACCAGAATGAAATTATAGAAGAAAATGCCGTTTTTGATTCATTTAAAGATATTTTTATCCGTTCGGTTGAGAGAAGGCTTATTTCGGATGTTCCCATAGGAACCTTTTTGAGCGGGGGAATTGACTCCAGTGTTATTACAGCTGTTGCAAAACAATTTAAGCCCGACATCAATACTTTTACTGTTCAATTTACTGAAAATAAGTTTATTGACGAGTCAAATGATGCAGAAAGAGTTTCTAAATTTTTACAAACCCATCATCATACTATACCCGTTTCGCAAAAAGCAATGTTGGAGGAGGTTTATAATGTACTTGATTATTTGGATGAACCATTTGCCGATAGCTCTGCCATTGCTGTTTCCGTTTTGGCAAATTATACTCGAAGAAATATTACTGTTGCTCTTTCCGGTGATGGAGCCGATGAACTTTTTGGAGGATATCAAAAACACAAAGCACATGATTGGGCTATTAAAAATGCAAATAAAAAACAATTATTAAATACAGCTTCATTTTTTACTAAAACCTTACCTTCTTCTCGTAAAAGTGCCATTTCAAATAAAATTCGTCAAATTCAAAAATTGGCTGAAGGAATAAATTTAAGCAGCAAAGAGCGGTACTGGCTATGGTGTTGTTTTCAAAAACAGAAGAACGTAAATAGTTTATTGAATAATACTTTTATTAATGCCAGTGAGCTTAAAGATGCATTACTGCCAACTGAAGCCGGCAGCTTTAATGAAGTTCTGTACAACGATATGCATTTGGTACTTCCAAATGATATGCTATTTAAAGCAGACAGCATGAGTATGTTACACTCATTAGAGGTGAGAGTTCCCATGCTTGATCATACAATGGTCGATTTTGTTGCTCCTTTGCCTTCTAAATTTAAAATAAACGGAAATATTCAAAAGTATATTTTAAAGAAAACATTAGGAGAAAATTTACCACAAGATATTTTAACGAAACCCAAGCATGGTTTTGAAATACCTATTGAACAATGGTTAAAAGGGGAGTTAAAAGAACTTATCTTGCTCTATTTAAACAAAGAGAATATTTTTAAACATAACTTGTTTAATATAAATGAAATAAACAAGTCAATAGCTCGACTAAATAGTTTTCGTCCATCCGATTCTGCTATTCATCTATGGAATCTTATCGTTTTTCAGTATTGGTATATAAATAAATATCTTTAATCACTTGAATTAATAATTTCATAAAACACTTTTAAGTTACCACGTAATATTACGTATTAAAAAATAAATTAACTTTGTATCTATGAAACGTGTTTTGCGAATTGTTAATAGGTTTAACTTAGGTGGTCCGACGTTTAATGCAGCATACCTGACGAAATACTTGAGTCCTGAGTATGAGACAATGCTTATTGGTGGAATACATGAAGACGACGAAGAAAGCTCGGAATTCATTTTGAATAACTTAGGAATCAATGCTATTATTTTACCCGAGATGCGAAGATCTATTAATGGTATTGGCGATTATCAAGCCTATCGTAAAATAAAGAAAATTATTAAAGAATTTAAACCCGATATTGTTCACACACATGCCTCTAAAGCCGGAATGTTAGGTAGAAAAGCAGCTGTAGATTTAAATGTACCTGTCATTGTTCACACGTTTCATGGTCATGTTTTTCATTCGTATTTTAATCCTATAAAAACTCGAACTTTTATTCAAATTGAGCGTTTTTTAGCAAGTAAAACCGATGCAATAATTGCCATTAGTCAGGCTCAAAAAAACGAGTTAAGCAACGTTTTTTGTATTGCTCCTGAAGAAAAAATTAACGTCATTCCGTTGGGGTTGGATTTATCAAGATTTATTACAAACCAAGATGAAAAAAGATACGTCTTCCGAAAGGAAAATTACTTAGATGACGATGAAATTGCTATAGCTATAGTAGGACGAATGGTACCGATAAAAAATCACCAATTGTTTGTAAAAGCAATAGCAGAGGCAAAACAGCAAACACAAAAAAAAATCAGAGCGTTTATTGTTGGCGATGGACAAAGCAGAGACGAGATAGAGGTGTTAGCTCACAAATTGAATTTAGTAATTAGCCCAAATGGAACAACTACCTTAAAGCCTGATATTCGGTTTTCAAGTTGGATTAAAAATGTTGATTATGTTTATGCAGGAGTAGATATCGTTGCACTTACTTCTTTGAATGAAGGCACTCCCGTTAGCTTAATTGAAGCTCAAGCGGCAGGAAAACCTATTGTAAGCACAAATGTGGGCGGCATTAAAGATATTTCAATCGAAGGAAAATCAATTTTGCTATCCGAAAGCAATGATGAAAAAGCATTTATTGATAATTTAATAAAACTTATTAATGACGATGAATTGAGATTAAAAATGAAGAATAATGCAAAAGATTTTATTATAAAACGTTTTGATTATCATCGTTTGGTTTCGGATGTTTCAGAACTATATTCAAATTTACTTTCTACCAAAAATATGAATAGAAATATAAAAGTATTTGCATAAAACTATTAACTTTCATACCTTTGAACTAAAATTATAACGAATTGAGAAATTATAATCTTTTATATTTAATTCTGATTGCACTCACAACTATTTTAACTTCCTGCGGAATTTTTAACTCTAACGAGATGTTTAAAGTTCCTAATGAATATCAATATGCAACGTTTAAACCAAATGAAAAAGAATATAAAATTCAACCTTTTGATAAGTTAGATGTAAAGGTTTTTTATAATAATGGTGTAAATCTTATTGAATCACAATCCGGTTCCATGATGCAAACGCCGATAGAATATAATGTAGAATACGATGGTTTAGTAAAACTTCCATCGTTGGGAAGAGTTGCATTAGCCGGTTTAACCATACGTCAAGCCGAAGAACTTTTAGAAAACAAATACAAAGAGTTGATGATTGAACCCTTTGTGAAAATAAACGTAACAAATAAGCGAATCATCGTATTTACCAATGGATCGTCTAATGGTAAGGTGATTACATTAAAAAATGATAATTATACACTTATTGAGGCCTTGGCCGAATCGGGTGGAATAAGCGATCAAACGAAGTCATATAAAATAAAATTATTAAGAGGCGACTTAAATAATCCGGATGTTTTTCTTTTTAATTTGAAGAAAGTATCTAATATGAAAGATTTTAATTTTATTTTGCAAGCTAATGATATCGTTTACGTTGAAGCTCGTCCTCGTTATGCTTCAAAAGTATTAGCTGAAATAACACCCTATTTAAGTTTATTTTCGACTGCTTTACTAATTTACAGCCTGTTTAAATAAAATGGAACGCAGAAAAATACCGATATTAAATGAAAAAATAGACCCGTTTATTTTATGGTATATATTTAAAAAATCCATTATTTTTTCGGCTGTTATTTTTATATTAGCTATAGGTGCTGCTCTTGTTTACTTACGCTATACACCTCCATTGTATAAAGCATCATCTGTGATTCAGATAAAAAATGATGTTGATAAAACAAATCAAATTCTAGAGATTAATACTTCTAAAACAGACGAGGTAAACCTAAATCAAACCATCGAATTATTGAGATCACCGGAATTTTTAAAACGCACCTTCAATAAACTTCCACTCAACGTAACTTATTTTTCTCAAGGTACTTTTTTGGCTTTTGAGTTGTATCGTTCAAGTCCTTTTAATATCGAGTATCAAATTTCAAATCCATATTTTTATCGATTGCCTTTTTATGTATCATTTATAGATCACAGGGTTATACTAAAATACGGAACCGATAAAAAAGAAAAAACGATTCCGATAAATAAATGGGTAGATCTGGATGGATTAAAATTAAAATTAAACGTTACAGATTCTAATGCAGTTAAAGAACAAACCGAAAAAATAAAAACAGATTCGTATTATTTTATTATCAACGATTCGGATTATGTTCAGAATTTTAACTCTAATTTACTTGAGGTATTTGTTTTAAATGGAGAAGCGAATACCATTCAAATTAATTTTACCGATAAAAACCCTGTTAAAGCTACCGAAATTGTAAAAACGATAGCCGAAGAATTTATAAATTTTGATGTAGAAAAAAAAGTAGAAAGTTCAAAGTTAATATTAAAGTTTATTGAAGAACAAAGTAAACTAATATATCGCACCATTGATAGCCTAGAAGAACAATTGCTGATTTTTAAAAACAGTCATAACATATCTTTTTCAACGGAAGACGAAAAAGGCGGAGCATTATCAAAATACGAACAATTAACCGATAAAATACAACAAGAAATAGAAGATGTAGAATTAGAGTTATTCAGCTACAATAAGCTTATTTCTAAACTAGAACAAAAACCTGATTTACCAACGTTTGAATTAATTTCTTTAATACCCAACTCCGATCCTATAGTAATGTCAATTATAAATAAAATTCAAACTTTAGACGATCAGAAAGAGTTGGCATTATCAAGTAAAACTCCTAATAGTTTTCAGATAAAAACAATAAATGGCCAGATTGAAAAGCAACGAAAAACACTGATCGATTTACTTAAAGCAAACTCACAACGATTAAACGATAAGAAAACCCTTTTAATTGAAAAACAAAATAAATATAAACAATCCGAATTTGGTGATAATGCATTGTCAGATCTCGACTATTTAAAAATCAAGAGATTATACGATATAAATGTAGGATATTACAATAAACTCTTAGAGAAAAAAGCTGAATATTTGATTAGTCAGGCCGGGAGTGTGAGTCAAAATATTATTTTGCAAAATGCTATTGCACCATCAGAACCTATTTCACCATCAAAAAAAATGATATTGGTAATTGCCATTATCTTAGCTTTATTAATAAGTCTTAGTTTTGTTGTAATTAGGTATTTAATGTATAATGAAATAACTTCTGTAGAAGATGTTCAAAGTTATACAGATGCTAAAGTGTTGGGAATTATTCCTTTATATAAATCAAAATTGCCTGTATCCCAATTACTTATAGATATTAAACCCAATTCAATTTTTAGTGAGTCTTTTAGAGCTTGCCGCTCCAGTATTGAATTTATTCAGAAAGATCCACAACAAAATATTATTTCGGTTTCATCTACAATAAGTGGTGAGGGTAAAACTTTTTTTGCCATCAATTTGGCCGGTATTTTTGCGTTACAAAATAAAAGGGTCGTTTTAATTGACTTAGACCTTCGTCGCCCAAGAATTCATATTGGTTTTAATGTAGATAACAGCAAGGGAGTTTCTACTGTACTTATTGGCAAAAACAAAATTGAAGATTGTATAAAGAAATCGAAATTACCTACTTTAGATTTTATTACAGCCGGTCCTATTCCGCCTAACCCGTCCGAATTAATTTCATCACCCAGTTATGATTTATTTATTAAACAACTTTCCGAAAAATATGATTTTGTTATAATTGATACCCCACCTCTTGGATTGGTTTCTGATGCTCTTACTATTTTTAAATCTTCCCATTTTCCGGTTTACGTTATGAAATCACATTTTTCTAAACGTTCATTTTTATATAATGTTAATCATTTAATTGATGATAAAAAAATTCAAAATTTAATGATTTTGATTAATGCATTTGATTTTGAGAAATCAAAATATGGCAATCAATATGGATATTCGTATAATTATGGTTATGGATATATTTCAGATACTCAAAATCATTATTACGAAGATGTACCAATAAGAAAAAAATCGTTTTTTAGAAAATTATTGCGTTTGCTTGGTATATGATTTTCTTTTTAACCATATTTTCTGTTTTATCCATTGCAGTATTTATTTTATTGCACAATTTTTTTTATCAAAAAGCAAAATATTTTAATATTAAAAAAGCAAACCAAAAAGCCATTCGTTGGAGTTCTCAAAAAAAACCGGTGGCCGGAGGTATTACTTTTTTTCTAAGTTTTTTATTTGCGACAACTTTTTTTCTTTTAAGTCAACCTGTAAAAAGCCAGTTTGTTGAGGCTGAATATATGTTTATTGCTCTGGCATTGATTTTTATGTTTTTTACCGGATTAGCGGATGATATGCTTGCTATTTCACCATTATTAAAGCTTTTTATTCAATCTATAACTGCTTGTATGCTAATTTATGCCGGAGTATATATACATCTATTTAACTATCAGTGGCTAAATTATTTGATTTCGATTTTGTGGTATGTTGGCATGATGAATTCTATTAACATGTTGGATAATATGGATGCTATTTCCAGCTTGGTTGGTATTACAATATTATCGGGTTTTATTTTTATAAACGTTTTTTTTACTCATAATTTGTACGAACTGCTTCTATTATTAGGATTATTGTTTGCTCTAATAACCTTTATGATTTTTAATTTTCATCCGGCAAAAATGTATATGGGTGACAACGGAAGTCTTTTTCTTGGGCTTTTCTTGGGAATATTTGGAGTAAAGTATATTTGGAACCATACGTTTTATGAATTAAATGATGGTATTGTATATTTTCATTTTCTGCTTATTTTATTGTACTTTTTAATTCCATTGACCGATACAACGACTGTAACGATAAACCGATTATTAAAAAAACGGTCACCTTTTGTTGGAGGCAAAGATCATACAACTCATGCTTTGTATTTTATTGGTTTATCAGAAAATAAAATTGCCGGTTTACTTTTCTTTTTAAACTTATTAGGAGTCATTATGGCAACATATTTTATATATTCGGATAATTCAAATTCAATATTATTATATATCTCGATTTTTTATTGTACCTTTGTCGTTCTTTTTTTATATATCAATGCGTTTAGGGTCAATTTTAAAAATAAGGTACAAAGTAACAGCATTCGCAAGTAATATAAGTCTTAAAGTCTTAATTTTTATCGTTGCCATTTTTTGTATTTATTTGTTACATAAGTTGGTTTTTATTAATTATTCGACCAATAATCAAAATACATCAATATTAAATAGTTCTGAATATTATGCGACATCCATAGAAATTCCGGATTCTCTTGATTTTGCAGGAGAACGAGTGCCGTTAGAAAATTTTGATGTTTACGAAAGTCTTGACAGAGAATTTTTAGTTAACTCATACTGGCATTCGCAAACTATTCTGATTTTAAAAAGAGCATACCGCTTTTTCCCTGTTATTGAACCTATATTAAAAAAAAACAAAGTTCCCGATGATTTTAAATATTTAGTTGTTGCCGAGAGTGCTTTTTCTAATGCAGTTAGTCCGGCAGGAGCTTCCGGTTTTTGGCAGTTTATGAAACCTACTGCCGAAAAATATGGACTTGTAATAAACGATGAAATTGATGAGCGATATAATTTGGAAAAATCAACAGAAGCTGCTTCAAAACATATAAAGGAATTATATTCGTATTACAAAAATTGGACTCTGGTAGCAGCGGCCTACAATGTTGGTACAGGCAACCTCGATAAAGCATTGGCTAATCAAAAGGTTAATAGTTATTACGAACTTTTTTTAAACGAAGAAACGGCTCGGTACATATTTAGAATTCTGGCAATCAAAACGATTCTTTCAAATCCTAAAAAGTATGGCTTTTACATCCCCAAAAGTCAGCGTTATCCATATATACCAACCGAAAAAATTGCTATTGATACAACCATTAATGATTTAGCTCAATTTGCTATTGATAAGGGTTTAAATTATAAGCTTTTAAAAATATTTAACCCTTGGATTAGAAAATATAAATTAACCGTATTAGATGGGAAAAAGTACTTTATTCAGCTTCCAAAACCTGAATATCGAGATTTAAATAAGCTTTTGCAATATTTTCCACCAGAAGACTCCATTGTTGCCCCTAAAGATTCAATTTAACTTTTTATGTACGACAAAAAGATTATAGTATTAGGAGCCAATGAGCATAACCTAAAAAATATTGATATTTCTATTCCTCATAACTCATTGACGGTAATAACCGGTTTGTCGGGGAGTGGTAAGTCATCTTTGGCTTTTGATACCATATATGCAGAAGGTCAACGGAGGTATATGGAAACCTTTTCGGCTTATGCCCGTCAGTTTATTGGTAATCTGCAACGTCCGAATGTTGAAAAAATTGATGGACTTTGCCCGGTTATTGCCATTGAACAAAAAACAGTTTCGCGAAATCCCCGTTCTACAGTAGGTACCATAACCGAAATATACGATTATTTGCGATTATTATTTGCCCGAGTTGGCGAAGCGTATTCGTATGAAACAGGCGAAAAAATGGTAAAATATAACGAGGAGCAAATAAGAGAATTAATTTACAATCAATATCAAAATTCTTCTGTTTCAATATTATCTCCAATTGTTAGAGGTCGCAAAGGACATTACCAAGAACTTTTCGAACAATTTAGGAACAAAGGCTTTTTATATGTCAGAGTTAATGGGGAATTGGTTTTGTTAAAACCCGGGCTTAAATTAGATAGATACCGTGTCCATTTTATTGAATTATTCATAGACCAATTAACCATAAATGAAAAGAATAAAAAACGATTAAACGAATCGCTACGTTTGGCTTTAAAACATGGTAATGGAACGTGCATGGTAATGGACGATTCTAATAAAAAAGAGCGATTCTTTAGTAAGCTTTTTATGTGCCCGACTACCGGTTTGTCCTACAACGATCCGGCTCCTCATACTTTTTCATTTAATTCACCCCAAGGGGCTTGCCCACATTGCAATGGATTGGGAGTGGTGACTCATATAGATGAAAATAAAATCATTCCAAATAAAAACCTTTCGATTGCATCCGGAGGTATTTTACCTATTGGCAAGTATCATGTCTCTATCTTGTTTAATCAAATTGAAGCCATTGCCAAACATCATAATTTTTCGCTTAAAACGCCTATTAACGATTTGCCCGAAGAAATTTTACATATTATTTTGTACGGTTCTTCCGAAAATTATAAGTTACAACGTAATAATTATTTTTATGATTTTTTCCAGTGGGAGGGAATCGTCAATTATATTATGCAACAACATCATGACCCATCAAGCTCAAAAGCTCGTCAATGGTCAGAAGATTATGTCGAAACAAGTATTTGCCCCGAATGTAATGGTTATCGACTAAAAAAAGAATCACTTCATTACAAAATTAACAACAAAAATATTGGCGAACTTGCTTCAATGAATCTTGATGTTCTGTACGATTGGATAAATAATTTAGAGCCTTTTCTTGATTCAAAGCAACAATTAATTGCATCAGAAATTTTAAAAGAAATAAAACACCGATTAAAATTTATTTTAGATGTAGGTATTAATTATCTGCATTTAAACAGACCTTCGCAAAGCTTGTCGGGGGGTGAGAGCCAACGTATTCGTTTAGCTACTCAAATCGGTAGTCAATTAGTCAATGTACTTTATATATTAGATGAACCCAGTATAGGGTTACATCAACGAGATAATACAAAATTAATCGATTCGTTAAAACAATTGCGTGATATAGGAAACACAATTATTGTAGTGGAGCACGATAAGCAAATAATAGAATCGGCCGATTATATAATTGATATTGGTCCGGGAGCCGGAAAACATGGTGGAAGAATTATTGCAAAAGGTACATTGAACGAATTATTAAATCAAAAATCGCTAACATCTGATTACTTAGCCGGAAGAAAATGCATCCATATTCCCGAAAAAAGAAGAGAAGGCAATAAAAAATTCATTCGATTAATAGGTGCAACGGGGCATAATTTAAAAAACGTTGATGTAACGTTCCCGTTGGGCACTTTTATATGCGTAACCGGAGTTTCCGGAAGCGGAAAGTCATCATTAATTAGGGAAACCTTATACCCCATTTTATCTCAACACTTTTACCGAAGCTTAAAAAAGCCATTTCCATATAAATCGATTGAAGGAATTGAAAATATTGATAAGGTGATTGAGGTTAATCAATCGCCTATTGGAAGGACACCTCGTTCAAATATTGCTACTTACACAAATATTTTCAATGATATACGCAATCTATTTGCTTTAATGCCTTTAGCAAAAGTAAGAGGATTTAAAGCAGGTCGTTTTTCGTTCAATATAAAGGGAGGACGTTGCGAAACTTGTGGCGGATCGGGATTGAAAACGATTGAAATGAATTTTTTACCGGATGTTTTTGTGGAGTGTCCCGAATGTGGCGGGAGACGTTATAACCGCGAAACGTTAGAGGTAAGATACAAAGGAAAATCAATTAGCGATGTGCTCGATATGACGGTAGAACAAGCATTAGATTTTTTCGAGAACATTCCGGTAATACATACTAAACTAAAAGCACTGTACGAAGTTGGTTTAGGTTATGTCTCATTAGGACAACCGGCAACAACACTTAGCGGTGGCGAGGCACAGCGTGTAAAATTGGCTTCTGAGTTTACAAAACGCGATACCGGTAAAACACTTTATATTTTAGATGAGCCGACTACCGGTTTACATTTTGAAGATATACGAATTTTATTGCAACTTATTCAGCGTTTGGTAGATAAAGGGAATACGATGATTATCATTGAGCACAATTTAGATGTAATAAAGCAAGCAGATTATATAATAGATATGGGACCGGATGGCGGAGAGCAAGGAGGATATGTGGTTGCGCAAGGAACGCCAGAACAAATAGCTAAAGTGAATGATGGTTTTACAGCTGCTTTTTTAAAAAAAGAATTAAACTTTTAAAATCAATTAACGTAGAAAGACTAAAAAATTATAATTATGCAACACGGTGACGAAAAAATTATTAGGGCTTTAGAACCCAAAAGTTGGCATGAAATTAAAACACACGATTCATGGCACATTTTTAAAATAATGGCTGAATTTGTTCAAGGATTTGAGAAACTTTCGCAAATAGGTCCTTGTGTTACAATTTTTGGTTCTGCTCGTACAAAACCCGATAATAAATATTATCAATTAGCAGAAAACATTGCTTATAATTTAACACAAAAAGGATTCGGTATCATTACCGGTGGCGGTCCCGGGATTATGGAAGCAGCCAATAAAGGCGCCAAAAGGGGCGGGGGAAAGTCGGTTGGAGTTAATATTGTGTTAGAATTTGAACAGCACCCCAATCCTTATATTGACGATGATAAAATTATCAATTTCAATTATTTCTTTGTTCGAAAAGTGATGTTTATGAAATATGCCCAGGGATTTGTAATTATGCCCGGCGGATTTGGTACATTTGATGAATTGTTTGAATCATTAACACTTATTCAAACTCATAAAATAGCTCGTTTCCCGATAGTGTTAGTTGGCAAAGATTATTGGTCGGGATTAATTGAATGGATTAAGACAAAAGTCTTAGCCGAAGAGCATAATATCAGCGAAAAGGATATGGATTTAATATATATTGCAGACGATGCCGAAGATGCTGCTAAACATATTCACGATTATTATCTAGAATATTATCACAAACCTAATTTCTGATTTATTTTTCTAATAAAACAACGGCATAAGCCGTTATTCCTTCTTCTTTGCCAATAAAACCAAGTTTTTCGTTGGTGGTAGCTTTAATGGATATTTGATCTTCGCTGATAGAAATACTTGCTGCAATGGTATTCTGCATTTTTTGTATGTAAGCAGCTAATTTGGGTTTTTCTACAACAACAGTGGAGTCGATATTTGAAATTCTATAACCTTTTTGACGGATAAGTTCTATTGTTTTTTGTAACAAAATAATGCTGCTTATATTTTTAAATTCGTCGGAATAATCGGGAAAATGTTTGCCGATATCGCCCAAATTTACAGCTCCTAATAAGGCATCACAAATGGCATGTATCAATACATCACCATCTGAGTGGGCTACCATCCCTTTTTCGCTGGGAATAACAACGCCACCTAAAGTAAAAGGAAGGTTCGTCTCTAAGCGGTGTACGTCAAATCCAAAACCAATTCTAAATGACATTACTTTTTATCTTGAGGATTAGCGTCTTTTTTAGAAGCTTCGAAATCGAACATGATTGTAAAACGCAAAGTGTTGCCCAATGGATGTCGTTGAGCAGTCGGAATTAGATATGAAAAATCCAAAGCAAAAACCTTGAGTTTTAAGCCTAAACCAACGGTAAAGAATTTTCTGTTTCCTTTGGTAGCATCTTCGTGAAAGTAACCACCTCTTAATGCAAATTGCTTTGAATACCAATATTCTAATCCAATGGACCAATTCACTTCTCTCCATTCTTCTTTAAATCGACTTCTATCATCAGGATTTAACGGATCTAACTGAACTCCGGGAGCATCCCAAAACGATTGGAAAATTCCCGTTGGAACAGAAACATCCGAAGGTTTGCCATAGCGAACATAGTGTTGTGGAATGCTTACAATGGAACCATCGGGTAGGGTATCACCAACAGCGTAATATATGGGTGGTGTGGGAACCAAAAGTTTACTCATTTCTACTACACCCAGTATGCTGTTATAATCATCCATATCTAATTTAAACGATGAACCCAGACGCAACATGGCAGGAAGAAAATCTTTTACTGCTCCATCTGTATAAGACATTTTGGAACCAATGTTTGAAATATTGATACCTACGCCTAATTCAGCATTTTTCTTTTGAACTTCCATTTGTTTTTTGTAAAAAGCAGAAATATCAGAAGCAAAAGCTTGACCTACTTTTGTTTGAGGACCTGTTCCCGAATAACCTCCGGTTAAATTAGA
>ENA-UOWE01003345-UOWE01003345.1-activated-sludge-metagenome-genome-assembly--contig:-NODE-3345-length-16521-cov-11.248391_pt1 | contig 16521 bp, 15 predicted proteins | sample MGYA00249841_ERZ761562 | MGnify/ENA primary metagenome ERZ761562 (study PRJEB28883, sample SAMN05720200) | activated sludge metagenome | isolation source: Anaerobic digester | place: Japan... | reverse complement strand
ATGTGTCGCATTATTCTTCTATTGTATAATAGTCCTTTATAATTTGTTAAAAATATATTAATATGAAAGTATAGATAAATCAGGCAAAAGATATAGAAATAAAGATATAAGAAAGGAAGAACTAATGTTTCCGATAACACATATTTGGTTTTGCAGGAGAGTATTGGGTTACAGCAGTAATATGACTGTTTTGGGGTCTGTTTTTCCTGATACTGTTATAAAATGCAGCCTCAACCGTGACCAGACCCATAATGTGGGATGGGGGCTGTATAAATACCTTAAGGAGCACGGAAATGAGTACCTTGATTTTGCAAGGGCTATGGTTACTCATACCGTAAATCCGAGAGGCCTTGATTTCTATGGAGATGAGGAATACGGGGACGGATATAAGGGCTACTGTTTTCAGAAGGGGGCAGCAATAGAGAAAGAAGTAATTGAAGCCTGTAATATTCCTGCAGAATTCGGACTATGGAAGGCTCATAATTTTATAGAAATGGGCATCGAAATGAATATTGCAGAATCCGAAAGGGAACTGATGTATGAATTTTGTAAGGGCTTAACGGACTACCGCCTGATAAAAGAGCTTTCATTATACCTTGATAAGTACTACGGTTTGATAGACAAGTCCGTATCAGAATGCTTCTGTAGGTTCACAGAGTTTATGGAATTGAAGGATCTGAACAGCTTTACCCTTGCATGCAGATATAATACACAAATGAATTACAAGCATGGAATAGAAATTGACATATCGAAATGCAGCAATATCATAGAAAAAGCCAGAGATATAGTACACGAGGATTTTGAAAGCTTTATCGCATTTTGCACGGAGAAGGTGAAAGCAATGTTGAAGGAGGAACACTCTTGAAGAAGGAAATTTCAGTAATAGGGCATAAAAACCCCGATACCGATTCCATTTGCTCATCCATAGCTTATGCCAATCTTAAGAATATTATCACATCAAGCAGTGTATATTTACCGAAGAGAATAGGAGAATTAAACAGCGAGACACTTTTCGTGCTTAATTATTTCAAAGCCGAGGAACCGGCGCTGATTGATAATGTAAGGACACAGGTTAAGGATATAAATATCAGGAAAGTGGAGCTTGTCAAACCGGAGATATCCTTGAAGAAGGCTTGGGAAATAATGAAAAGCAGCGGGATAACCACCTTGCCGGTTTCTCACAATAACAGAGTACTGGACGGAATTATTGCGGTGGATGATATAGCACATTCTTTCATGGATATATACGACAATGATATATTATCCCAGGCCAGGACTCCATATAGAAATGTGGTTGAAGTGCTGAACGGAGAATTGTTGGCAGGTGATATAGAAGATTCCGTATATAACGGTCATGTACTTATCGGTGCCATGAATCCGGATCTGATGGAAAGTTATCTGCATCCAAAGGACGTTGTGATAGTCGGGAACAGATATGAATCCCAGTTATGCGCCATCGAAACGGGTGCCCAATGCATCGTGGTAACAGGGGGAGTACCCGTGGCAGGCTCCATAAAAAAGCTGGCTGAAGCCAATAACTGTGCCATAGTGGTTTCACCCCATGACACCTATACAGTGGCAAGGCTTATCAATCAAAGCATACCTATAAGGCAGTTCATGAAATCTAAGGAACTGGTCACCTTTAATATTAATGATTATCTGGATGACATAAGGGAAGTTATGGTCAAGAAAAGATACAGAAACTTCCCTGTGGTGGATGATAAATACAATTTCATAGGGATGCTTTCAAGAGCATCATTAATCAACTCCCCAAGAAAACAGGTGATACTGGTTGATCACAATGAGCGATCGCAAGCAGTGGATGGCCTTGAAGAAGCGGAAATACTGGAGATAATCGACCATCATAGAATAGGCGATATTGAGACCGTAGGGCCGGTATACTTCAGAAACCAGCCCTTGGGTTGTACCGCGACGATTGTCCGGAATATGTACAGGGAGAACAATGCAGAAATAAACAAACAGATGGCAGGGCTTCTTTGCTCTGCAATATTATCGGATACCCTGGCATTCAAATCTCCCACCTGTACGGAGGCTGACAGGGAAGCGGCGGAGAGTCTGGCGGGAATTGCCGGATTGGATATAGATGAGTTTTCAATGATTATGTTCAGGGCCAGCTCAAACCTTATGGATAAAAGTGCCGAGGAGATCTTTTATCAGGATTTCAAGCAGTTCAGAACGGGAGAACTGGAGCTGGGAGTAGGACAAGTATACTCTCTGGACAGCAGTGAGCTTCTTGAGATAAAGGACAGGATGCTTGAATATATGGACAAGGTCTACCGGGATAAGAATCTTGATATGGTGCTGTTCATGCTTACTGACATATCCAAAGAAAGAACCGAGCTGCTTTTTGTTGGCAGCAATACCGAATTGATATCCAAAGCGTTTGATGGAAAGCATGATAAGAATTCAATAATGCTTCCCGGAGTAGTATCCCGGAAAAAGCAGGTAATACCTCCGCTGTTAAGCAGTGTAAATCAATAACAGCAGCAGGAAGCGGTGCCAAATATGGATTCAGGAGTTACAAATGGAATTTGAAATCAATATGTTAAACGTTGCATTATTATGCCTCATAGGCTTTGCAGCAGCTGCGGTGGATGCTATTGCCGGAGGCGGAGGGCTTATCAGCCTTCCTGCAATTATGGCAGCAGGGGTACCCCCTCATTTCGCATTAGGAACCAACAAGTTTTCAAGCTCCTTCGGAGCTGTTACAAGCGCGTATACATTCATGCGCTCAGGAAAGGTACATATTCCTCTGATGAAATTCGCTGTTCCGTGTACTCTGGCAGGTTCAGTGATAGGAGTATTCACGGCGCTGAGGATCGATCAGAAGTTTCTGCGATTAATAATATTGGTACTTATTTTTGCCGTTGCAATTTATACAATTGCCAAAAAGGATTTTGGCAGCGAGGATAAGTTCAAGGGGCTCACAAGCAGAAATATTATTCAGGGATGTTTATTCGCCTTTTCTCTTGGCTTCTATGACGGCTTTTTCGGACCCGGAACGGGTTCTTTTCTGATATTTCTGTTCATAAAGGTATATGGCTTTGATTTTACGATAGCGGCCGGTAACAGCAAAGTGTTGAATTTTGTAAGTAATTTTACTTCTCTTGTGATGTTTGCGATAAACGGGAAGATATTCTATATGCTTGGAATACCAATAGGCCTTGCCATGATAGCCGGTGCAAGGCTGGGGAGCAAGATAGCCATAAAAAACGGAGCAAAGGTGATAAAGCCGATATTTGTGACAATAGCACTGGTGCTTACACTGAAGCTTTTATTTGACGCTATAAGGTTACTATGACAAAAAGAGCTGCCAGGAAATAAAGGGGCTGAGTGAAAATGGTAAGCGGCATTGACAAATATATATTGGGGATATCGGAATCTCCTGATATGCCAACAGATAATAAAGGCCTGAACATATTTCTGACAGAAGGACGGGATGTGAGAAAAATAATCAGGAAAAGAGTCAGGGATTCACACAAGGGAACCTACGGAAGAGTGGGAGTATTGTCAGGCTCTAAGGGTATGGCAGGGGCGGCGGTACTGAACTGCAATGCTGCCCTGCGCAGCGGTTCAGGCCTTGTTAAGGCATGTGTGACTGAAGCCATATACAATATTGTAGAGTCTATGGCAATAGAATCAATAACATATGCCTTTGATGAACAAAACATAAACTATGATGAGCTGGACCGGGAGCTTATACAGTTTTCGGATGTAATTGTCACAGGCTCCGGATGCGCTAATATGAGAAGGTACGGGGAGCTATTGAAGTTCCTGGCGGAAAATTCACAAAAACCTCTGGTGATAGATGCGGAAGGAATAAACCTATTGACTCCCGATATATTAAAAAGTCACAAGCAAGTCATGATATTAACGCCTCATTACGGTGAAATGGCAAGACTGATAAATAAGGATACAGATTATCTGAGGGAAAATATAGTTGAAAAAGCCGCGGAATTTGCATGCAGATATAATGTTTATCTGGTACTGAAGGGAGCAAGGACTGCTATTGCCTGCCCCCAGGGAAACAGCTATGTTAATACTACCGGTAATCCCGGTATGGCAACAGCCGGCAGCGGAGATGTTCTGACGGGGGTAATTGCTTCACTTATAGGCCAGAAGATTGAAATCCGGGATGCTCTGAGAGCTGCCGTATACATACATGGTCTGGCCGGTGATATAGGCAGCAGTTATGTAGGTGAGTATTCGCTCATTGCAAGTGATATAATAAAGTACCTGCCGGAAGCCTTTAAAGCTGTCACACGAACAGGGTGATGTGCAGCTTTTACCATAGGAAAGCATATACGGAACAAAGGAATAAATACGAAATAGAAAAACTTGTAATAAATTGTATCTTTTTATTTGTTAATTCAGTATAATAATTATAAATATAGCAGATTATGTCGATTGCAGGTGAAAGGTATGAAAGAAGTTACGTCTGATGATTATAAGCAGTATATCCGTTTTAAATATGTAGTTGAAAACATTAAGGATGTTATCTGGGAATTGGATACCAACTTGTTGTTTATCTACATAAGCCCGGCGTGCAAGGAAGTGACAGGATACGATACCAGTGAAATGATAGGAAAAAGAATGACGGATTTTCTTGTTCCGGAGTCGAGGGAGTTTGTATTGGACCAATGGAAGAAAAACGAACAAAACAGAAAATCCTGTGATTCAAGCGGAATCATGATGTATGACCTTCAGTTCATTCGCAAGGATAACGGGTTAATTTGGGTCGAGGTTTCTGTTAAGCCGGTTTTCAAGCGTAACAAATTCCTGGGTTATATCGGTGTTACGAGGGATGTCACTGAAAAGAAAGTACATGAGAATGAATTAAAAAAATACTATAATGAGCTGGAGGCTGCGAACAGGGAGCTTGAGAAGCTTGCAACCTTTGACATTCTGACAGGGGCATACAACAGGCGAAGATTTGAGGAATACGTTGAATCTGCTGTTGGCATGAAAGAAATGCACGGCAGCCCTTTTTCAATTATCATGTTTGATATCGACTGCTTCAAGCTGATAAACGACATTTACGGACATAATTGGGGCGACCGGATTTTGCAGGAAGTATCGGAGATAGTCAAAGCTTCAATAGGACAAGAGGATAAGCTGTTTCGATGGGGCGGAGACGAATTTATCATACTTATGCCCGGAAAAGCCTCCGAAAATGCATATAAGGTTGCGGAAAGAGTGAGGAAATCAATAGAGGAAAACAACTTTGGGATACAACATGATAAAATCACTATAAGCACAGGGGTAGGCGAATATAAGACCGGTGAAAGCATTGATCAGTTTGTTTCACGGGTGGATGATGCTTTATTGACAGCAAAATCCGGCGGAAGAAACAAAGTTATATTATCCTGACAGCGCATTCATTTTTCTGCATAGCCCAAATTAGCTGATATTTTTTTTGCTGTCAGAACCACACTGGATATTATGCTGTTTAAATCCTTTTCTTTTATTCTGTAGCTGGGGCCTGATATGCTTACGGCTGCAATAACCTCGCCATAGCAATCAAATATCGGAGCGGCTACACAAGTAATCCCCTTTTCCCTTTCCTCGTTATCTATTGAATAGCCTTGCTTTTTTATGGTTTCTAATTCTTTTCGCATTTCATCTGCTGTGACAATAGTATTCTCAGTATACTTTTGAAAGTTGATTTTACTCAGGGCAAGCTCTTGGAAGCTAAGGGGCTTATAGGCTAAAATCGCTTTGCCGCCGCCTGTACAGTACAGAGGAGCCTTTGCCCCGAGCTGAGTAAACATTTTTAAAAGCTTGGTACTTTCAGACTGAGCAATATATAACACTTCATTTCCGTCTAATACCAACAGGTTACTGGTCTCGTCAACTATTGCCCTTAGTTTGTCCAGAAAAGGCATGGCAAGGTTCGCCAGGGAATACTGGCTTTTGGCCTTGCTGCTTATTCTGAACAAGCCGACACCTATTCTGTATTTCTTTGTTTTTTTATTCTGCTCAATTATGTTATGCAACTTTAATGTATTGAGGATATGGTAGGTTGCACTGACTCCATAATTAAGCCTGTTGCTTATTTCCGTCAGCCCGAGCCCTTCTTCCGATTCAGCCAGTTCTTCCAGAATTTCAACAGCTTTTATAACAGACCCAATGGTCTTTGTATTTTTCTCGTTAATACTATCCAATCTTAATCAGCTCCTGATGTAATATAAGATTATTACAGGATTTATGCGTTTGCTCGCGGCAGTTAAATAAAAAGATATAATATGCGCTTGCGCATATTATATCATATTAATGCATACGGTGTCATAAACGGAATGATATTTTCATAAATAAAAGAAATTTTGCATAAATGAAAATATTATTTTTAAAATACACTTTTTACTGTAGGCAATATTTAGTGTGCAGAATTAGTAAACTCGGTCAGTGACAAGGGTTATGGCGTGAACTATCTGAGCATGGCATGGGAATTGCAATATCATATTTAATATATGTTTTACAGGAGAGCGAGGGATGAATTAATGTTAAGCAAAAAGGTAATGGAAAACTATATTCTTATCTTGAAAAGTGAATTAATTGAAGCCCTTGGTTGTACCGAGCCCATAGCAATTGCCTATGCGGCAGCTAAGGCCAGGTCGGTTCTGGGAAAAGTACCGGAAAGGATAGAGGTAGGATGCAGCGGTAATATTGTAAAAAACGTAAAAGGCGTTGTGGTACCAAATACCGGCGGGCTTATAGGCATCGATGCTGCAGCTGTTGCGGGAGTCGTAGGAGGAGATCCTGACAGAGGGCTGCAGGTGTTGGAAAGTGTTAAGAAGGAACAATACAGTAAGATAAAAAGATTAACTGAGGAAGATTACTGCAAGGTGTATCACCTGAAAGGAGTGGACAACCTTTATATTGAAGCAAAGGTGTATGCGGGAAATGAATCCGCAGAGGTCTATATTGAAGATGCACATACCAACATAATTAAAATTGTAAAAGACGGAAAGGTTCTTTTTGAGAATAATAAGGGCGACAGCAGAGACCCCAAATTAGCCGGAGACAAAACCCTTCTCAATGTAAAGGATATTCTGGAATTTGCTGAAACTGTTGATTTGAACATACTGCGTGAACTTCTTGAAAAACAGGTAATAGTAAACACAGCTATTGCAGAGGAAGGCATCAGGAATGATTATGGTGTCAGTGTCGGAAAGACACTTCTGGAAAACTACGGCAATGACGTAACGGTAAGGGCAAGGGCCATGGCTGCTGCCGGAAGCGATGCCAGAATGAGCGGTTGTTCACTGCCGGTAGTCATTAACTCAGGCAGCGGAAATCAGGGGATTACGGTATCTGTTCCTGTAATTGAGTATGCAAGGGAATTAAAGGCAAGTGAAGAAAAGCTCTTTAGGGCATTGATAATAAGCAATCTTGTTTCTATCCATCAGAAAGCCCAAATAGGCAATCTTTCGGCATACTGCGGTGCAGTGAGTGCTGCGGCGGGAAGCGGTGCGGGGATAGCATACCTTAACGGAGGCAGTTATAAAGAGATTTCCAGCACAATCATCAATACAATAGCAACCGTAGGAGGTATGGTCTGTGACGGAGCAAAGCCCTCCTGCGCCGCAAAAATATCTTCCGCTGTCGGTGCGGCAATTTTAGGATACCAGCTAAGCGCAAAGGGTAAGGTATTTAGAAGCGGTGAAGGACTTGTTAAAAGCGGAGTTGAGGAAACTATCAAAAGCTTTGGAAGAGTAGGCAGAAAGGGAATGGAAGGCACTGATGTTGAAATAATAAATATAATGCTTGATAAATAGACACAATAAATAACGAACTGCTCAAGCCGTTTTTTGGTTTGAGCAGTTTGCTGTTGTTATTGCAAAGATTAATAATCGTTTAATTTTCTATAGAGGGTAGTAATGCTCATTCCGAGCTTTTCTGCGATTTTCTTCTTCGCTGCGGTATCATTGCCGTATCTACTTAAAAGATTTCTTAAAAGCTTTTTTTCATATTCTTTGGTTATGTCATCCAGGCTCTTTAAGTTATCGATTTCCGGTGATTCAATATTGATGGATTCATCAACATTATCTTTCTTTGCATATTTGGCCAGAAAATACTCAGGCAGATTTTCTGCGGTTATTTCATCATCAAAGGAAAAATTAATGGCATACTCCAGGACATTTTCCAGTTCTCTCACATTTCCGGGCCAACTATAGCCCATGAACATTGTTTCTACATCCTTGGAAATACGTTTTGGGGATTTGTTCATCTTAAGGCATAATTTTTTGATAATATATTCAGAACACAGGAGGACATCTTCTCCTCTGTCCTTTAAGGACGGCAGGTGCAGGGGTATTACATTCAGCCTGTAGAATAAGTCTTCCCTGAATTCATTATTCCTTACCATTTCCTCAAGGTTTTTATGAGTAGCGGAAATTATTCTGACATTAACATTTATCTGAGAGGAGCCGCCTATCCTGTCAATCTTTTTATCCTGAAGAACCCTTAGCAGCTTTGCCTGAAGATGCAGAGGGAGGTCTGCAATCTCATCAAGAAACAATGTACCGTTATTAGCCTGTTCGAACTTTCCTGTTTTGCCTTTTTGACTTGCTCCTGTAAAAGCGCCTTTTTCATAACCGAAGAGTTCCGATTCGATAAGGTTTTCCGGCAGGGCGGCACAGTTTACCGCAACAAAAGGGCCGTCTTTTCTGTAGCTTGCATTGTGTATGGATCTGGCAAACAACTCCTTGCCGGTACCGCTTGTGCCGTGCAGAAATATTGTGGAATCGGATTTAGCAGCTATTTTTGCTTTTTCTATAACATCCTGCATTATCTGGCTGCGTCCGATAATGTTTTCGAAGGTCGTTTCATCATCGCTGTTGTAAGTCATTGCTATGCTGATTATTTCATCCAGGGTATCAAAATTAATTATAGTTGAGACGTTTTTATTGTCGAGTATTATATAATTTATTTTATATATGACTTTTACCGGCTTGCCGCTTATTGTCCAGCTGCCTATGACTTCCTTATTATTAGTATCCTCTGCTTTAAAATTCTTAATAATGCTGCTGATTCTTTTGTTTATGATCTTATCGGCTGAAAAATTAATATTCAGGGATTTTATTGCTTTAGAATTTATATAAATAATCCGCTGCTCTTTATTCAATATGATAATGCTTCTGTTTATGGAGTTTATGATGCCGTTAATTTCGGCTATGCCCATATTGAGCTTATTCACCATCTTGATGCTCATTATCTCTTTTTCAATGCTTTCCGCAAAATGCTTAAGCAGTTCAAGATATTCCTCTTTTTTCTCAACCATAAGCTGATCCTGGGCGGCATTAAAGGATACAAAGCTTGCAACACCGATAATATCATTCTCAACTTTTATCGGAAGAATCATGCTTTTAAGCTCTTTGCAGGTATCAGAACTATTGCAGGTCTGACATATAGGATTTTTTTTATCGTATAGGTTTAACTCTGCTTTTCCGCTTTTTAAAACTTTTGCGAATAACGAATTTTCGGGGCTGCTTTCATTAATACGATGGTAAAAGTCTCCTGTTCCTGCGATTCTCAGCAAATGCTCATCGACTACGGTGGTTTCCACATTGAGTATGGATGAAAGCGACTCTGCCAAGGATTGAATTTTATAATCAATAAGCTTTAAATATGACACGGGAACACCTTCTTAAAACCATATTTAACCACTGATATTTGCAGGGTACATTAATAGCTTATCATAAGATGCCCGCAATGGAAAGACATGTGGTAATTCATTCCTTGACATTACATGGAATAGGACCCATAATTAAAGTATAGGTAAATATTATTTTACCAATAGTAAAAAAGGAGGATTTCTATGAAAACCAGGAAACTGTTAATGATTCCGGGACCCACTCCCGTAGCCAGGTCCATCCAGGAACAGATGGGGAGAGAGACTGTTGCTTTTGGAGATCCGGCTTTTGTAAAGGATTTTAAGGAGCTTCTGGAGGATTTGAAGTCTTTGCTTAATTGCAGCGGAGAAGTATTTGTTGTTGCAGGCACCGGTACCATGGGGATGGAAATGGCCATTGCCAATACTACAAAGGAAGGCGACAATGTGCTTATAGTATCTCACGGATTTTTTGGGGACCGGTTCATAGACCTATGCAGCAGAAAAGGCTTGAATGCAGATGTGATTTCCAGCGAATGGGGCGAAACGGTACCTGTTGAAAAAATAAAAGAAAAGCTGAAAGAGAAAAAATACGCGGCTATGACAGTTACTCATGTTGATACTTCCACGGGGGCTTGTGCGCCGGTTGCGGAAATTGGCAGGATGATGAAGGAATTTCCGGAGACGGTTTACATAGTTGATGGTGTTTGTGCTACGGCAGGAGAGCCTGAAGATGTTGACGCCATGGGAATAGATATATTGTTTACAGGCTCACAGAAAGCCTTTGGCGTTGCCCCGGGGCTGACAATGCTCTGGGCAAGCCCTAAAGCACTGGAAAGGCGCAAAAGCTTAGGAAGCATTCCCGAATTCTACATAGATTTTGAAAAATGGCTTCCTATAATGAAGGATACGGCCAAGTATTTTGCCACACCGGCTGTAAATATGATATGGGCTTTGAAGGAATCGGTGAGGATAATAAAGGAAGAAGGAATAGAAAACAGGTATGCAAGACATAAAAAAACCGGTGCAGCAATGCAGGCAGCATTAGAAGCCCTGGGATTCAGAGTATTGGCAAAGAAAGGCTGCAGGGCAGCCACATTATCCAACCTTGTTTATCCTGAAGGAGTAGATGATGCAAAATTCAGAGGCCTTTTGGCAGAGGAAGGCATCATGGTGGCAGGAGGCCTGGCAGCCTATGCGGGAAAAATGTTCAGGCTGGGCCATATGGGCAATATTGACAAGCATGATATGGTGTCTGTTATTGCAGCCGTAGAAAGGGCATTGTACAGAGCAGGAATACCTGTGGAGCTTGGAAAAGGTGTGGGCATAATTCAGCATCATTTAATGAAATAAACTCCGTATAAGCTAATGAAGTTCACCACGAAGGTTGTATTCGTGGTGAACGTTTATTTCCAGAAATTATTATATGATAGTTAAAAGATAAACAATAATATTTTTCCGTCAATTATTGACAGAATATTCAGTAAGTTATATAATGAAGTTACCTCAAGAAAAGGAATAACCTTAGTAAGGGGGTACCCCGCGGGACTAAGCTATTGATTACCTGCTGAAACGAATTGGTTTGGTTTAAAAAGGGTATTGTGTAGTTCGCTGAAAGGCCTTAAGGCCGCTGTTGTTTCGATTATATCGAAAAGTATTTTCAGAAACCCGCTCCTTTTTGAATGACGATTTAGATAAGCAGGGATTAGAGCTGAAGCGATGGGGTAAATTTAAAAAGGAGGTAACCTCCATTGCAGGAAGCCTCGGGAAATGGATAGGCAATCGTAGTCTTTATATATGACGCCTATCCATTTCCCATTTTTGCGTAGCATGAGTGTATATTGTGATATAATTATATAGTCCGGATGTGCAAACAGCTAAGAATGCTGAAATCATATATTAGATTGTTTAATACCTTATGAAATAGCAGTATCAGATGCGACTCAGTGTTTCGGGCTGCAGAGAATAATCGAAAGGCAGTTTTGATTAAAGAAAACCCGCTGGCATATTATTTTTTAAAAGCATGTTTTCCCATATGGGTATAGGAGAGACTATTAATATGAGAATTCTAAGAAATTTGAAGATTTTATTAATACTGCTTGTGATATTAGTTTTACCTATCGGCGTATATGCCGCAGATGCTCTTTACCGATTTATGCATAATGATCATGATGCATTAGTTATTGGTGAAATTATAAGCGTTGATGAAAATGCTGTAAAAGTCCGGGTGGAAAAAAGTATTATCAGTGGCAAGGATCTGAATGTATCCTCTGCCAAAAAGCAGTTAAAGCTTGTTGAAGCAAAGATAGTACCCTCCTTTAGTTACAACTTGTTTGACAATGAGGAGGGCAGCAGCATAAACAGTCCTGCAGTCGGGGACTATGTGCTTTTGTCACTCATGAAGCATGGCGCGGATTTTAAAATTGCCTGGGGAGCATATAAGGTAGATGGCCCGGACTATAAAAATTTATCGGTGGTCTTGCCTGAAGACCATGATGTATGGTCACAGATGGAAGCTGCCGCTATTAAAGCCTTCGTAAACAGCGATGGGAAAATTACTGAGTTTTCTTTCGATGGAAATACCAAAACAGTATATGCCGGTAAGGATCAGACAGTTATTTTTGCCGGAGAAGAAGGGGAGGGGGAAGACACTGTGACCCCAGATACAACCGGTATACCGGAAGATATAAGTGAAACTGAAATTAACTCTTCTATAGGGATAATCGGTGGCTCTGATGGACCTACTTCAATTTTTATTTCCGGTAATCCCTTTAAAGCCTTTATAACTCCTATGGCCGTGTTTGTGGTTGGAATTGCCTTGGGATATTTTCTTATAGTGAAGCGTCGTAAAAACAGATAAAAAATTTTACCCGGTCGGGGTGACTATTACCTCAACCGGGTATATTTTATTAGCTTTGTTCCCATTCATCAAGCTGCCTCATGATCTCATCATAAGTTCTTTGAGAAATGTCCGGCAGCTTACCCCCAAGAACTTTCTCCGCTTCCTTGAAGCCTTGGATAATAGCATTTTTTAACTCGCCAATCTTGCTTTTGTCATCGCCGGAAACTGCCTTTGCAAAGGCAACTATTCTTTCGCTGACAGCCTTTACACCTAATTCTCCATCCTCAGAAACTGCCTGTGCGGCTGCAGCTCTTGTCTCCTCATCTATAAGAAGGACATCTTTTCCTTCCAGCAAATCTCCAAGCTTTTTACCTTGCTTTGATATGAGTTTTTCAACAAGCTTTCGCAATGTTTCGTAAGACTTTTGCGATTCCTTCCAAAGCCTGTCAATCTCATCTGTGTCTATTTTTTTTGCTGCGGGCTTGCTGTATGCGGCACTTTTTTCGGCAGGCTTGCTTAGATCCAGAATTACTGCTTGTTCTTCTTTTGTGTTGGTATTCTCGGCATGCCTATTGTCTTGTTTTCCTTTTGCTTCGTAATTTTGATTGACTGTAGTGCTTCCTTTTATGCTGTTAATCATGATTAACCCTCCTTGGTAAATAAATTTACATCCTTATGATATATATATCGGAAAAATATAGAAAAGACATGAGGAATTTATTAAAAAGACGGCTTAAGCTTGACAACAATATCACAATATCGTAATATTAGAATATATTAATACTGGCTGAGGTGATTCAATGGAAGATGTAAAAAAGTATGAAGGTATTGCAGAAATATTGAAATCCATGGCTCATCCTGTAAGGATATGCATTATAAAGGGGCTTATGGACAAAAAGTGCAACGTAACACATATGCAGGAATGCCTGGAGCTTCCGCAGTCTACTGTATCCCAGCATCTGGGCGTTTTGAGGGCAAAGGGAATAATAAAGGGAGAAAGGAACGGACTGGAAATAACCTATAGTGTAGTAAATGAAGATGTGAAAAAAATCATCAATGCATTATTTGATTAATTTATAGGGGGTAAATTATGGCTAACAAGAAATTAATTGTTATAGGTGCAGTTGCAGCAGGTACAAAGGCGGCTTCAAAGGCAAAGAGGGACAATCCTGATTTGGAGGTTAAGGTTTTTACTAAAGAAAGATATATTTCTTATGCCGGATGCGGCCTGCCATATTATATAGGCGGAATCATCAGGGATAAGCAGGAGCTGCTTGTCAGGTCTATCGAGGATTTTAAAAGTGAGCAGGGAATAGACATATTTACTGAGCATGAAGCAAAGAAGATAGACGCATCCGGGAAAAAAGTCATTGTCGAAGACCTGAAAAGCGGGGATATAAGGGAGTACTCCTATGACAAACTGATTATAGCCACCGGAGCCTCCCCGATTATACCACCATTGGAAAACATAAATCTTGCCAACATATTCACACTCAGGAGCGTATCCGACGCATTTGCAATAAGAGAACTGCTTGACTCAGGAGCCGCAAAAAAGGCAGTAATAGTCGGCGGAGGCTTTATAGGCCTGGAGACGGCCGAGAACCTGAGAAACAGGGGCATGGATGTTACTATAGTTGAGCTTGTGCCTCATATACTGCCTCCTTTTGATGAAGAGATGGCGTTATATGCACAGAACCACATGATAGACCGGGGAGTCAGAATACTGACCGGAGAAAAAGTCATCGGCTTTGAGGGCAGTGATGGGAAAGTCACCACTGTAAAAACCTCAGCAGGGGATTTAGAGGCCGATATGGTAATATTGTCAATCGGAGTAAGGCCAAATACAGGTATTGCCGTTGAAGCAGGCATAGAGACGGGTGTGACGGGGGCAATCAAGGTAAACAAATATATGGAAACAAATATTGAGGATATATATGCGGCGGGTGACTGTGCTGAGAATACGAATCTGATTACCGGAAAGCCCGCATGGTACCCTATGGGTTCTACGGCAAACAAAACCGGAAGGATAGCAGGGCATAATGCGGCACTTGAGAAGCAGGAGGAGGCTTTGAAGGAAAGCCTGGAGGGAGTACTTGGAACAACGATTGTCAGGTTGTTTGAAGTTAACGCTGCAAAGACAGGGCTTTCGGAAAAAGATGCTCTAAAGGAAGGCTATGAAGTTGAAACGGTACTGGTTCCGTCAAACGATAAAGCTCATTATTTCCCGGGTTATAGGCTGATTAATACAAAGCTTGTAGTGGAAAAAAGCACTCATAAGGTACTTGGAGCACAGATAGTAGGAGAGGGTGTAGTTGATAAGCCCATAGATACTATTGCTGCGGTAATAACCATGGGAGCAAGGGCAGAAGACTTGGCAAAGCTGGATCTTGCTTACGCACCGCCTTTTTCTATGGCAGTTGGTTCGACGATTCTGTCTGCCAATGTCCTGCTGAATAAGCTGAATAAAAGGATGGAGTCCGTTAAAGCTCCGGTTATGCCGGACATACTTGAGAAAGGCGGCATCAATGTGCTTGATGTGAGGGAAGAGGAGGAATTCTTCATATCCGCAATTCCCGGTTCAAGAAATATTCCCATGAATGAACTTGAAGCCAGGATAGACGAGATTGATAAAAGCAAAGAAACAATAATTCTGGTATGCAAGGTAGGCAGAAGAGCATATCTGTCATATCTCAGGCTGAAGAAGCTGGGGTTTACAAACTTAAGGATTCTGGAAGGCGGAATCTGCGCTTATCCGTATAAGTTAGTATAAAGGAGGAGATACAAATGGCTGAAAAATACATTAATGCAAGAGGGCTTCAATGCCCCGGGCCCGTAGTTGAGCTTTTCAAGGTCGCAAAGGTATCTGAAAGCGGCGATTTGATTACAATAGAGGTTACGGACATGGCTTTTAAGAAAGATATTGCGGCCTGGTGCAGAAAGACCAATAATGAGCTGGTAAGTCTTTCTGAAGAGAATGGGATAATTAAAGCAGTGATACGGAAAGGGTAAGGTACAATTATGAGCAGGAAAACAATGATAATGTTCAGCGGGGATCTGGATAAAGCCATGGCAGGGCTTATAATTGCCAACGGAGCTGCTGCTATGGGTGATGAGGTGACGATGTTTTTCACATTCTGGGGCCTGAACATTTTGAGAAAGGCACAGAAGATTAAAGTCAGGAAGTCCTTTATGGAAAAAATGTTCGGCTTTATGATGCCCAGGGGAGCTGACAAGCTTGGGCTCTCAAAGATGAATATGGGCGGTATGGGCACATTAATGATGAAGGGCATAATGAGGAAGAAGAGAGTGAGCAGCCTGCCTGAGCTTATCGAAAGTGCACAGGACTTGGGTGTGAAGTTCATAGCCTGTACCATGTCCATGGATGTAATGGGTATTAAGCCTGAGGAACTGATTGACGGAGTGGAATATGCAGGGGTTGCCACATACCTGGGAGAAGCGGATGAGGCAAATGTTAACTTGTTTATTTAATTTCCATAAACTCCTCTGTATTTTGGCTCCAGCATAGCCGCGATTTTTTTCATAGAGTAGGTCGCGCATATTTCTTCCCAATCTTCATCCCCGGGTTGTTCATTCTTCGCAGGAAGAGTAAAAGGCTCTCCAATTTTGACTGTGACCCTTGCCCTATGGAGCTTCTCACCGGCCATGTCGTTGTCGTTGATGGGAAGAACTATTTCAGTGCCTTCCAGGGCAATGGGCACTACAGGCACCTTTGCCAGTTTTACCAGGAGAATGAAACCCTTCTTTACACTTATAAGGGAGCCCGTCCTGCTGCGTGTACCCTCGGGGAAAATGACAATTGAGCCACCGGAGCCAAGATGCTTCAGGGCAGATTTCAAAGCACTTTTGTCGGGGCTGCCCGGAGTAATGGGTATGTGGTTTATGCTCTTAAGGAAAAAGCGTGTGAAAGGATTTTTTTCCAGCTTGACTCCTGCCATGAAAGCTGCCGAATTGTTTTTCATCAGGCTGTTCAGCACGACGCCGTCAATATTGCTCAGATGATTTGATATATATATTGTTGGTTTGT
>ENA-UOWE01003340-UOWE01003340.1-activated-sludge-metagenome-genome-assembly--contig:-NODE-3340-length-16533-cov-4.727030_pt1 | contig 16533 bp, 10 predicted proteins | sample MGYA00249841_ERZ761562 | MGnify/ENA primary metagenome ERZ761562 (study PRJEB28883, sample SAMN05720200) | activated sludge metagenome | isolation source: Anaerobic digester | place: Japan... | reverse complement strand
TTGAATTATGCAAACACGTTAATACCCGGTATGGGATATCCGGCTGCAGACTTGTTGTATACTGTAAACTTACAAGCAAAAAGTTTGGTGTCGAATGCTGCTATTGGACGATTAGCTGCAAAAACTAATTCAGATATAGAGTATTATAGACGTAAAGTAGAGGAACACGAAAAGCAAATACCGGCACCTTGGATGAAAACTGTACTCCATTTTGGTGGTGGTAGCAAAGCAGGTGAAAAACGTTTGTTTAAAACGTATCTTAAAACCTACGAAACAAGTTTAGAAGGCGAGTATTTTGGTGCCGATGTATATACATATTTAAAAGAAAGTAGTGATGTGTTCGAAAAAACTGAACCAGAAGCAATTCGCGAACATATGAACAATGGAACCTCTATTTTGAATTTCTTCGGACATGCTTCGGGAGCAGGATTTGACCAAAATATTGACCATCCTTCGCTTTTTAGTAATCAAGGAAAATATCCGTTAATTATTGCAAATTCATGTTATTCGGGCGATATTTTTACAACTTCTACCGGAATTAGCGAAATATGGACACTTATACCTAATAAAGGTAGTATAGGTTTTATAGCCAATGTAGATTTAGGTAGCCCGTCGTATCTTAATATTTTTACTCTGCCATTTATAAATAATACTGCAAAACATAATTATGGAAACTCTATAGGTAGTAGTGTACAATTGACCCTGCAAGAGGTTCATAATAAATATGGTTCGGTTCAAGAAATTAAAAATTCTACTATGAGTTTTATGTTGCATGGAGATCCTGCGGTTAAAGTTCAGGCGTTTCAGCAACCCGATTTAGAATTACAACCCTCATCAATGTTCACAACTCCCGGATTTGTTACCAATGATTTAGAAGAATTTACGTTGAATGTTGTAGTGCGTAACAACGGACGCACAACCAAAGATTCATGCTACTTGCGGGTAGTGTTTACTCCGCAAACCGGTGAGCCTTATGTTATTAATCATTTGATACAAGGGCTTTATTTACGCGATACATTCAGATTTGTATTACCCATACAATATTTTGAAGCAGGCAGTTATTCATTGTATGCCAGAATTGACGATTCGCTCAGAATAGATGAGTATAATGAAATAAATAATGAAACTACAGTCGATTTTTTTATAAGTTCGCGAGATGTGTTACCGGTTTACCCTCCAGATTACGCTATTATTCCTCAAAACAATCAGTTACTTACCGTGTCGGCTATCGATCCTCACAATCCTCCGGCTACAATTATTATAGAAATTGATACTTCAGCTCTATTCAATAGCCCTATTAAAGTGTCGCAAACTATACAAACAAATGGCAGAGCAACCATACAATGGGATCCGGGCATTACTTATATTGAACACAAAGTATATTTTTGGAGGGTTACTAATGCCGATTCTATAAAATGGAACGAACATTCATTTGTGTACGAAGAAGGTCGCAATGGTTGGGCTCAAAAACATCCGCATCAATTTATTTGGAATAGATTATCGTATATGAATTTTAACGAGTTTCAAAATGACTATTCCTATTTTACAGTGCCTCGTGTTGTTACATGTAGTAACACAGGAACTTTAGGAGATTATACACAAACTTTATTTTTAATAGATGGTGTTAAATATGGTTCGAGTGGAGCTTGGGTAAACGCTATTCATATTGCTGTAATGGATTCTATTACCTTATTACCGTGGTATGCACAACAAGCAAATTACGGACATTTTAATTACAATACTAATTATAGTGTTGTATCGCGTTTGTTTGTATATGTAACCAACAATGCAAGTTATAGGGCAAATATGCTTAAATTTATAAGAGATTCGATTCCGGAAGGAAATTATATTTTAGCTTTTAGTTATCAAAACACATATTTTTCGTTGTGGGAAGAAGATTTACGACAAGTTTTTGATTCGTTAGGAGCAAAACTTCATAGAACTACCACCGATTCGTATCCGTATATTTTATTTGCCAAAAAAGGAGATACAACCTTTACCAAAGAAACTGTTGGGATAAACAATTCCGATTTTATTACTCAATCGGCAAATGTAGTATCTAATTATTTCGAAGGAAATCAAAAATCGACAAAAATAGGACCTTCTAATCATTTTCAGGAGTTTGTGTGGGATATAGAAACTGTTCCCGGCGAAATAGCACAGTATACTCTAAAAGCTCTAACGGCAAACAACGAAGTGTATAGTGCCATAAAATCTTCAACAGTAAATCATGATAGGCTCGATACTCTTGTCAACGGATCATTGTTTCCATATGTAGAATTAGAAAATTATACGCAAGATAATTTATTGCGTACCCCTCCGCATCTTAATTACTGGAAAGTATACTACGACCCGGTGGGAGAAATAGCAGTAACACCTACACACCTATTTACAGTATACAACGATACCTTACAACAAGGCGATAGCTTGAGAATACAAGTATCGGCACAGAATGTATCGTATACCGATTTGGATAGTGTACTTATATTGTACGAAATACGTTCAGAAAGCAATGAAATTATAACTCAAACATACAAACGTATAGCACCGGCATTGGCTCAACAATATATGTACGACCAATTAGCGTACAGCACCGTAGGTTTATCGGGAGCTTATACCGTGCGAATAGAGTGGAATACAATAGACCCACTTACCGGCAATTACGACCAACTGGAATCAAATAGGAATAATAACACCGTATATGCACGTTTTTATGTAAATACAGATAAAACTAAGCCTGTATTAGATGTTACTGTAGACAGTAGGCATATATCAAATGGCGATTATATATCGGCTACACCTACAATACTTATTCGCTTATATGACGAAAACCAGTATTTACTATTGCAAGACACATCGGTATTTACAGTACATATAGTTAATGTACAAACAGGAGTGTCGACACCGTATTATTTTTCGGGTGCAAATTTACGATTTGTACCTGCTACAGCCCAAAATAATATGTGTTACGCCCTATTTACTCCCGAATTTATCGAAAATGGCAGTTATATTTTAAGTGTAGAAGCCAAAGATAAAAGTAACAATGTATCGGGAATAGAACCCTACACCGTATTGTTTGTGGTTGATATAGAATCAAAAATATCGGTATTGTATAACTTTCCGAATCCATGTAAAGAAAATACTACATTTCGATGGATACTTACCGGAAGCGTTGTGCCCGAGTATATGTATATACACATATATGCAAGCGATGGTAAATTGGTGCATACTATACCGGTACATACTGTATCGCAAGTACACATAGGCACTAATTCACTTGAGGTAGTATGGGATGTAACCGATGCCGCAGGACGAAGATTATCGCCCGGAACCTATACCTATACATTGCGATTCAGCAATCAAGCACAATATAAACATTTGAAAACTATACACGACGAAGTTATAAGTCCAAAGTATGGTCGCCTGATAATACAAGAATTCTAATAGTATTGCATATGAGTTCGATGAGGATGTTGTATGAGTATAAGTTTGGGTTTAATGGGCACGAGAAAAATGACGAAATCTACGGCGAGGGAAATCAAATTGCTTGGGGTGATTATGGAATGGATGCACGCCTTGGTAGACGTTGGAACATAGATCCACAATGGGAAAGAATTCCGGGACAAAGCCCTTACTCGGTTAACAATAACAATCCTATTTCTTACACTGACCCTGATGGAGAGTTTGGTTGGCTTGGAGCTCTTATTGGAGCGGGTGTAGGTGCAGCGGTAGAGTTAACTTCTCAAGTTGTTAGTAATGTTGTTGCTGGTAAACCTGTATTTGAGAAAATAGATTGGGCTGATGTTGTAATTGCAACAGCTGAAGGGGCAACTATTAGAGCAACAGGTGGAATTAGTTTATTAGCGTCTAGTGGTTTTGAAGCAGCTAAAGCTTCTATTGACTATACAAAAGAAGAAGGGTTTTCTGATGTCTTAAGCCTAACAAGTGATAAACGAAAAGATATTGGTCGAGCAGGAATAGATTTTACAGGAGGTTTATTAGGTCTTGGAGCTGGTAAATTATTACCATCAGAAAAGATTGTTGGAGATTTTGTTGCAGACCAATTTGTAAAGAATGGTATTAAAAGTGAAGCCCAGTTTTTGACGGGTATGATAACTTCTGATTTAGTTGGAGGAATAGTAGGTGGCGTTCAAAGTGGAGTAATCGAAGGATTTTATAAAAGGGGTATTGATCAGCTATTTCCTAATTTAGGTCAAGGAACGAGCAGCAATCCAAGTAGCGAAAATGGTGCATATTCAGGAGCATATTATGGCGGAACATTAAATACAATTACTATAAATGCAAAACAGACTTCAAGTGGAATAGAAATTACAGATTCCCCTAAACAAATAAAGGATAAATTTAAAAAGGCAAATCCTAAATTAAAATATAAAGATAACTAAATGAAAGCATATATTCCCCTGATATTAATTTTAGTTGTTGTAATTGGAGGCATTGTATTTGTTTTTGCTATGTCAGGTAAACAACCAGAGATTTACAACCCTATAACTTCTGTTGGTGAAATTATTAGAATAGAATTAAACGCAACGAATGGTTCAAGTGCAATTATAGAATATAGATATAAGGGAATGGCTTTTGAAACAAGAATTGGTTCCTATGCAAATAAAGCTAATATAATAGGTGAAAAATATCAACTTGAATTTGATGAAAATAAACCTGAGAATTGTAAGGTTTATTTAGATAAACCAGTATTTTTAGAAAATGAAAAAACAATAAAAACAACAGGCGTTATTAAAAAAATATCACCTACAAATCATAAAGAGTTGACAGGTATAGTATTTGAATATAAAGTTAAAGAAAATTCAATTACGCGAGCTCAAAGTATATCAATTTCATTAAAAGATATATTATCAAAAGGTCAGGAGTACACAGTAGAGTATTGGTATAATAATCCAAAAAGAGCAATTATTTATATTGAATAATAAAAATGAAATTGATAACATTTATTTTTTTTTCTTTATCTGTTTTGTGTGTAAAATCGCAAAATATGGAAACTTATATAAATAAGTTAAGTAACACACTTATTAGATATCCAGCCTCATGGGAAAATATTGAAACTGAATCAACAGTTTTTTTATTAATTCGTCCAGTAGAAGAAGTCGGGCAAATCTTTAGGGAAAATGTGAATTTAATAATTGATAATAGAAATGGTTTAAATCTCCAAGAGTTTGTAGGTGCAGCGAAAGTTCAATTACGAACACAATTACCTAATTATAAAGAAATATCTACAGATTATATAGAATTAGGTGGAAAGCAATATGCGAGAATTGTTTATCAGCATAGCACAAATAATTTACCTCTACAAGTAGCATATTACATTTACATACATAAAAATAAAGCTTATAATTTAACCTGTTCTAGTACACAAAGTAATTTTGAACTGTATTTGCCTATTTTTGAGAAAATGATAAGTAGTTTTACAATATTAAACTAAGGCTTTCTTCACTACACTATGCTTTCGCGTAGTCAAACAAATAAAGAATTGTAAAGCCCGAGCAATCGGGCTTTTGTGTTTTATATTACATAGCAATATTCATAGCATTGCTCAAAGCTTCTTCTGACCATCTACCGTCCTCTCTATGTAAAACTTCCGAATATTCGGAAAGCTTGATTTTAGTAGTGTGTAGCATACAAGTTACACCCAAGTCATCCGATGAATATGTACCAAAGGACTATACATTCCCCAAAACCAATGTGTTTTGTAAGAAATTCATCGGATGACTATACACCGTGCTTGCTGCAAGCTATTAAAAAAAAAAATCTACCATACTACACATATATGATAAACGCTGTCAGGAGCTACGCATACTGATAGGATATGTGTGGTGATAAAAAATAAAGCCTGAAAATGTGGGCTTTTGTGTTTTTTATAAAGCAATCTGTTTTTACAAACCGGCAACGACCTAAGAATAGTTAAAAGCTTTGCCGGACATAAATATCCGAGTTCTACCGAACGATATAAACAAACAAATGTAGAAGCTTTGCAAAGTGCATTGCAGATATATCATCCAATTAAATAAAATTGTAATAATTTTAAGGTCGCAAATTGCGACCTTAAAGAAATAAAATTAATTTAGCTTCAAAATTTAAAAGATATGAGTAATACAATTCCTGACGAAATAATAATGAATAAAATCCTTTTAATACGAGGAGAAAGAGTGATGATTGATAGCGATTTAGCCTTATTGTATGGTGTGCCAACAAAAAGGCTTAATGAGCAAGTAAAAAGAAACATAAAGCGTTTTCCAAGTCATTTTATGTTTGAATTAACCCGTGAAGAAAAAGAAGAGCTGGTCGCAAATTGCGACCACCTAAAAAAGCTGAAATATTCTTCGTTTTTACCTAATGTTTTTACTCACTATGGAATATTGCAAGCTGCAAACATACTTAACTCTGATCAAGCAATATTAACAAGTAATCGTATCATCGAAGTTTTTATAAAAATGCGTGAAATGCTTGTAACACATAAAGAGATACTGTCAAAATTAGAAGAATTAGAAAGAAAAGACATTGAACAAGACGAAAAAATTATGTTGATTTTTGAATACATCAAACAATTTGAAGCAATAAAACAACAAGAATTAGAACAAAAAAACAGACCCCGAATAGGTTATAAAATATCAACAGAACAGAAAGAAGACTAACCGCACAGCCCACCCACTGTAACGGCAACTAATTATCACTAAATCAATATGTTTTGTGTTTAAAATATGCGTCGTGGTTTTGTATATCTTTTTTTTCAATTGAAAATATTACAAACAATAAGAAAACACATTGTTTAGCTCCTCATTAGTTGCCATTAGCCCACGCACGCCACCCACACGCTCCCAAGCATAGCAAAAACTTCCGTTACACTACAGTTTTATGCAAAGCTTGTATGCTCTTAAAAATCAAAACATTTTTACATATTTGCTCATAACCAAACCAAGATGTATGAGTAGAAATAATAAATTTCATAATCCCGAAGGAGTTTATTTTGTTACATACAATTGCAATGTTTGTTGTAGTGCAGCTCCTCGTAAATTTTTGGCAACTATTACTCCCTCTGCATTTACTAAAAAATTAGAAGGAATTCCGTGTATGCCATATACAACTAAATATGGACTATACCAAGCCTTGGTGTCTATTACGTGCATAGGCCAATTGAGTTGGTCGCGTTCTATAGCTGCTTGCCACGATGATGGATTTGTGTCGATAGATACACTAAATATTTCAAACTCAGAACCTATGGTAAATGCAGCATTTTTGAATTGGTTGTAATTGTTTACTAAATTTGGATTTTCAGCTCTACACGGGCCACACCACGATGCCCAAAAATCTATTAATACAACTTTACCGCGTAATGAGTATAAATCTATTACGGTACCGTTGATTCCGGGCAATTCTATATTTGGGGCAATATTTCCTATTTGATTTCCCATTTTCAAGCCTGGCGTAGGTTGTTGTGCCATACATAGTGCATGAAATAAAATATTTATGAGGAGTATAAATTGTAAGCGTTTCATTGTACTATATTTTTTAACAAGTATCTTAATAAGACAGTAATTTGTATAAACAAAAAACTATTGTATGTATTGTGTATATGCTTTGCAAAAATAACTTATTTTATTAAGAGAATGTTACATGCAAACGTATATAGTCTATTTATAAACAAATTCCCAAGCTTTAAATTATGTACTGTGTTTGGTATGATTGGTAGTGTAATTTTACATAAACTCTTAAAAAAATAGTAAAAATACTTGGATTACCACTTAAAAAAAAAGTTTACATTTGCCATGTATATGTTACAAATTATTCTACAATGAGCGATTCTATTAAACATGAATGCGGTATAGCATTTATTCGATTACTCAAACCTCTCGAATATTATCAAGCAAAGTATGGAACATGGAAATACGGGTTAAACAAACTGTATTTGCTCATGGAAAAACAGCACAATAGAGGACAAGACGGTGCCGGTATAGCTTTTTGTAAACTCGATGCCAAGCCGGGAACCGAATATTTAACTCGAATTCGCTCAAATAAAAACTCTCCTATAGCCAAAATTTTCAACACTATTAATAGTCCGTATATTGAAATTCAAAAAACAAAGCCCGAATTACTTAAAGATGCTCATTGGATACAACAGAATACTCCGTTTGCTGCCGATATTTATTTGGGACATTTACGCTATGGTACATTTGGGGGCAACGATATAGCCAATACTCATCCTGTAAGTAGAGAAAATAATTGGAAAACACGAAATCTTATGTTGGCAGGAAATTTTAATCTTGCCAATATGGATGAATTATTTAATAAACTTATTGAATTAGGACAACATCCGCGAGGGTATACCGATATAGTTACAATTTTAGAAAAAATAGGACATTTTTTAGATAGAGAAAATCAAAAATTATTTGCTGAATATAAAGCAGCTGGAAAAAATAATGTGCAGATTTCAGATGCAATTTCGCACAATATAAATGTTCCAAACGTACTTCGCGAAGCATCTAAATATTGGGATGGCGGGTATGTAATAGCCGGAATTATTGGTCATGGTGATTCGTTTATTACTCGCGACCCTTCAGGTATTCGTCCGGCTTTTTATTTTGCCAACGACGAGGTGGTGGTTGCTGCTTCCGAACGACCGGTAATTCAAACAGTATTTAATGTTGGAGTAGATGATGTAAAAGAATTAGAACCTGGGCATATATTAGTTGTAAAACGCGATGGTACAATTGTAAATGAATTAATTCGTGAACAACAAGAAAATCGTGCGTGTTCGTTTGAACGTATTTATTTTTCGCGAGGTAGCGATATCGATATTTATAAAGAGCGAAAAAAATTAGGTGAATTTGTAGTTCCTCAAATTTTAGAGTCGGTTTCGCATGATATTGAACATACCGTACTTTCATTTATTCCAAATACTGCAGAATCTGCATTTTATGGAATGATTAAAGGTATGCAGGATTATATAGATTCAATTAAGCAAACAAAAATTCTTGAATTGCAGAAATCAGGAAATTTAACACCCGAATTACTCGCAGATATACTTGCTATGCGACCACGCAGCGAAAAATTAGCAATTAAAGATGTTAAATTGCGAACATTTATTACCGAAGATAAAAGTCGCGACGATTTGGTTGGTCACGTATACGATGTAACGTATGGCATTGTAAAACCATCTGATAATTTGGTAGTTATAGACGATTCTATAGTTCGTGGAACAACTCTTAAAAAGAGTATTTTTAAAATTTTAAACCGATTGCATCCTAAAAAAATTATCATAGTATCGTCGGCTCCGCAAATACGGTATCCCGACTGTTATGGTATAGATATGGCTAAATTGGGCGATTTGTGTGCATTTAATGCTGCAATTGCATTGTTAAAAGAAACCAAACAAGAAGGTATAATAAATTCGGTTTACAATAAGTCGGCAGCTCAACGGCATTTGCCAAAAGAAGAAATTGTAAATTATGTGCAAGAAATTTATGCACCGTTTACCGACGAACAAATAAGCAAAAAAATAGCACAAATGCTTACTCCCGAAGATGTAACAGCCGAAATAGATATTATTTTTCAGTCGGTAGAAAATTTACATAAAGCCTGCCCTAATCATAAAGGCGATTGGTATTTTACCGGTAATTATCCTACACCCGGAGGAAACAGAGCTGTAAATAATGCATTTTTAAATTATATTGAAGGACGTAACGAACGAGCGTATTAATTTCGAGTAAGAAATCGAGTAAAAATTGTTTGCAATTCCTGTTCGTCTAAGGGTTTAGTTATATAATCGTCGAATCCTTGTACCATAAATCGTTCTCTATCGCCTTTTTGTGCAAACGCTGTTTGTGCTACAACAGGAATTGATGGATGTACTGCTTTAATTTGTTTCATAGCATCAACACCCGAAACGCCACTCATTTGTATATCCATAAGTACTAATTGAATACTTGGTATATTGTTGCAAATTTCCACCGCTTGTTCTCCACTTGTAGCCTGAATTACTTGCACATTCTCGTTTTCGAGCATTTCCGAAATAAATATAAAAGAACTTGTGTGATCATCAACTACTAAAATTGTTTCGCCATTGAATGCGGTATGGTCTATATCATCGTATGTTTGTTTTTCAAAGTCTACCGATTCGTATATGCTACGAATTATAGGTACGTTAATAAAGAATTGAGCACCTTTATTTTTCTCAGATTCTACCCAAATTGTACCCCCCATTAATTCAATAAGTTTTTTCGAAATAGATAATCCTAAGCCTGTACCGCCATATCTACGGGTTGTAGTATCGTCTTCTTGTCGAAAATGTTCAAATATTATAGCGTGCTTTTCGGGAGCAATTCCAATACCGGTATCGCGAACAAAAAATAATAGATATTTGGCATCAATAGATTTATAGCCAAAATGAATATATCCATGTTCGGTAAATTTAATGGCATTATTGAGCAAATTAGTTAAAATTTGTTTTAGTCGAACTTCGTCTACGGTAATTGTAACATCAGTATCGGGGAGAGGTTTTTCGCAAAAGAGCAATACATCCTTATCTTTTATTTGTAGTTGCATGGTATCGTATACTTCTTGCAAAATTTTGTTTATGCATACCGGTGTTGGATTTAGTATAAATTGCCCACTTTCGATTTTCGAAATATCTAAAATGTCGTTAATTATAGTAAGTAGCTGATTTGAATTAGATTGAATATCGTCGATAAAAATTTTACGTTTGTCTTGATCGTAATTTTTACGGGCAAGTAATCGCGAAAAACCTACAATAGCATTGAGAGGTGTCCTAATTTCGTGACTCATATTTGCCAAGAATGCTGATTTTAATCTATCGCTTTCTTCAGCTTTTTCTTTTGCCGAACGTAATTCTTGTTCAACTCTTCGGCGTTCTGATACGTCGCGAACTGCAGCTAAAAACACCTCTTTGCCTTTCCATGTAAAATAAGCAAAACTAATTTCGATAGGGCATTGTATACCATGTTTGCTCACAGCAATTTCAGAATCAACACGTTGTTTTTGTCTGTGTATTAAAGTCATTACATTCGAAGGGTTCAACGAAAGTTCATGAAAATTTCGCCCCAAAAGTTCTTTGCGGGAATAACCGTAAAGTTTAACAGCAGCTTGATTAGTTTCTAATATTTCTCCGGTATTACTATCGGCAAGGAATAGACTATCGTTTTCTATTTCAAAAATTCTACGAAATTTGTTTTCGCTGTCTCGCAAGTCTTCTTCGGCTTTTTTTCGTAACGAAATATCTTGATTGAAGCCTATCATTTTGCTTACTTTCCCCATTTTAAATTCCGACGAAATACCTACGCACGATATCCATTTGTATCGTCCATTTTTCATAAGAACTCGAAATTCAGCATTAAATAAATGATTAGATTTTTGCCAGAATTTTTTAAGATTTTTTTCAATGTTTTCTTTATCTTCGGGATTTACTAAATCCAAATATATAGCATCGTCGCCCCATAATTCTTCGGGCTTGTAGCCTAACATTTGTGAACCGGTTTCGTCTATTAAAAAATCTTTGTTATATAAATCCCATTCCCATAATCCGAGTTGTGTTCCCGAGGTTACCATTCGTAGTTTTTCTTCGCTTTCGCGGAGTGCCGAAATAGCTTTTTTAAGATCTGTTATATCTTGCAACCACCCTTCGGTATGCAAACAGGTTTTTCCTTCGAATGTGTTGTAAAATTCTGTGTATATGTATTTTATGCGTCCGTCGTTAAATAATAATCGATATTCGAGTGTTACATAAGTTTTGTGTTGTTTAATACTATTGGAGTATGTATTCCTTACAAATTCTTGGTCGTCGGGGTGAATTCGTTGTAAATACAGTTCAAATGAAGGTTTATCTTTTTTGCTGTATTCAAATATTTGAATCATAACATCGCTCCACATCGATTTGTGGGTAACTATGTGAACATCGTAGAATCCAATTTTAGCATACTCTTGTATTTTTTGCAATCGAGCTGTAAGTTGTTTCAACTGATTTTCGGAATATACTTTCTCGGTAACATCTGAATAAATACCGGCTATTTGTTTTTTACCAATTACCGGAAACAATACTACATCTAAATATTTATGTAAATCGGTACTGTATTTTCGAAATGTAATAGTTTCTGAATGTTCATATGCATAGGTATATTTTTCGATCCATACTTCGGGTTCGTAAAAAATTTCGCCAATGGTATGGTCTTTAACTTCAATATAATTGCCTCTAAATAATTTTTTACACGCAGGATTAAGTTCCGAAATCACAAAATCGGCAACAGAGCCGTCGCTGTTGAATGTAGGTTTACAAATTAAAAACGGTTCATCGAGATTTTCGAACAATAATCTGAATTTTTCTTCGGTTTGTTGGAGTGCTTTTTCGGTTCTTATAGTATGAGTAATATCCATAACTGTTCCCAGTGAACGCACAGGAGTGCCGTTTTGGTCATAAATGGTACTACAGGTTTCGTTTATATATTTTGTGGTTCCGTTAGTTAATTGAATTCTATGAACTATTTCGTATGGTTCGCGTGTTTTAAGCGATGTTTCATATGCCTTTCGAACTGTTTCGCGGTCATCGGGATGAACAAATTCCAAAATTTTGGCATAGGTAGGAAAAAAGTCTTGTTGTGTAACACCATAAATTTTGTATACTTCGTCAGACCAATATAAATTGTTTTTAATTATATTGTTTTCGTAGTGTCCTAATTTTGCAATTTTTTGAATTTCGCGAAGGCGTAAATCTTTAGTTTCTAAGTCGTATTGTGTTCGTTTAAGTTCAGTTAAGTCCTGAAAAATTATAAAATAATGTATCTCACCTTGAATGTCAATAGGAACACAATTAAGGTTTACCGATACTTCTTTATTTTGTAAATTTATAAATGTAACATCTTTACTTATAGGTTCGTCGCGTTTTGTAGATTTTTTTATAAATTGCAGTAATTCAGCTCTATGAGCGGGACTAACAAGTCTAAAAAACGATTGGTCTATAAAATCTTCGTACGTACCTCCCAAAATTTTTAATCCTACCAAATTGATAAACGATATTGTATCGTTTTTAAAAATTATCATACCATTTGGCGAATGTTTTATAACTGTTCTGAATCGTTCTTCGCTGTCTTCAATTTTTTTAAGAGATTTAAGGCGTTCACTAATGTCGCGAGCTATTACCAAATAGTAAAGTTCTTGTTCTAAAATAATTTTTGAAATGCGAATTTCTTTTGGTTTTACACTGTCGAATTTGGTGTGTAAAAGGGTTTCGACAAGTGAACCCGAAGGAAGGGCCGGGTGTAACTTTTCTATAAATGTAGATTCGGGAAAAATTTTACTAACATGATGTTGTAATAATTCGTGGTCAGAATATCCTGAAATGGAACACACGTGTGTATTTACTTCGCATATAATACCATGTTTGTCGAGTAATATTACCGTGTCCCCCGATTGTTCTACAAGTTGTTTGTATTTATTTTGATTGTTTGCAAGATTTCGCGATTGAAAAATTGTGCCAACATACGTAGTGAGTCGTAATGCAAGTATTTGATCTGTTGCCGAAAGCGAAATATAGTCATCAAATTTTTGTAATAAATCTATGCGTATTTCACGTTCCGATGGAACTATAAGTATTTTTTTAGACCCTTCGAACACTAAATCTTTGGCGTATACCGACATGCTTATATCAACCAAAAGCAGAAATGCATTATCGATATTTCTATATAATTCGTGCGTAGTGCGAATATGACAAATAGGTTCGTCAATACCACAGCGAATAATTCGTTCTACTATATGAGGATTTTGTGTTAATATAATTACTTTTTCTGTAATCATGTGTATATAGTAGTGTTACCGTTGTAAGTCAATAGTAAATGTATTATTTTTTGTGCTTATTTGAGCTTCGTTGTCGCAGGTTTGGTCGTTTACGTACCCATAACTGTAATTTACATTTGCCATATGTTCACCTTCTACAGCTATGTCTACTAAACCTTGTTGAATAAATTGACATAACGGACGAATTACAAGTGGTTGCATGATAGTTTTTGTAAATGCTTTTCCTTCGGAATTTACTCCATGAGCTTCGCCGGTAATACTGTATTCATCGTCAATTATTATGAGAGGTGTGTCATATCCTTTTGTCCACGAACGAGTTCTTTGTGAATCCCAAGTTATAATATTCCCGTCAGATAATGTTAGTTTTCCGTTAGTTACGTTAACATCAAATGTATATGCCATGGTAGTTGAGTCAAAACCTGTATTTTCTACTTCGTGAACGCCTTCTACTTTATGATTATTTACAAAATAATTGTCGAACGTCATGATTCGTTTTGACCCTTTGGAACGATAAAAACCGGTAACCGCAATTACAATTTTACCTTTTTTAACCCATCCATATTTGTTGGTATATCCATCGCCGTAATCAATAGTTATTGTCCATGCAGTATCGGCAAAGCCATTATCGCCGCCATCAACGGTAACTATAACACTATCGGTAGAATCTTGTTTTAACGCATCGTCTTGACTACCAACATGTTCTTTTTCGGCTTCGTTTTGTGCGTCGTCGAACAAACTTTGTATAAGAGCTTCGTCTTTTGAAGTAGTTATAACATCAAAATAGGTAGGAGTATCTTTAGTTTTGCATGCAAACAAACCAAGTACAGCAGTAATTATAAGAGAAATAAGTATAGTTTTCATTTTGTGAGAGGTATTTTTTATTAGTACTATAGATATTTTATAATTCGGAATTTTATGTATTTTTGTACACATCAAATATACATTTTTTTACAAAATAAAAAACATGGAAGAAGAAGTAGAATTAATTTTGGAAGATACACGAGAACGAATGAATTCTCCGTTGCATCGTTTAGATGTAGAATTATCGAAATTGCGTGCCGGTAAAGCATCGCCGGTAATGTTAGAAACGGTTAAAGTTGATTATTACGGGGCACTTACACCATTGAGTCAGGTTGCTACGGTAAATACTCCCGATCCGCGTACGCTAATTGTACAACCATGGGAGAAAAAAATGATAGACCCAATAGAAAAGGCTATATTGGCTGCTAATTTGGGATTAACACCGGTAAACGATGGGTCAATTATTCGAATATCTATTCCTATATTAACCGAAGAACGACGTAAAGATTTGGTAAAACAAGTAAAAACTGAAGCTGAAACAGCTAAAGTAAGTGTTCGTAATATACGTCGTGATGCTAACGAAATGCTTAAAAAATTGCAAAAAGACGGCTTAGCCGAAGATGTTGCTAAAGACAAAGAAGCAGAAATTCAAAAAATAACAGATGCTACAATTGTAAAAATCGATGAAAAGGTTGTTGCAAAGAAGCAGATATAATGAAAGTATAAGTATATAAAACAATACAGAAAAAGCCTGAAATACTTATATTTTAGGCTTTTTTTATAAAAATGCAAATCATGAAAACATTTAATTTCAAACCCCTAATTCAGAGCGTCGCAATTATTGCATTGTTTTTTGTTTCTATTCTTGTGTATTTTTCTCCTATTTTCGAGAATAAGCAATTGAGTTCGCACGACGTTATGCAATATAAAGGTATGTCCAAAGAAATTACCGATTTTAAAGAAAAAACAGGTGAGCAAACGTTGTGGACCAATAGTATGTTTAGTGGCATGCCGGCATATTTAATACATACTTCGTACGACAACTTAACTACGTTTATTCATCGTATATTCAATACGAGTCACGAAACTCCGTATATGATTGCATTTATGTATTTTTTAGGGTTTTTTCTTGCCTTACTTCTTCTTAATGTTCCTCTGTGGTTAAGTATGCTAGGGGCTCTGTTTTATGGGTTTTCTTCATATTTTTTTATAATTATTGAAGCAGGACATATTACAAAAGCAATTGCACTTGGATATATGCCATTAGTAATTGCTGGGGTAATTGCTGCATATCGATCAAAATTGTTGTTGGGTACTATAGTGTTTAGTTTGTTTTTGGCTTTGCAAATTTTAATTAATCACTTGCAAATTACCTATTACACTATGCTCATGTTATTAGTCTTTGTTGGATTTCAAGCGTATGATGCAATTCGTGCAAAAGCAATTATGCAACAATTTGTTAAACCTTCAGCGTTTCTTTTGGTTGGAGCTTTGTTGGCTGTTGCCGCTAATTTTGGTAGTTTATACATGACATACGATTATGGTAAAGATTCTATGCGAGGCAAATCAGAGTTAACACACGATAAAGAAAATAAAACTAAAGGTCTTGATAAAGATTATGCTACGGCTTGGAGTTATGGAAAAGATGAAACATTTAATTTGTTTATTCCAAATTTCAAAGGTGGTGCGTCGAACGGGTCGCTTACCGAAGATTCCGAAACATATAAAACACTCAAACAAAACAATGTGCCTCGTGCAAATCAAGTAATTAAAAATATGCCGTTGTATTGGGGCGAGCAAAGTTCTACATCGGGACCGGTATATATAGGTGCTATAGTGGTGTTTTTGTTTATATTTGGGTTGTTGTATGTGCAAGGCAGTATTAAGTGGTGGTTGTTAACT
>ENA-UOWE01003338-UOWE01003338.1-activated-sludge-metagenome-genome-assembly--contig:-NODE-3338-length-16539-cov-4.804720_pt1 | contig 16539 bp, 21 predicted proteins | sample MGYA00249841_ERZ761562 | MGnify/ENA primary metagenome ERZ761562 (study PRJEB28883, sample SAMN05720200) | activated sludge metagenome | isolation source: Anaerobic digester | place: Japan... | reverse complement strand
TGATCGCAAAACAATCAAAATGATATGCGATAATTATAATTTCTTTAACTTATCGGCAGAAGAACAACAAGAGATATTGTTCAAATATTTTAGTGGCGCTACAGATATTGATATTAAATCTTTTGGTATTACAAACGAAGATAGTATTCATTTCTTTGGCATGAATGCTTCTAATATTCCTGTATATTATAAGAAATTTTATGATGCGCGTAGAGATACAAAGAAAGAGATTGAACTTCTTGAGATACAGAGATCTAATAAAGCTAACGAAGCAATGGCAATGAATGTTTCTGAAACTCTTGTCGAACTTGAAGCAAAAAGAACCGAACTTAATAGCAAAATAAAAAGCAATATATATAGTAATAATGAACATAGCGGAACCTTGCATGACTTATATAGCTCATTAGAGGCATTAGAAAGATCTGAATATGCATCCAAAAATAGCTATCGCATTAATACTATTAATACAAAAGGAATTGCCAACAAAGAGTTAATAAATAAAATACAACAGTTTGGCGGCAAATGTCCCTTAGATGCTTCAATAGTTTGTGGAAGTCAACAGCATTTAGATTCATTAGTTTCGATATTAACCCAAAAAAACAATGAATTAAGAACTCAGGTCATTGAACTGCAAAAAGAAGATAGTGCTAATAAAACTGAATTTGAAGCTCAAAAGACAAAAGGAATAACAGAAATCAAAAATAAAATTAATGGTATTAAACAAACGATAGAAAAAGAAAAAGCTGTTATTGAATCTCAAAACGATATCATTAATAAAGAAAATGCTGAAATCTTTAAACAGATAGAAGCTATTGACTTAAGGATATCATTGCTTAAACACAAGAACGCTTTAAATCAAGGAATAGATACTATTTCTAATAATATTGCTGTTAAACAAGCGTGGCTTAATAAAATAGAAACATTCCTTGAACTAACTGGCGATGGAGAAAAGGGAATTAAAAACAAAATAGTTAGTGGGAATATAGGTGATTTCTTCAAAGAGATTACTGAATATTCACGAGAGTTTAACTATGAGTTTATGCAGAATCCAAGCATTAAAGAGTTTGAAATATTAGTTAATAATAAAACCTCAAATATGCTGAGTTCGTCAGGAAAAATAAAGGCAAGTTTAGCAATACAGGTTGCAATAGCAAAGAAATCAGGGTATAATATAATTATGGCAGATGACATTGAAAAATGTGAAGTTGGGAACTTAATGAAAATAATAAATGCGTTACAGGAAAGTGGAGTCCAGGCATTTTTGTTCGGACATAACCTTAATAAAGCATTGTTTCCCACCACAGTCAATGTAGTTGAACTTGCCTAGTATATAACTAAAGATGGCGTAGATAACTCTGCGCCATCTTTATATCTGAAAGGAAGGCAAATGAACCATGACCAATCCAGAAATTAAAGTTAAGCGAACGCGTAAATCAAAAAAATCAGCCACAGATATTCAAATGCTTATAGAATCTAATACTGAGCAACAATATGATGTTTTTGATAAACAAATGATTGTTAATTCAATCACAAAAGAATGCGATATGAGCGAGCAAGAAGCTCTTTCAATTGCTAATAGAGTTGAAGAAACCTTACTTAAAAATAATTTTAAACAAGTATCATCATCTTATATTCGTAGCCTTGTAAATCAGATACTTGGCGAGCAGGGTTATGATGCCTGGATTAAATACTCAAGTCTTTCTATTCCTGTTTATGATGTTAAACAATTAATCGAAGAACATAATTCCGAAAATTCAAATACTGGTTTTTCACCAGAATCCATAAATCTTACTCTTGCCGGCCAAATATTAAAGCAGTACGCACTTAGAGAAGTTTTTAATAAGGAAGTATCTGAAGCTCATTTAAAAGGAGAACTTCACTTGCATGACCTTGATTTTATATGCAGATCATACTGTAGCGGCAATAGTTTAGAATATATTAAAAAGCATGGATTAAGACTTCCAAATATATTAGCCCAATCCGCGCCGGCTAAACATGCCCTTACTCTTGTTAATCATATGAGCTGTTTTGCTAACTATTTACAGTGTTACTTCGCTGGAGCCATCGGTTTCTCGTGTGTTAATGCTTTCTTTGCTCCATTTCTTGAAGGAATGAACTATAAAGAAATAAAACAAGTAGCACAACATCTTATATATTCATTTGCACAGCTTGCTGGAAGTCGTGGCGGACAAACTGCATTTGTAGATTTTAATGTTGATTTAAAAGTTCCCAACTATTTAAAAAATACAAAAGCAATAGGCAAAGGCGGAGAATATACTGGAAAAACATATGGAGACTATGAATCCATAGCAAGAGAATTTCTTAAAGCTATATTTGAGGTTATATCAGCCGGAGACGCAAATGGAGCTAACTTTGCATTCCCTAAGATATTATTGCACTTAACTGAGAAAGATATGGACGATGAACTTCTTGACTTGGCTTGTGAAATTAATTCTAAGCGCGGAAGCATTTATATTTTATATGATCGCGGAGATAGCGTTAAAGTAGCGCAGTGCTGTAGATTAAGCCTTGAAATGACAGCGTCTGATCTTGAAGAAATGCTAAATCATCCAGAGGAAGTTAGATTTAGCGCATGGCAAAATATTACAATTAATTTGCCAAGAATAGCATACAAAAACAAAAATATTCATTCAGTCTATAAAGAGATTGATAGGCTAATGAATCTTGTCATGATAGGCCATTCTAATAAATATGAATATATATGCAAACTGTTAGACAAAGGCAAAGACGGTTGCCTGTCATTCTTGGCCGAAGGAATGGATGGAAAGCCATATTTAAAACGTGATGAGGCTAAGTTTCTAGTTGGAATGTGTGGATTAAATGAATGCATTCAAATAATAACTGGAAAAGAAATGCATGAAAGCGAAGAATCTTTTAAAGAAGGCATTAAACTTATAGCATATATGAATAAATCTATGCAAGCTCATGCAGATAAATATAAACTAACATGCCTTCTTGAAGAAACTCCAGCAGAAGGGACAAGTAATAGATTCGCATTGCTTGATATTAAATTCTGCCCCAAAGCTGTTGATTTCGTAAAAGGTGATATAAAAACTAATTATATCTATTATACAAACTCAGTTCATTTTGCTTATAATGCTCATATGGATATATTAACCAGAATCGATAAGCAGTCGAAATTTGCGTCTATGATTAAAGCTGGGAGTATCATTCATAATTGGATGGGCGAACATGAGCCTGATCCACAATCATTAAAAAAATTATATGAATATACTTTAAAGCAAACTCTTACAACACAAACTTCAGATAGTCCTGATATGACCGTATGCCAAGATTGTAGAACAATGCATAAAGGACTTTTAGACGAATGCCCAAAATGTAAATCAAAAAACATATATCAAGAAACAAAGATAAGTGGATATTTCTCTAAAATATCAGGATGGACAAAAGGCAAATTAGCAGAGCTTAAAGATAGGGTTAGAGTGGATTTTAATATGCCTAAATTTATATCTAACGATAATGAAGCAAGAGAACAGATATTGTTCTTCTCTAAGCCTAATTGCTCTAAATGCGATGTTGTCAAAGCGCAACTATTAACTAAACCAGAAGTAGTTGAGAAGTTATCTATTATTGATACTCAGACATATGATGGACTTGCTCTTGCCTCATATTATAACGTTGATAAATTGCCAGCCATCATGAAAGTTAAAGGCGAAGAAATAATAAGTAGGCTCGATCAAGAAGGGTCATTTTTAAAATGGGTTAAAGATAATACAAAATAAGAAAGGTGATAAAATGTTTATTCCAGCGTTTGGCTATATTAAAAGCACTTTAATTGATTTTCCTGGTGAAATTGCAAGCGAGATATTCTTAAGTGGATGCAATATGTTATGTCGCCATTGCCACAACTATAGTCTTGCCACCGACAAGAACGAAGCATTTGACTATAATGAATTTCAAGCAATATTGGCAGATATTAAAACTAATAAATCAACAGGAGTAGTTATATCAGGTGGAGAGCCTACAATATGGCCGGCGCTGGAAGAACTGTGTGAGTGGATAAGACATTCAACAAATAAAAAAATAAAAATAGATACTAACGGAAGCAACCCTCAAACGTTAATAAGATTAATTGATAATAAGTTAGTTGATTATATAGCAATGGATATTAAAGCTCCACTAGAGCGTTATATAATGTTTAGCGAAGACGAAGATATAGAAGAGCGAGTTAATCAATCTATTGCAATAATTCGTAATTCTGGATTGCCATATTTATTTAGATGCACCATGATTCCTGAACTTAGCGAAGAAGATTATGAAATATTAAAAGCATTGTATCCAGAAATAAAGTTTCAGAAATACGTCGATAGATCGGAGGAAAATCGATGAAACCATTAATAATTCTTATATCAAGTGATTTGCCACAACAAGGAAAAGACACCTGTGCAAAATTTATACAGAGTTCATTAAAAACTTATTCTAATATTGAAAGTATTATATGTAGCTTTGCCGCAGAATTAAAGAAATATGTTCATAAAAAATACAATATAGACGAAGATAGACTTGCCAAAGACCCTGATTATAAAGAACAAGTAAGGCACTTATATATTAAAGAAGGCGATGGTGCAAGACTTAAAGATAGCTTTACATGGTGCAAACAACTTGTTGAAGCAGTTATCAAATCGTTCTTATCTAAAATAAAAGACGAAGATATTCCTGTTATAATAATACCTGATTGTAGATATCTTAATGAAACTGATTTCTTTAAAGAAATAGAGCTGTGTGGATTTGATGCTTATGTATGGGCAATACATATCATTACCCATGAACAAGCAATGATAAAAAGAGTAGGAAAAGAAAGATATGAGAAAATAGCTGCAACTATGATGTCAAGAAGCCAGAGAGAACTTAATATAGCATTTACAACAGCATTTGATTCAATACTTGGAAACAATGGAACTTTGCAAGAATTTGCATTAAGAGTTCATAATGAAACAGAAATAATAATAAATAATTACATGCGAAGCATTGACAAATAACATAAATATGTGTTATAATATAATTAATCAACTTACAAACAGGAGAGAGAAATGGTCAAAAAGAAGAAATCAACTAAACAGGTTATTACTTTTGAGCCAATAGAAGGATTGCAATATAGTGATGCAGAGATAACTCGCACTGCAACCGATAGCACTAAAGAAGGCGAATGGACTCCAACCTCTGAATTTCCATATATGAAATTTGGATTTGATAAGTTTAATCCAATGCAAAGTGGCTGTCTTAAGTATTGGGATAAAGATGTTAATTTAATAGTATCGTCTTATACTGCCAGTGGCAAAACAACAGTAATTGAAGGCATTGCTGCTTACACAATAGCCCAGGGCAAAAAAGTTATATACACTTCTCCTATGAAGTCATTGTCTAACGAAAAAATTGCCGATTGGGAAAACCTTGAGCATGATTTTAGTAATAAAAAAGTGTGCATTTTGACAGGCGATGTTACCAGATCTGAATCTCACCTTAAAGCCCTCAATGAAGCTGATCTTAATATTTTAACATCAGAATGTCTTGATGTTTGTTGTCGCAACTCTGGAGATAGTAAATATCCGTGGATTAAAGATACTGGCGCTCTCATTGTCGATGAATCTCATTATGTCGGGGTTCCTCATCGTGGCGATAAGATAGAAGCGTCTATATTAAACTTTGCTAAATTAAATCCAAACGCAAGAATAATTTTGCTTTCTGCTACTATGCCTAATATAGAAGATTTTAGGAAATGGCTTATTGGACTTAATGGAAAAGAAACTATTGTTTATACTTCTAATTATCGCCCATGTGACTTAGAAAAAATATTTGTTAAGTTTAAACAAAAAAATGGAGCCACTGAAAATTTAGCCAAAGAAGAATTAATACAATACTTTATGTCTCAGAATCCAGACGATAGCTATTTAGCCTTTGTAGGCTCTAAAAAGGCTGGCCAATCAATATGTAATAGCATGAATGCTCTCGGAATAAACAATGAATTTTTTAAAGCAGATTTATCAAGAGATGAGCGTATCAAACTATATAATGATTTCAATGATAGAAAATTTAAATTAATGGTAGCAACGACGGCGGCCTCCACAGGGATAAACCTTGCAGCCAGAAGGGTTTTCATTACTGCAACCACATTTGGCCCATTTGAAGATATATCAACAAGTGATTTATTGCAGATGGCTGGTCGCGCTGGCAGACCTAAATATGAAAAAGAAGGTACTGCTATATTCTTATTCAAAGAGAGTCGTTTTAAAAAAGATTATACTCGCGTTATTACTGGAGAGCCAACAATGTCTCAGATGATTGATTCGGATATACGCGCTTTTCACGCTCTTGCCGGCATAATGAATAAAGAAATAAAATGTCCCATTGATCTCGTTAATTGGTATAACAAAACATTAGCAAGACATCAAACACGCGAGATGGAAATATATGAAGCCAAAGATGTATTCGATAGGCTTGAGCGATGTGGAATGATTAATGAGCTATCCGATGGCACATATTCAATAACACAGGTTGGCATTGTGACCTGTCAGATGTATTTAATTCCAGAGGATATGGCCACCTGGATTCGCAACTTCAATAAATATTTCTTTGAAGATCATGATGAGTCTAAGCCCGATAAACATGACGATTGGCTTATTGCTAATGCTCTGTCAACTGTGCCATCTTGGAAGAATAAAATATATGTATCTAAAGATGAACAAGAGGTTGCAGATGAAGAGTTTGGATTCTTTATAGGTAATTCATATCAGAAGATAGCATTAGGCTATTGGCTTTGTCTTAATAACGATGATTTCTCAGAAGCAATGGGCAGAAATCCTAAAGCAAGATTCTTTTATCAGATTGTAGAAGCATTGCGTAAAGATGTTGAGCGTATTATATCTGCTCTTAATCTTGTTGATGTTCGTACAAAGAAATGGAATGCTGGCAACTTCTGGAGCATGTTACAGAATCGTTTTAAATATGGAGTTGGCCGTGATAGGTTGGAGCTTTGCCAATTAGAAGGCATTGGCGGAGCAAGAAGCAAAGAATTATTCGACAATGGCATTAGAACAATAAGAGATGTCATAAGAAATGAATTTAAAGTAAGAGAAATACTTGGCGATAAGACTGCTGATAAAGCAATGACAAGCGCAAGAGGTATTATGACTAGTTTGTTGGAGTGGTAATATTATGTATATATTAATGAATGCTAAATGCGAACACTGTGGCGGATCAATAAGTGTTATAACCTTCTATGATGAAAAGAAAGTAGAAAGAGTAGACTGTGGAAGATGCATTGATTGTTTATCCAATACATGTCTTCCTCCCGAAATGTGGGAGTCTTTCAAAAAATATTGTGTTAATATTGAGTCAATAAATTAGGAGATAGTATGACATATTCAGGACAAATTGAAGTTACTAATATTGCTTGCGAATGTGGCGCAAAAGTTATAATAGAGGAAAAATATCCCAATTGTGGAAAATATCGAGAATCTATATTAAAATTTGACGATCCAAAAAATAATATATTATTGGCATCATGCATAACGGTCGGAGAATGTTTGTGCGGCGGTAATATTGTTAAATATATCAATGATAATGATGCTATCGCAACATGCGAAAAATGTTTTAAACGATATAAAGTTATATTAAGAGGAATAGAGGATTAAATGAATATACTTGTAATAGCTGGACATATATCATATGATGCTCGGAAATATGAGCATCTTATTGATCTGTACGACAAAAACATAATTAACAATATAATACTTCCAATGATGAGAGATAAAGATAAAATAGATGTCATCTGCTCTCCAAATTGTTTTGACCCTCTTAATGATGATCAAAGGCTATCATATAAGCTCATCGTTGAAAATGACGCTCTATGTTGCGAATGGATAATAAAAAATATATCTAAATATGATTTTGTTATTGCCCTGTCAGATGTTTTTGGTAATTTAAAAGATGAAGCTATAGTTAAATCAAAACCTTGCATAGTTTTTAATACTCTAGGCATTGATGTTTCAATTACCTGGGATGATTTTATGTCGTTAAACTGGCATAGCGTTACGATGGTTGGAGCAACCTGTGCGATTACTAGATTTATTGAAGAGCCTTTGCGCTATTATATATGCCACAAAGACATGTCACAATTTGAAATTTTTGGATATGAGAGCTTAAAAGAATATCTTTCTAAAATATTAGTCAAATCGCAATATAAAATAGATATAGCTAATATTAAATCAATGCCAACACTCAAGCAAGTGCTAGATTATGAATCTGCTTATAATTCAATTAAGGCTCTAGATATATCTTGGTTTGACATTGATCTTGCATCTATATTAATTCATGACAGAGAGCAAGATAGATATTTAATATCTTTTGCTGCTAATAATAAAACATTTGCTCTTATATCCCAAAGAGAAACTGGGACTGAATGTGCCAGAGTTGAGGTATCTCATCGTATTCCGCTTGAGTATTTTAAAATGATACATATGTTAAAATTGAAAGTAAATTTTAACATATGCTTATTTTTTCCATCGAAGCATAATTTTCTCAATGCTTTATATATTATCCCCAATTATCCAGACGGAAATATGACAAGTCGGCAAGAAATACGAAACATAATCAATCAAACTTTCTTTGAAAGAGAAGCTGAATTCATGCAATCTTTTGCTATATATGAAGAAGGAAGAGGATATTATATCGTTGGCAAAACAACCGAGGATATAGTTTCTTTTCTTGCAGAACAAAGGCTACTGACTCATAATAAAATGCCAATATTTTATAGAGATAACATTGTATTAACTCGCACTCTTCAAGATAATCTTTCCGGCAAGTTTTGGAAAGAATTTAATGTTTGTGCTAATATCAAAAAAGATGAACGTGTTCTTGATATGGATGCCATTAGCGACATTGTTTTAGACAATATAAATAAAAATTCGCAAGTTTATCAACATAACACTTTTTATAATTTTAATGAAAAGATTTATTATGGCAAGCTTTCTCCATATATTAAATTTGATCATATAATTTATGCATTTACTTATAATGCAATGGCCCTCAGCCATAGCGAAGTAGAAAGATATTGGAATTGGCTTTCGTCAATGTTAAATGATAAAGGTAAAATTTATATAATTGGACAAGATTTAATTGAGCCACAGGGAGATAGCAAAACTAAAATGATAGTTGGACAGTCTGCCCTTGGAACTTATCAAATTAGTTATAATGAATTAGCATCGACAAATGCTAAGCGATATGCTATTGTTAATGGCAATATATTGACTTACTTTAATCCACTTGATACAATGAGCATGGATATAATTACAAAGCAGTTTAATTATAAAAAAATACCATATAGCAAAAAATCAGAAATCTATATTCATATGTTTACTAAAAAGGAGAAATAATATGAAATACCAAATAAACATTGAAGAAAAAGAGATCGACTATTTTAGAAATATATTAATATCAAGTTTAAATTCATGCACCCATCTATCAAAAGGAGCAAAAAAGCTGGCCACGGCTTTGCTAAATAATATAGACAAAGTACAGTCAGGAATAATTACATCTACTTTCGATTGGTCGGTGAATAATAATGGCGAAACAAGAGATTCTTAATACAGTAACCTCTTACTTTCATAAACAACTTAAAAACAACAAGCAAGCAATGGACTATTTGCTATGTAGAGGCATGTCAGAAGAGCTTATAGACTATTTTAAGATTGGATATGCTGATGGCAATCTAAAGCCGTTTATAGAGCATTACAAGTATACTCTTGACGATATATTAGATGCTAAACTAATGATTGAATATGATGGCAAATATATAGATTTTTTTCGTAACAGAATAATGCTTCCAATTACAATGTTTGGTAATACGCTTTATATGTCTGGAAGAGATTTATCTAATAAAGCCGAGCGGAAATATCTTAATTTAGCAATGCCTAATTCTGTTTTTATTAACGAAGAATTGCTTTCTAAAAAGCCTAAATATGTTATTTTAACCGAAGGCTTTATGGACTGCTACACTCTTGTTATGCATGGCTACCCTGCTATTGGCATAGCAGGATGTAATCGCAAAAAAAAGGGATTACTTGAAAAACTAATGAATATTCCAAGTATATATATCATGTTTGATACTGACAAAAATGGAGCGGGTCTAAGAGGAGCAAATAATACTGCATATCAACTTTGCAAGCTAGGGCATAAATGTGTTAAGGTTGTTAGCCTTCCAGCAATGGGACAAGATAAAATGGATATCAACAATATGTATCTTGAATCAAAATCAACATTTGCCGATCTAATAAAGGAACTATTGATACAGCAAACATTAACATTTAACTCTAGCAACCTATATCAGCAAATGTTAAAAGAAGAAATATCTAAACCAATAAAAATAAATGACGTATCACTCGAAGAAACTATTAAAATATATCAAAAACATTTGCAACTACAAGTTGTTGGAAACAAACTAATGAGATGTCCCTGTCCATTTCATAATGAAACTAATCCATCGTTTACTATATATTTAGATAATGGATTTGCACTATGTTATGGTTGCGATAAGCGATTTATTAATGGCAAGGAATTTGAAGAAGAATATTTATTACATAAGAAAGCAAAGGAGATATTCAAATGAGCTTATGGGATCATGATCAAGATGTTGCAGAGGCGTTCTTGGAGGTATTTAATAAATGCCCAAACTGCGGCAAATCAACAATGTCTATTATACGAGATAAATATTATTCGCAAAACAATGATGTTCTTGGCATTGAATGTAAAACATGCGGAGGAAAAGCAGTATCAACTATTAATAAAAAATGCATGTATACAATTGATAGTTTTAAACCTTGGAAGACAACATTGCCAGCGCACATTAACATAGACGATGTTAGTAAGCAAGAAATGATGTTATTAACCGATCCTAACGATTGGAAGATAGATAAAACAACAATAAGACAATATGCATTATTTTTAATGAGAATGTTTAAAGATGATTGCGATAATTTGCCTAAAAATCAAAAATTAATTGAGGAGATGTAAAATGAACGCAGAAGAAAAAAAAGATTGCCTTTGTCTTGATAATATAAATTCTAAAGATACTATATGGGGAAATGAACTATCCCGAAAATTAATAGGCCAGGCAGAAATAGAAATCAAAATACTAGATAGCAAGAATGGCCCCTTATCAATACAGAGCCATCCTAATAGTTGGGAAATATGGAAGATATTAGAGGTTGAGCCTGGAGCATTTATAATAGGTGGATTAAAAGAAGTGTATATAACATCAAATGCTGAATTTTATATACATCAAGCTAAAGCAATTCCTGGATTTTGCAACATTATTTTTCCTAAAGTTAATGACATGTATCTTATTCCTAAAGGATTAATACATGCACTTGGACAAGGAATTGTTGCTCTTGAAATCAAACCGTCTATTAATAATGAAACCATACGCATATATGATTGGGGAAGAGATCGTGAGCCGCAAGCAATTAAATATGGGACAAGATGGTACGATATATGCGATCAAGAAAAAAAGATAATTAAGCTTACATAAATAACTCATGAGTTATTTCATATCCTATATTAACTTTGGCAGTTCTATGAATTTTTAATATTTGATGTCCAATTGGAGCTGGAGGATATGCCTTTGCGCGAGCATATTTTGCTCTACCAAGGGCTGTCCCACAGCTTACATACCACTGATTCCTTGATGTTTCTACTCCGCTACTATTTAAATATATTAATTGCTTGGGGAAAAACATCAATTTATGAATATGTCCAGATATGATAATATCTGATAACGGAGCGTCCCAATGTAACTTTACCATTGCATTTACTCCGCCGCCATCTGTAGTTCCGGCTCCTACTCCATGATGCACATAAACTCTTATTAATGATGATTTGCCAAGCTGTATTGCAAATTGTTTATCTTCATCCCAATATTCAATATCTAATTCTCTGCACAGATCCATGGTAATATCATAGGTTGCAGCTTTATCTAATCTACTCTCATGGTTACCTTTTACAGCGCCAATAATTTTATGTTTTACTGGTTTTAAGATATCAATAACTATTTTCTTTTGCTCATTAACATAATATTCTTGATCATGGACATTTCCGACAGAGCCATAGATTGTAGTATCTAATAAATCTCCCCCCAAAATGCCATAGGCATTCGGAGTTGTTTCTAATTTCTTTACATATCTCCTTATAAAATTAAGATCAGTTGCCTTTTCTCCAACATGCCAATCATAACAAGGATACAAGAAGCAGTGACTAGATTTTAATTTTAAGATATTATTTTTTAATAACATTACGCCTCCAGATTATTTATCACTTTCTTCAAAGTTTAATTTTAGCTTATCAAATATTTTATCAAAACATCTACGGCATATTTTAGCTTTTAATTTTGCCCTGGCCGCCGCATCTTCATATTTGCCTAATTCAAACAGGGAAAATTTAGCATTAATAAAAAAATATTCAATCAGCTCTTTATCACAAATATAACATTTATTGCTCTTTTCATCGTAAGATGTGTTAATCTCTGGTTCAGGTTCCAAAATAGAACCATCTGGATCATCTGTGATAAAGTCATGATCAATATATTTGTACAACTTGCAATTAGTCCTTCTGCATTCAGTAATGTCCTTATCATATCCAAAGCATTCACAGCAAGAACATATTCTCTTATCTACGTTTGCCCATAGTTTGGATGTGCTTATAATACTTCTATGGCAACATGTACATTCAATAAAGATAGGAATAATTTCGCCTTCTTCTTTGATCATGCCATATCCCCTTTCTACAATAACATTGCTTCTTTTTCTGTTATGATTGTATATATTTTATTCATAGCATGTGTGTCTGTTTTAGATATAAATTTAACTTTATCATGATACTGAGAATTAACATAATCATGCCATTTAGTTTCATGTATTGCAGAAAACAATATAACAGGTATTTCGTTCTTTAAGAATAGTTTTATTAAATCATTTACTGATACGTCTTTATTATATATGCCAAAATCAACATCAAGAACTGCACATTTGATAAAATCGCTAATTGAAATTCCTCTTGATATTAACCAGTCTAATGTATGTTTTGCAAATATAGGATTAGGCTCGATGATATAACCTTCAAGCAAATTAAATTTACTACGAAGCATTATCTCGATAAGATTGAGCATTTCGGGGCTATCATCAACAAATAAGACTTGTCTTCCCGATAGCTTAAGACGATTTTTTAAACTGTCTTCATACAGTGCCATACTTTGATTTAAAATATCTTTTGGAGTCATATTAATCCCCAATTCTCGCGTTGCGATTCTCGCAATGCTTTATTACCTGTTTTAACTCTATCATTAGAGTCATTAAAGGCTTTAGTTCTCCTACTACCTGAGTTGTTAATTGATTCTGCGTTGCTACTGATTGATTTAATGCGCTAAGGGCTTGTGTAAGATGCTGGGTGTTCTCTGTGTTGTTTTTAGCTATTTCTTGTAATGATTTTTCCATACTATCAATATGCTGAAAATGGCGGTCTGCAAACCTAGTTACAATAAGAAGCATTTGCCATGCAAAATAAGCAATGACTAAATATGCAATTGGTGTTCCGGCCTGTTGTCCTATTTCTAATAATTTTTCCATCTATTACTGGCCCTTTCTAAAAAATACCCACGATAGAAGGAGAAAGCTACCGTGGGTGAATATAATCAACTTACCAATTCTAATTGCAACAGATGTCTAAATATTAGTCAAGAAATTATTTCATTCCAAGAGCAGTACGAACATCTTCAGGAAGCTGTCTTGCTTTTTCTGATCTCTTGATGTCATCAACAATAAATTCTAATGCCTGAAGCGCCTTAGCAACATTACAATTGCCTAAAAATACTGGAGCAAGCATGTTATCTCCATCAAATTTAAATACCATTGCTCCAGATTCAGGCTTTTTGCCTTCTTCTATTTTAATATTCTTTATAAATTCAGATGTTTCATTAACTAATTGTTTTGCTTTTTCTAAGTCGTTTCCCATTTATATGCCTCCCAAATTTTACTGATTATTTATAGTTGCTGATATTTCAGCATCGTTAGTTGCTGCCGTAGTCATCACGTCCAGCAATGGTTGTATCGGATTATCTGCACTGTTCATGCATTCATTGCATATAATAGCCATGCGATGTTGATGTCCAGGTATAGGCGGCGTATTAGGCAATGATGTCGGCTGTGATATTATCTCAACACGAACTGTTGAGAAGTTCTTAGGATTAAGTTTGTATGCTTCCGTGTGATCAATGCCTTTACAAAAGCTACACGTTTTATATACGAATTCGCCCATTATATATCAGTCCTTTCAAATGTAAATGTTTTTTCTATTTTACTTATATCCGTTGGATAAAGCGTAGTAGGTCTTCCCATATTCCCATGAGTATATGTAATTCCTACTACAACTCCATTTTGCTGTTTTAATGTATGCTTGCCAACTTTTATTTTATCGCCATCTTTGGTTGTTATTACAAAATGAGGCGTTGCTATAAATTTGCCATCATGCGTTACAGAGGCTTGTTCATCATTTATTTGATTCAACAATGCTATTATTTCTTCTAAGTTTCGACCAACGAAAGGATTCAACCCACTGCCTTACTAATTCTTCAAATTTAGATTTAATCCACAATATTGCTTGCGGACGATATTTTTCCAGGTATTTAACCTTTTCTATTCCATATATTTCAACAAATTTATTATGCAGAGCATCTACTATTTCATTGATTTCTTTTTGATCTACCTTGCCGTCGTTCGCTAATGCCTTGCCTAACTTGTCTTCAAAAATATCAGTAGAATTGTTAGCAAGGGTATTCATATCATCGATCATTTCGCCAATGATGGTATTAGCTATTCTTGCTCTAATAAAGTCATAGGCATATTTAACAGCCATTTTAATAGCAGCAGCTACATAGCCAGCTATTACAGTTGCAGATGCCGCTACAAGGCCCAATATCCACTGAATTAGACTTGCCTTAAGTGATTCGTAATCTATCGCCGGAAACGCCTGCGTAGCATTAACCATTGCGAACTGAGCCGTCGATGCGATTACAATAAGTCCTGCCATTGCCTTGGAAAAGAAAAGAATAGGGTCTACTTTAGATAAATAACCTGTGATTTTGTTAAACATAACTGCCTCCTAATTTTTATCTATGATTAAATTTAACCTTGTCATATCTTCTTCTGTTAATATCATTGGCGTAGTAGAGCAATAAGTAGCTTCAAGAGTTTGAGATTTTGGAACTTCTTTAACTACTTCTTTCTGCGCCACTAACTTATCTATCTTTGCTTCTAATCTGTTCTCCATATCTCTTTGACTTACCATCATTAGCGTCCATGTGAATATCATTATAATGCCAACAAGAATCAATGTAATAAAATCAGCATGGTTGTTATTTTCATTTGCATGTCCAAGTTTCTGCTGTTTGGGTTTGGTCTTAGATTTATCTGCCCAAAATGAATGAGATACTGTGTGAGCCATTATTTGCCTCTCTTTGTTATTTATTCTTTGTTCTATCATTTTATCATCTATATTATGTTTTGTAAATAGTCTTTAAACAACATTTTTATTATTTGGTCAATTAAGTTAAGCATTTTATTCCTTTCAATGGGGTATAAATTTATACAAATTACCCCATTAAACAACTATTACCCTATTGTTTTATAAATTATTTTATTATTCCCTTTTCACATAAATATACATATAAAAACAATAATCCAGTTATAATCGCCCCAGAGATCATTGCCCATTTCGCTATATTAATTGTTTGTAAAAATCCCAACCATTGAATAAAGGCCAATATGCCAAAAGATAGCGCTGTGGGAATAGCATAAACTATAGTATAAAATAATATAACTACCCACATTGGAATATCAAGTTTAAAATGTCCTTTGTTGTTCATGCCAATCCCTCTATTATCTTTTCAATCTCTGCTATTGCCGCATCTCGATATTTCTTGTCAAAAGGGTCTCCAGCTTTACGAACAGGGTCAACGTCTGCATGCGTTATTATAGGAATATTGCCATAACGAGAACGAATATCTTTAATTAATTTAGCAAGGGGAATTAGCTGCGCTTCTTTATATTGCTTTAAACCACAAGCACCCGCACATTCTATTCCAATTGAGCTTGAATTAGCGCTTGTTGCATGCCAGGCGCGCATTTTTTCCGACACAAGGCCGCAAATTTTGCCAGCATTAGTTATAAGATAATGCGCTGATACTTTAGATGATTTATCCCTGAACCATGAAACAACGCTATCTCTATCTGCTTTCTCTGATCCTGTTGAATGAATAACTATCTTATCTATCTTTTGTCCATCTGGACGAGAATTAAAATGTACTATGCCTTTACTATCATCAAAATCAATTAATGGAGAAAATCCATTAAATTCTTTAGGTTTATCATCAATATTTAACACTGATTCCACCTTCTTTTTAAAAGTAATGCCTTCTATTTCTAATTCTTTATTGCAATAAGGACAATTTATTGT
>ENA-UOWE01003333-UOWE01003333.1-activated-sludge-metagenome-genome-assembly--contig:-NODE-3333-length-16561-cov-4.142978_pt1 | contig 16561 bp, 11 predicted proteins | sample MGYA00249841_ERZ761562 | MGnify/ENA primary metagenome ERZ761562 (study PRJEB28883, sample SAMN05720200) | activated sludge metagenome | isolation source: Anaerobic digester | place: Japan... | reverse complement strand
GACCTTTGTGGTGAAGTAGGGCTCGAAGATCCGCTTGGCGATCTCGGGGGGTATGCCGTGACCCGTGTCGCTCACGCTGAGCCTCAGGTACGGCCCCGGGCGCAGGTCGAGGTCGCGGGCCCTGTCATCGTCGAGGTCAACGCGCTTCAGCCCCACCTCCAGAACCCCTCCCGCCTCCTCCATGGCATGGGCGGCATTGGTGCACAGGTTCATGACGATCTGGTGAACCTTCGTGGGATTCGACATGATCAGTCCGGAGTCCTCAAGGTTCTGGCGGATCTCGATGGTGGAGGGTATCATGGAGCGCATCATCTTGAGCGACTCCTTCACGACGGTCCGAATAGCCACGGGCGCATACGCGGTTTCGTCCTTACGGCTGAAGGTGAGGATCTGGCTCACCAGGTCCTTGGCACGCTCCCCCGCCTTGAGGACCTCTCCGAGCTCCCTGGCCGCCCTTTCCGGCCGCGAAAGGTCATCCAGGGCGAGCTGGGAATACCCGATGATGGCCATGAGGATGTTGTTGAAATCGTGGGCAATGCCCCCTGCCAGGGTGCCGATGGCCTCCATCTTCTGGGCCTGGGCGAGCTGCTCCTGCAGCCTCTTCTTCTCCTCTTCGGACCGCTTCCGCTCCGTGATGTCCCTGGCTACCCCGTGAATCCCCGTGATCTTGCCCCGCTCATCCCGGGTGAAGCTCACCACGTTCTCCATCCACACCGTGGACCCGTTCTTGTGATAATATTCCAGCTCCACCGTGATGGTCCTGTCCGGATCGGCGTTTCCCTCCTCCTCCAGGCGTAAGTGCTCCTTCAGAATCTCCGATGCCCTTTTCAGCGATTCCGGCGTGAGCCGTTCCATGGGGGACTGGAGCTTCCTCTCATCCTGAGTGTACCCCAGTATCCTCTCGATGGACGGACTGTTGTAGGTGACTTTGAAATTCATGTCCGTAGTCCAGATGACGTCGTTCATGGACTCGGCGAGGAACCGGTACCTGGACTCGCTCTTCCGCAGGGCCTCCTCGGCCCGTTTCCGCTCGGTGATGTCCTGGATGGTGCCGATCATCCGCGTGGTGTTCCCCTGCCTGTCGAACTCCAGCTCGCCGAAGCCCGAGACCCAGCGCTCCTCCTGGTCGTTTTGCCTGATGATCCGGTACTCACGCTCGAACCGGTTGTGCCCCTGCAGAACATGGCGCTGGAGATAATCCAGCATCTGGTCCTTCTCCTCCGGATGAATGAGCCGGGCCCATCCCTGGATGTCCCTCGGATAATCCGGGGAGATGCCGAAGATGTCTTCCAGGACCGTCGTGCAGATCCACGTCCCATGCACGGCGTCCAGCACATAGGAGCCGATGCGGGCTATGCTCTGCGACTTCACGAGGGTTTCCTCGTTCCTGCGGAGATCGCCCTCAATCCTGCGGCGATCGGTGATGTCACGGCACAGGGTCAGGATCCTCTTCCGGCCGCCCATGCCCACCACCGTGGCATTGACCTCCACGGGGATGATGGTCCCTTCAGGACCCTGGTATTCCACCTCGAATCCCCTGATGTATCCCTGGTCGAAGCAGTGCCGCACCGCTTCCCTGTTCCTCTCCTTCTCGTGCGCAGCGGTCCACTCGACCACTGACCTGCCGAGGATCCCTTCGAGGTCCCGGTGACCGGTGAGACGCACGTACTCGGGGTTCGCGTCCATGACGACACCCTGTTCGTCAACGATGACGAACCCTGTGGCAGTGGTCTCTATGAGGGTCCGGTACTTGTTCTCGCTCTCCTGCAGTTCCTCCAGGACGGCCTCGCGCTTTTTCTGCTCGCCCAGGATCACCTGGGACCTCACCAGGAGGTAGGTGAAGATCGTGGAGAAGGCTATCAGAAGCGCGGTGATGACCATGAGCCTGGTCCTGAGGCCGGCCAGCGACTGCACGACCTCGTCTTCCGGCGTGGCCACCACGATGGACCAGAACGTGTTGGCCAGGGGTATGGGCACGTACACTGCGTGCTTGAGGACCTGCTCCACCTCTTTCCCGCGGATCCTGTTGAAGTGGTACGTGGTGACACCCTCCCTGCGTTTCATCATCTCTTTCGCCATGGCGAGGATCTCTGGGAAGTCCCGGCAGGTGTCGAACACGCTCCGGTCCACATGGCCGGGCACGGGGCAGGATATCTCTACCCCCTTCTCGCTGATGACCCAGGCATACCCGCTCATACCGATGTGAATGTTCTCGATGTGCCGCCTGGCAATGGTGTCAAAGGGCAGCAGGAAGGCAATGGTCCCGTCAAAGGCGCCATTCCGGAACACGGGGACGTGGACCGCGATGGTGCGGAAGCCCTGCACTGCCGTAAAGACGTCGCTGACCACTGCCCTGTGGGTGAGCAGGACCGTTCGGACATGTTCCTGGTCCGATATGTCGCGGCCGATGGCCTGGGGGCTGGGGGGGGCCGTGTAGGTGATACGTCCCTGTGCATCCACCCGCGTGATCCCCCTGATCTCCGTGGCGTGGAGGCGGTAGTAGTCCTCCATGAAGCGCTTTCCGGCATCGCTGGCTTTCACGACGTCGGGCATGTGCCCCATGAGGTCCAGGGTGGCGATGATGTGGTCCACATGGTCCGTGATGCCCCTGGCCGCCTGGTGCGCATGGACCGTCTGGTTCCTGATCAGATCGTCGATGGCCTTCTTCTTGGCGTCCTGGTAGATGGCGGAAAGGGCGAACAGGAACACGGCCAGAACCGCCAGGAAGACGGCGATGTAGTATTTCCCGAACCTCAAGGTGGTGCCTCCTCACTGCAACCAGCCTGGAAAGGCATGGAGCCTATGGATAAATATAATCGCCGCCGGCACTGAATCAACAATCATATGCGCCACGAGAAAAGATCCTCGACCTTGCCAGCCGCCGGTGATGGGAGTATCGTGGCACCAGAGATCACCGCTCTCCCCTGGACCGCACCCATTCCATCCTATCGAGGAGGCACACTCATGGCGAAGAGACTCATGGCGGAATTTTTCGGTACGTTCTGGCTGGTCCTCGGCGGCTGCGGCAGCGCAGTCCTTGCAGCTGCCTTCCCCAATGTCGGAATCGGCCTCCTCGGCGTTGCCCTGGCCTTCGGGCTCACCGTGCTCACCATGGCATACGCCGTGGGTCACATCTCGGGCTGCCACCTGAATCCGGCAATCACCTGCGGTCTCGTGGCCGGCGGGAGGTTCCCGGTGAAGGACCTCGTGCCCTACGTGGTCTCCCAGGTGCTGGGCGGCATCGCGGGCGCCCTGGTGCTCTACCTCATCGCGACAGGCTCGGCCGGCTTCGACGTGGCTGCGGGCTTTGCCAGCAACGGGTACGGGGAGCATTCCCCCGGGGGGTACACGCTTCTGGCCGCGCTGGTCTGCGAGGTTGTCATGACCTTCATGTTCCTCGTGGTCATCATGGGCGCCACGGACGAGCGGGCGCCCAAGGGGTTCGCACCCATCGCCATCGGGCTCTGCCTGACGCTCATCCACCTCATCAGCATACCGGTCACGAACACCTCGGTGAACCCGGCCCGGAGCACCGGGGTCGCCCTGTTCGTGGGCGGGTGGGCCGTACAGCAGCTCTGGCTCTTCTGGGTGGCGCCCATCGCGGGTGGTGTGCTCGGAGGCATCGTGTACCGGATCATGGGGAGCCCGGACAACTAGCTCCGGAATCAATCCTTCTGCGCGAGGGGTTCAGAGGATATCGACGATCCGCTGCTGGAATCCCTTCAGGACCTCCTCCATGGCCAGGGTCCCAGGCGGGAAGACGGTGGAGAACAGGGCCATGCCCTCCCAGAAGGCCACCATGGCGATGCTCACGTTCCGGGCAAGGGTCTTGTCCTCGATGTGCCGGGAGATCATGGCCCCGAGCTCCTCCACCCACCGTGTGTAGGCTTCCCGGAGCTTGCCGCGCACCTCCCCGTTGTACAGGGCAATCTCCCAGATCTCCACGAAGATCCGGGACAGGCTCTTGTTCAGGGTGATGCGGTTGTTGACGAAGGCGAACACCTCGTCGATGAACTGGCTCTTGGTGTAGTGTTCCAGGTCGCGGCCGCCCATCCATTCCCGTGCCTGGGCCTGGTAGTCGTCGATGACATAGTCGATGTAGCTCAGGAGGATGTCCTCCTTGCCGGAGAAGTAGTAGTGCAGCACCCCGTGGTTCACCCCGGCCTCGCGGGCGATGTCCTTGATGGAGGTCTTCTCGAAGGACTTCTCCTGGAGGCAGGTGTCCAGGGCCCTCAGGATCTGCAGCCTCCGTTCCTCCTGCACCTTCTTCCGTGCCATGTCCCTGTATCTCCCCCCGGCAAGCCTCTGAGCTCCTGGTGTCATACCGCAGGGACCAGGCATGGATACGGGAGAACACCCCGGATCCATGCCTGCAGTATCCCAGAACAGATCAGAGGCTTGCCAATGTCTTGGTAACCCCGTCAATGATAGCCGCTGCTTCATCATCGGTGACGAGGAGGCTCGGCCGGATGAGCACCGCAGTCCTGTCCACCTTCCCCGTGTCCACCAGAAGCCTGTTGTGCCGTGCACCCCTGCAGAACGCCCGTGCCAGTTCTTCAGAAGCGAACTTCAGGGATCTGAGCAGGCCCCTGCCTGCCACCGAGACGAGGGTCTGCGCATGTCTCGCGGCACAGGCGGTCAATCCCCTCATGAGCACGTCCCCCTGCAGGGCGGCGTTCTTCCAGGGCTCCAGCCGCTCGTATTCGTCGAGCGCGGCCATGGCCACCAGGCAGCCCAGGTCGTGGCCGCCGAAGGTGCACAGGTGGATGAGGGGGTGGATGTCGAAGAAGCGCTTGAGCTCGGGGGTGAAGACCATGGCGGTCATGGGGAACATGCCCGAGGTGACGGCCTCGCCGAATATGAGGATGTCCGGCTCCACGCCGGATGCCTCGAAGAAGAATCTGGTCCCGGTCCTGCCGAAGCCGCTCTGCGTCTCGTCGAAGACGAGCTTTGCCCCTGCCGCGTCGCACAGGACTCGCAGCTGCCGGAAGTACGCGGCATCCGCCGTGCGGCAGTGATTCTCTGCCTGGACCGGCTCCAAGATGAAGGCTGCCGTGTTCGGCGTGATAGCCTTCCGGGCCGCTTCGACGTCTCCGAAGGGAACGGTCGACACCCCGGGGATGAGACCGCCGAACTGCTCCTTGCCCTCTCTGTCCGAAAGGGACAGGGCGAAGCCGCTCTCCCCGTACCGGCCGCCGTCCACGGTGACGAACCCTGGCCTGGCCGTGAACCCCCGGGCGAGCTTGCACGCCGCCTCCATGGACTCGCCCCTGGTCACCCCGAACAGGACGCAGTCGAGCCTGCCCGGCACGAACGCGGAGATCCTCCGGGCGAGCAGGGCCTTATAGTCCGACGGCATGACGAAATTGCCCTGGTCTGTCTCGTACACGGCCTTCATGAACCGGCCTGCTATGACTTCGTTGCGCCTCCCCAGGTTGTAGGAACCCCCTGAGGTGCAGCAGTCGAGGTACCTGTTCCCATCGGAATCGATGAGGAAGGAGCCGTTTCCCTCCTGCTCCAGGAGGTCGTGCCCCTTGGCCCGGAGCATGTCCACGTAACTCCCTGAGAATACCTTCCGGGCCTGCTCGAAGATATCACTCGTCCCGGCTTTCTTTGTTGCAGCGGTTTTCTTCATCTCACACCCCCTTCTTCGGCAGGATCCGCAGGATCAGCTCCTCGATGTCGCGCACGATGTTGAAGGCGATGATCTGGACGTGGATGTTGTCGAGGATCATCCGGACGGGCGGGATCTTGGCCAGGGGCAGCAGCGCGACGAGGTACCACCGCATGACCTTCACCGCCGCCCTGATGCGGCGCAGAAGCTCGTCCACCTCTTCGGCGCCCGCCGTGATGGGGATCTGGAAACGCATGACCTGGGGGGCGTTGCCCGAGTACACCGCCCACACGCCCTGCCTGGCCAGGCAGTCGGCCATGAGCGCGCCGATGAACTCGTACTTGTACTCGATGCCGATCATGAGGCCCAGGCCCCGCACCTCCTTCACGCAGTCCTCGTTCTCCCCGGCGATCTTCTCGAGGCCCTCCTTGAAGCGCCTGCCCACGACCGCCGCATTCTCCCAGAGCCTGTTGCCCACGATGTAGTCGAGCACGGCATCCGACACGATGCAGCCCAGGTCTGAACCGCCCGAATGGGAGGTGTGGAAGAGCGGGTTCTTCTCCACGTAGCTTACGAGCGGCTCGATCTCCCGGTACACCACCGCGCCGTTCGGGTAGAGACCGCCGCTGATGGACTTGGCCGTGAACATGATGTCCGGGACCATGCCGTACTGCTCCATGGCCCACAGGGTGCCCGTGCGGCCGAAGCCGGTCTGCACCTCGTCGAAGATGAGCATGATGCCGTGCTCGTCGCAGAGGTTGCGCAGGCCCGTCATGTATTCCTTCGTGGCCACGTGGATGCCGCCCTCGCCCTGGACCGGCTCCAGGATGACCGCCGCAACGTCCTTTGACGCCAGACGCCTGACCGCATCGAGGTCGTTGAAGTCCACCACGTGGAAGCCCGGCATGAGCGGCAGGAACAGCTCCTTGTAGTAGTCCTTGCCGTTGGCGGACAGGCTGTACCCCTCGTGGCCGTGGTACGCCTTGTTCATGGTGATGACGTCGTTCCTGCCGGTGGCGCCTTTGGCGAGCTTGATGGCCCCGGCGCAGGCGTCAGCACCGCTGGCGCAGAGCACCACCTTGTTCAGGTCGCCCGGGCAGAGCGACGCGAGCCTGGCGGCAAAGCGCACCTTGTGCTCGGACAGGAGGAGGTGGGAGCCCATGTCGTGCCTCTTGAGGGCATCGCGCAGGGTATCCATGATCTTCTCGTTGCCGCGACCCACGTTGAAGCAGCCTGCCGAGCTGAAGCAGTCGAAGAACCGAGCCCCGCTCACCGCGTCGGTGAATGACGCGCCCTTCCTGTTGCGCTCGTACACATCCAGGTGCGCGCACCTGAGGTAGCGTACCTGGCCCCTGGAGATGTGCTTGCCGAAGAGGTGCTGGACATAGTCTCTCTCCGCCACATCCATCCGATTAACACCGCCTGATGCCATGGCATCCTCCTTCACTGCATGAGATGACTCATGCCCTGTTTGGTCACTGCACTCTGCCGTTCGCCTCTTCATCAGGCCTGCACGCCGTCTATCCAGGTCTGCACGACACGGCTGGAATCCCTGAACGGGTAACCCTCCACGATGCAGAACGTGGCAGGCGACCCCTCCACGAGGCCCGGGTTATCGATCCCCAGGGACCTGCCCGCCCCGGTGGTGGCGGCGGCGAGGGCTTCGAACTCGCTGATCCCCTCCCCCGGGTCGAACAGCGTGCCGTCGGCCTTCTTCCGGTCCACGGCGCGGCGGATGTTGTGGAGCGGGTCGTCTGCCGCGCAGGGGCCGTCGGAGCTGATGCATACGGGCACCCCCCTGTCCATGAGGCCCCTGAGCGGAAAGGCCTTCAGGAAGGGGAGCGCTCCCTGGCGCTCGATGTTCCAGGCATAGTAGGGGATGAACCCGGGCTGTATTGACGCCACGGCTCCACAGCCGGAGAAATCGTCCAGGTCCGTGTCCGCCATGACGAGCAGGTGCTCCACCGACGCGCCTGCCGGTCGGAGCCTGCGGATAACCTGTGCGGCCTGGCGGGCCGCCGTATTGCCCAGGGCGTGGAGGACCAGCCGGTAGCCTCTCTCCGCAAAGAGACGCGCCCTGGCAACGAGGTCGTCCGTGTTGGGGAACCTGAGGTATGGCAGCATGATTCTTCCGCCCTTGATGACGATCCTCTGCTCGAGCAGAAGGCGCAGCGGCCAGAGGCTCTTCCGGGAAAGACAGTCCCTGCCGGTCAGGAGTGCCGCCTTGACGGCGCCTGCCAGCGGCATGTCCGCCGCGGTCCGAAAGGCGCCGTCCAGGAAGAACTTCACGCTCATGGGCGCGTGAGGGCTGTGGACGGCATGATCGCCGTCATCCAAGCCTGGCGGCGCGAACATGCTCTCGCAGGCCGTCACGGACCAGGAGAGCTTGAGCGGGGTATGCCCCTGGGCGTCTTCCAGCAGTTGCTGGACATCGAACGGGATGCCCGGGTCGTGCACATGGGTGAGGCCCTTGCGCAGGCACCTCCTGGCCTCCTCGAGGATGATGCCCCTCTTCTCCTCCCGGCTCATGGCACCGTAGGTCTGCCGGTACATGGCAAAGAGCAGTCTGCTCAGGGCGTCTTCCCAGACCGTACCCCTGGGATCGCCGTGCCTGTCCGTGTCCACATCGCCGGGAACCCTCAGGTCCTGCGCCCTGATGCCGGCTCTGCGCAGGGCCTCGGTGGAGACCAGACCCCGGTGGAAGGTGGTGTCCACCGCCAGGACCGGTACCCCCGGGGCAGCTGCATCGATCTGGCGGATGGAGGGGAGCCGGGGGACCCTCCACCTGGTATGGTCCAGGCCCGAGAAGAAGACCCACCCCTTGTCAATGGATCGGGCGCTCACTGCCTCCCGGATGGCCGCAAGTGCATCCTCGCCGGAGAGCCAGGACGATGCATCGCCGTGCAGGGGCAGCAGGGCGGACACGAAGAAGTGCCGGTGCGCATCCACGAGACCGGGGATGACGTGCATGCCGCCGAGGTCCATGGCCGGGCCGTTCGATGCGGTCTCCTGACCCTCGTGGAAGATCCGCGTGATCCTGCCGTCACAGATGCGCATGCCCCCCCTGAAGCGTTCCAGGGGTTGGCGTGCCCAGAGCACCGCGTTGTTCAGCACCACCTCTTGGGGCTGGCTCACAATCCTCCTCCTTGCATCAGTTCATCAGGCCGCATACTCCATGGATGCCATGCCGAAGGCCTCGGCTACCTGCCTGTTCACCAGGGCCCCATCCAGGACATTCAGTCCCCGGGCAAGGGCGCGGTTCTCCTTCAATGCCCGCTCCCAGCCGTTGTCCGCAAGCATGACCACGTAGGGCATGGTGGCATTGGTAAGTGCGTATGTGGAGGTCTTCGGGACCGCACCCGGCATGTTGGCCACGCAATAGTGGACAATGCCCTCTTCCATGTATGTCGGATTGTCATGGGTCGTGGGCCTGCTCGTCTCTGCGCAGCCGCCCTGGTCGATGGCTATGTCCACGAGCACAGAGCCAGGCTCCATCTTCCGCAGAAGCTCCCGGGTGATGAGATGGGGGGCCTGGGCTCCGGGGACAAGTACCGAGCAGATGACGAGATCTGCATTGATGACGCTCTCCTCCACGTTGCCCGTATTTGCCATGAGGAGCACGGCCCGGGAGTGAAAGATGTCCTCCAGGTAATTGAGCCGCTGCTGGTTGGTGTCCAGGATGGTCACCTGCGCGCCAAGACCCACGGCCAGGTGAGCGGCGTTCAGGCCCGAAACCCCTGCGCCTATGATGGTCACCCTGCCGGGCCTCACCCCGGGAACGCCGGACAGGAGGATCCCCTTCCCTCCATGGACGGTCTCCAGGCAGGTACTCCCCACCTGAATGGCGAGACGGCCGGCCACAGCGCTCATGGGAGCGAGGAGCGGCAGGGACCCGTCATCGAGCTGGATGGTCTCGTATGCGATGCCTATGACCTTGCGTGACAGCAGTTGCCTGGTGAGGGTTTCGTTGGCGGCCAGGTGGAGATACGTAAACAGGACGAGTCCCCTGCGGAGAAAGCCATACTCCTCCTCCACGGGTTCCTTGACCTTCACGATCATGTCCGAGCCGTTCCACACCTTTTCGGCACCATCCACCAGATGAGCCCCCGCCTGCTCGAAGGCGCTGTCCGGTATGCCGGATCCCAGCCCGAGGCCCTTTTCCACGCATACCGTATGCCCGTGATGCACCAGGGTCCTTACACCCACCGGCGTCATAGCCACACGACCTTCCCGCGTCTTGATCTCCTTCGGTACGCCGATCTTCATGGCCTGCCTCTTTATTAGTTGATTGACTAAGATATAATCAGAAAGGGGTCTGTCGTCAAGACATCTTTAGTTGGACGACCAATTTTCCTTGCCGAGGTCATGAAAAAGCCCCGGGCTCGGCCGGGGCATCCCTTCATGCGATATGGCGTGGTCGCTCCAGGTGAAGATCCCCCTCTAAGCCACCTTGAACTTCTGCACGTCCTCAGCCAGGACCGTGGCCGCCGCCCTGAGGTTGTCCAGGGTGCTCGCCAGCTCCTCCACCGTGGACGCGTTGTGCTGCGTCGTCCCGTCGATCTGTCCGATCGCCTTGCTCAGCTCACCAATGTTCTGGCTCTGCTCCGTGCTCGACGTGCTGATCACCTCCATCATCCGGAAGAAAAACTCCATCCGGCTCATCAGCTCCTCCAGCGACGACGACGTCTTCTTCATCATCTCGTCGCCCGTCTTGATCCGACCCACCGTCCCCTCGATGAGCGCCTTGATCTCGCTCGCAGCAGCCGCGGACCGCTGCGCCAGCGACCGCACCTCGCCCGCCACCACCGCAAACCCCTTCCCGTGCTCCCCCGCACGTGCCGCCTCCACCGACGCGTTCAGCGCCAGCAGGTTCGTGTGGAACGCCACCTCGTTCACCGTCACCACAATGTCCCCGATCTTCCTCGAGTCCAGCGAGATCCCCTCGATCGCCTTCATCAGGTCCGCGAACACCTGCTTGTTCTGGTCGATGAGCTTCGTAATGACGTTCGAGCTCTCCTGACCCTCCCGGATCAGGTCCGCGTTGTGCTGGATCGTCCCGTTCATCTCCTCGATGGACGCCGATATCTCCTCCACCGAGGCCGCCTGCTCCTGCGTCGCCTGCGACAGGTCCTGCGACCCCGCGCTCACGTCCTGGATGGACTGGTGCAGCTGCAGGGAGATCTCCATGACATGCCGCACGATCTGCTCGATGTTCTCCATGAACTCGTTGAACCAGTAGGCCAGAGTCCCCACCTCGTTCAGGCCCGTCACGTGCAGCCGCTTGGTCAGGTCGCCCTGGCCCCGCGCCATGTCCTCCAGCATGAACGACATCTTGCCCACGGAGAGCGACAGGCTCTTGGTGATGAGGAACCCGTTGATGAAGGTCATGAGAGCGGTCTGCCCGAGGAGCACCACGAATCCGTACTTCATGGCCGCCAGCTGGAACCCGGTGGCGACGGAGAGGTAGATGGCGCCGAGGATGAGACCGATGGGCGGAATGGCGATGAGGAGGATGGTGCCGAGCAGCTTCTGGTTGAGGCTCATGCGGAACACCTGCACCCTGCCGTCGATGACCTCCTTCAGGTTGAACCGCTGGTAGAAGGGGACCAGGCTGTTCTCGGACGCCAGGTAGAAGAAGGGCATGGCCAGCAGGCCCGACATGACCAGGGTGTTCACCCCCATGACGCCCTCTATGGGCTGTATGTACCCCTTGACGACCATGTGCAGCACCGCGATGAGGTTGCCGAACAGGGCGAACCGCAGGAAGACGGTTATGGATTCCGCGAGCGGCAGGATGGAGATCGATCGCACCGCGCGCTGCACTTCATCAGGCGTGCACGTGTCCTTCTCCATGAGCACGAGCGCCGGCTTGACCAGGAAATACTTGACGAGGATACCAAGCACAAGACCTACATTCGCAGCATTCAGACCGCCCAGCGCCGCGCTCAGGAAGTGCTCCTTGATCCCCTCGGAGACGTTGAGGAAGAACAGCAGCAGCATGGGCACGATAACGGCAGCGGTGACGAGCTCCTGGAACAGGAGCGGGCGGAGGAACAATACCTTGGTGCTTTCTTTCATACAGGGCCCCCTGAGGATGACGGTACGTCCGTTTCCTGACACACTGATCGGAATTCACGCTTTCATTCTTTATTCCAATGCCACCCTTGTCATATCCCGGCATGCCACACCGGGCATTCCTGCTCTCTTCGCCTGAGGAAACCAAAGGGCCCGCGGATCCCGCGGGCCCTGCACCTGCCATGCTGCCTGGGTATGCTTCCGGAGGGCATTCACGCATCTGACTCTGACGTTCTGAACTTCTGTACATCATCGGCCAGGACCGTGGCCACGCTCCGCAGGTTGTCCAGGGTGCTCGCCAGCTCCTCCACCGTGGACGCGTTGTGCTGCGTCGTCCCGTCGATCTGTCCGATCGCCTTGCTCAGCTCACCAATGTTCTGGCTCTGCTCCGTGCTCGACGTGCTGATCACCTCCATCATCCGGAAGAAAAACTCCATCCGGCTCATCAGCTCCTCCAGCGACGACGACGTCTTCTTCATCATCTCGTCGCCCGTCTTGATCCGACCCACCGTCCCCTCGATGAGCGCCTTGATCTCGCTCGCAGCAGCCGCGGACCGCTGCGCCAGCGACCGCACCTCGCCCGCCACCACCGCAAACCCCTTCCCGTGCTCCCCCGCACGTGCCGCCTCCACCGACGCGTTCAGCGCCAGCAGGTTCGTGTGGAACGCCACCTCGTTCACCGTCACCACAATGTCCCCGATCTTCCTCGAGTCCAGCGAGATCCCCTCGATCGCCTTCATCAGGTCCGCGAACACCTGCTTGTTCTGGTCGATGAGCTTCGTAATGACGTTCGAGCTCTCCTGACCCTCCCGGATCAGGTCCGCGTTGTGCTGGATCGTCCCGTTCATCTCCTCGATGGACGCCGATATCTCCTCCACCGAGGCCGCCTGCTCCTGCGTCGCCTGCGACAGGTCCTGCGACCCCGCGCTCACGTCCTGGATGGACTGGTGCAGCTCCAGGGAGACCTCCCGCACATGCCTGACGATCTGCTCGATGTCGTCCATGAAGATGTTGAACCAGAAGGCCAGCTCACCCACCTCGTTCAGGCCCGTCACGTGCAGCCGCTTGGTCAGGTCGCCCTGACCCTTGGCCATGTCCTTGAACATGAAGGACATCCTGCCCACGGACAGGTTGAGGCTCTTCATGAGAAGAAACCCGTTGAAGAAGGTCATGACCACGGTCTGGAAGATGATGAGGAAGAAACTCACCTGGATGGTTGACAGGTCGAGCTTGGTGAAGATGGACAGGTAGATGAGGCCGAGCAGGTTGCCGATGGGGGAAATGGCAAGCAAGAGGATGGTCATGAGAAGCTTTGTGCTGAGGCTCATGCGGAAGAAACTCATGTTCCCGTCAATGACCCCCTTCAGGCTGCAGCGCTGATAGAATGGCATCAGGCTGTTCTCGGATGCCAGGTAGAAAAAGGGCGTCACGGACAGGGCCGTCATGGTGAGGGCGTTGATTCCGAATACTGCCTCGGCAGGGGTGATGTAGCCCCTGAAGTAGAACGGCACCACGCAGATGACGATGGCCAGGACCGACCACCGCAGGAAGACCGTGATGGATTCCGCCAGGGGAAGGATGGATACCGACCGGATCGCCTGCTGGATCTCGCCCGTTGTGTATGCCCCTTTGTCCATGACATCGATGGCGGGCCTCACCAGGAAATACTTCACCAGGAACCCGAGGAGAAAACCCACTGCGCCCGTGGTGGAGGCGAGCATCCCTGCCTCCAGGAGATGGTTCCTGAACTCGGGTATGGACTTCATGAACAGGAAGTACACGAGCGGTATGAGGACAACCGCGGACACAGCCTCCTGGTAGACGAACGGCCTGAAGAACAGGACTTCGGTGCTCTTTCTCATGAGATCCCCCCTCTCGGTTGCCTCCGGCTCACGTGATGTATGCTTCCCGCAGGAGTTCATACCCTCGTATCGGAAACGGGATGTCGAGACTTAACTGCCAAAAATAATAGAGATTATTCTACACTTACAGCACATGATGGGAAGCCGGCGGCCGTCCCCGGTCACGCCGGCTCAGGCCCTCTCCCCCGGTCAGGATACAGGCGTATCGACGGAGCTCGGCCCTCAGACAGCGCACGTCACCTGCCAGCCTGCCGAGACCGGCCCAGAAGGCCCTGCCGTGCCCCCTGATCCTGGTATGGAGGAGCTCGTGGAGGATCACGTAGTCCATGAGGTGACCGGGAAGTCGCACCAGGTTGATGTTCAGGCTTATGTCACCGCGCATGCTGCAGCTCCCCCAGCGGGTTTTCTGGTTGCGGACGGTCACCCTGCCGTAGGGAAGACCTGTCTTGCGGGAAAGCGCTTCGAGACGGTTCGCGATCTTCGCGCATGCTCCTGGGATATCGTCCAGGGGGGGGAGGGCCTGCTCCGTCATTCCGAGGGACTCCGCCAGGACCCTCATCCGCCGACAATGGCGCACGATCCAATCCTTCCTGGCATGGGCGAAGTCCATGCCCGCCGAGAGGGGGAACCCTGCGGGAACGGCAACCCGCACCCGGGAGGGGCTCACGGTCAGGATCACCCTCCTGGCCCGGTGGCTGTGCTCCACCAGCACGTCGCCGACTCCATGGAGAGTGATCTTCATGGACTGACTTCTACCAGTGCCAGGGGCGGCGCGCCAGTCGATTCTCGCATGCAGGGACGAACATTTCCGCACCGGTACCGGCCGTCACGTGGTATACTCCCGGCATGCCTTCACCGTATGCCCCCTGCCGCCCTGAGGAGGCGTCCTTCAGGATGACTGCCGCATTTCTGCTGGGAGTCATCGTCCTCCTGCCACTCTGCCCCCCGTGCGCCTTCACCGCCCATGCCCGGGAACTCGAGACCCTGAACACCGCAGAAGCGGCATTCTTCTCGGAGCCGGGCTTGAAAATGGAGGCCCGGGAGCTTGCCTCCCTCTACCCCGTGGTCAGGGCCGAGCTGGAGGCGACCCTGGGTCTGCGGGTGGACTTCAGACCCTCGGTCATCCTGGTGTCGGACAGGGAGGCCTTCGAGCAGGTGACGCAGAGCCGGATGATCGTGGCCTATGCGGTGCCGGAACGGATGCTCATGGTCATCGACTACCCCCGGTCCAGTACAGGCCCCTTCACGGCCAGGGCCATCCTGAAACACGAGCTCTGCCACCTCCTGCTCCACCGCCACATCGGCCCAATGCCCCGCTGGCTGGACGAAGGGGTGTGCCAGTGGGCGAGCGATGGGTATGGCGAGCTGTTCTCGGAGCACAGGGGGACCTCGCTGCAGTGGGCGTCCATCAGCGGGGGCCTCCTCCCTCTGAGCGGCATGGAGAGGAGCTTCCCCCAGGACGAGCGCGGCCTGGTGCTGGCGTATGAGCAGAGCAGGAGCATCATTGACTTCATCGCGGCCCGTTACGGCGCGAACGGCATCACCAACCTCCTCATGGCCTTGAAGCAGGAAAGGTCAGTCCAGGGGGCCACCATCCTGTCCCTGGGCATACCGGTTCAGGTGCTCGAAAGGGACTGGCGGCAGAGTCTCGGGACCTGGAAGGCCTTGCTGGTGTTCCTGGCGGCCAACATCTACTCGATCCTCTTCTTCCTGGCAGCCCTGTTGACCCTGGCAGGGTATGCCCGCTACCGGATCAGGAAGAAGCGGCTCTCGGACGGGGAAGGGGAGGCCCCTGCAGACAGCTAGCGAGTCCGCGCGACCGGGGGCTCAGGGGGTGTCCCTCCTCCTTTTAGGGAACCAGATGGTTTCCCCGTCCACGGCGAGGACAACGTCACTGTGGTGTTCCGAGGCCTCGCGCACGAAGCCCTCGAGATCGCTGTACCGCTGGGAATAGTGGGTGAGCACGAGCTTCTTCACCCCGGCTTCGTGCGCCATGCGCGCAGCCTGGGACGCCGTGAGGTGGCAGTATTCCCGCGCCGCCTCCTCCATGTCCGACAGGTAGGTGGACTCCATCACGCACAGGTCTGCCCCTCTGGCGAGCTCGTATGCCTGCACGCACTCCCGCGTGTCCATGATGAACGCGAAGCACTGCCCCCTGAGCACGCGCCCCACGTCCTCGAGGCGGACGGTCCTGCCGTTCACCTCCATCCACCCTGACGACTTCAGCCTGCCGGCGTCCCTGGGCCGGATGCCGGCATGGGCAAGCCTGGCCGGGTCGAGGGTGTAGGTGTCCTTCTCCTGCACGCGGTACCCGAAGCACTCAACGATGTGCTCCAGAGGCTGCGCCTCGATGACCATCCGCTCGTCCTCGAAGACGACCCCGCCCGAGCAGCCCACGGGGCACTCGCGCAGGCGGGCCGTGTTGTAGAACAGGCAGGAGTCCCGCAGGTGCTCATAGAAGACCTGCCCCGAGGCGGGATAGTAGATCTCGATCTCGTGTGGGACGCGATCCAGGGAGATCCTCTGGATGAGCCCGGCGAGCCCGAGGCAGTGGTCTCCGTGGAAGTGGGTGATGAAGATCCTGGTGACCTCGGAGACCGAGACGCCGGCCCTGATCATCTGGCGCTGGGTACCCTCGCCGGGATCGAAGAGGAGCCCCTCATGGTCGAAGCGCACCATGTACCCGTTCTGGTTCCTGGTGCGTCCGGGCACCTGGCTTGCCGTACCGAGGATGATGAGCTTCCTGTCGGACATGCGCGTCTCCGCATCCCTTATACCCATAGAACACGTTCTTGTTTCAATGAAATATCTCGTGCTCGAAGTTTTCAGGAAGTGCTGAGGATATGCGAAGGGATGGGTATCCGTTCAGCAGGACCGGCCCCTCATCAGGTCACCCTGCGTGAGCCCTGCCCGGAGCGCCTGACGTGTCCGGCGCTCCGGACCGCAGCACGGAGCGGTCCGTTAGTGCTCCATGTGCCGTGAATCGAACTCCTTCAAACCCGACAGGGGA
>ENA-UOWE01003326-UOWE01003326.1-activated-sludge-metagenome-genome-assembly--contig:-NODE-3326-length-16582-cov-4.761723_pt1 | contig 16582 bp, 13 predicted proteins | sample MGYA00249841_ERZ761562 | MGnify/ENA primary metagenome ERZ761562 (study PRJEB28883, sample SAMN05720200) | activated sludge metagenome | isolation source: Anaerobic digester | place: Japan... | reverse complement strand
AGTCGTTAGCCGTCGCCTTGCTTATGGTGCTGTTGCTCACCCTGGCGTTGGGCAGCAGCGTGTCCGCCGCGCCACCCACGCCGGCGGCCACACCTGACTTTGGCCCCAATGTGATCATCTTCGATCCCGGCATGCCCACGGCCGACATCCAGGCCACGGTTGACTCCATCTATGCCCAGCAAGTCGACGACGAAATGGGGCCGAACCGCTATGCCCTGCTTTTCAAGCCCGGCGTCTATGGCAGCGCCGCGACGCCGCTGATCGTCAAGGTGGGCTACTATACCGAGGTCGCCGGCCTGGGCCTGTTGCCGACCGACGTGGTGATCAACGGGCACGTTGATGTCTACAATCGCTGCCTGGCCGCCGATAATTGTATCGCGCTGGTCAACTTCTGGCGGTCGGTAAGCAACCTGACGATCAATGTCATGGGTCTTAGCGACTGCCGTGCCTCGGGCAATTTCTGGGCTGTCTCGCAGGCGTCGCCGATGCGCCGGGTCAATATTACCGGCGGCAACCTGACGTTGATGGATTACTGCACCGCCGGCCCGCAGTACGCCAGCGGCGGCTTCATTGCCGATTCCCAGACCGGCTACATTATCAACGGCTCGCAACAGCAGTTCCTGGTGCGCAATAGCATCATCGGCGGCTGGTCGAACGGCGTCTGGAATGTGGTCTTCTCCGGCGTGCTCGGCGCGCCGCCGAACTCCTTCGGCTCCACGCCTTATGACCCACCCCCCTACACGACTCTGGACGTCAGCCCACTCACGCGCGAAAAGCCGTTCCTGTACGTGGATGATAACGGCAAATTCAACGTCTTCGTGCCCACGGCGCGCATGCGCTCGGCCGGCACGACGTGGAGCGACGGCCCGGCGGCGGGCATATCTATCCCCATCAACAAGTTTTTCCTCGCCCGGCCGACCGATAGCATCAGTAAGATTAACCTCGCCCTCAAGCGCGGCATGAATGTGATCTTTACTCCTGGCGTCTATCAGATTGATAAGACACTTTTTGTCAACCGGCGCGACACCGTGGTGCTGGGCCTGGGCATCGCCACATTGGTACCGCAGCATGGCAACATGGCCATGCGGGTAGCCAACACACCGGGGGTGATACTGGCCGGACTGATGTTTGACGCTGGCCCGCAGAATTCTTCGGCCCTGCTTCAGATTGGCTCGCGCCATGTGCCTGTCCGGCCGAACGACCACAGGAACCCCACCCTGCTGGCCGACATTTTCTTCCGCATTGGCGGAGCCACGCCCGGCAAGGCCACGACCAGCCTCGTGGTGAATAGCAACTACGTGGTGTTGGACAATATCTGGGCCTGGCGCGCCGACCACGGCAATGGCGTAGGCTGGACGGAGAACACGGCCGACACCGGCGTCATTGTCAACGGCAACTTCGTGACGGCTTATGGGCTATTCGTGGAGCATTACCAGAAGACGGAGACGATCTGGAACGGGGAATATGGCCGCACGATCTTCTTCCAGAACGAAATGCCCTATGACCCGCCGAGCCAGGCCGCCTGGCAACACGACGGCGTGAATGGCTATCCCGCCTACAAGGTGGCCGATTCAGTCACGAACCACGGCGCGTGGGGCATGGGCAGTTACAGCTTCTTCAACGCCGGCCCGGACATCCACGCCGAGCGCGCCTTCGAGGCTCCCGTCGCGCCCAGCGTGAAGTTCTATAGCCTGGTGACCGTTTTCCTCAACGGCAACGGTGGCATCGACCACGTGATCAACGACACCGGCGCGGCTGTCAATTCGACGAACCAGGTGTCAAACGTTGTCAGCTACCCGTAAGATGAATGTGGAATGGCGAATTAGGAATTAGGAATGGTAAGGAAGCGCGGACTCAAGGGACTCTTGGTTCCTAATTCCTAATTCGCAATTAAATCTGGTTTTGCGCGCGGTAGTCGGCGATGGCCTGGCGCAGCGTGGCGCGGTTGCCGAGGGCCGCGCGGGCCGGGGCAACGAGTTGCTGCTCGTAGACCGTGCCGACCTGGTTGGCCTGGTCGGCCGTCGTGCGTGCCCGGGCGATGACCTCGTCGCGGATGGGCCGCAGGAAGCGCCGCTGCAGGGCCGGCTCGCCGTCGATGCGTTGCAGCCACACGTCCAGCGGCTGGGCGATGTTCGTGTCCAGCCCGGCGATGGTGCTGGGCGTCTCGGCCAGCAGCGCGGTCAGCGCGCCCATGACGCCGGCGGCTTTCTCGCCCGCGCCGCCCGGTAGCCAGCGCCGCATGCCTTCAAACCAGTCCTGGAGCATCTCCAGGAAATTACCCACGCGGTCGACGGCGCGCTGCAACCAGCCCTCAATGTCGGCATAGAAGCCGCGCATCTTTTCCCCCTGGACGCCCAACCATTGCCGGCCGCTGTCGAGCAGGGGAATATGGGCTTCGACTTCGCTCAGAGCCAGTTGGCCACCGTCTAGCCCGGCGGCCAACGCGGGCACACCCCCCAGCAATTCGCCGATCTTTTCGCCCACCGCGCCCAGTCCGCTCTCGACAATGCCACCGAGGTCAGCGCCATCCAACTGCTCATAGAGCGCCACCAACCCGCCGAGAACGCCCAGCTTCGTGCGCGCGCCGTCCAACTCTAGCGACAGCGCGTCATGGGCGCTGCGGACGTTGACCTCACCGGCCCGGGCCGCCTCCAGGTCGCGTAGCGCCTGGTCGAGTTGCGCCCGCAATTGCATATTCTCCGCCTGCGACGCGGCCAGTTGCCCCAATGCGTCTTCGGCGCTGTTCACCACTTGCCCGGCGGGCACGATCGGCGCGAGTGTCGGATAAATATCCACCACACCCCCGCTGGTAATCGCCACGGGGGCCGGACCGGTGGAGATGACTACGTCGGCTGGTGAGATCGTATGCTTAAGGATGGCTGCCCCGCCGCCGGTGGCGGCCGCGGCCACGGCCGTCACCGTCGCCACCTTGATGAAACTGCGTCGGGAGACGCCGTTCGCGTTTTGTCGGGTCATGTTGTGTACCTGTTACCTCGCCCAAAATCCGTGGCCGCGGCCACGCGCCGTCCAGTGTGCAGACGACGTGAACCCGATATCTGTTACGGACTTCTCATCCTCTACGCATGACCGGCTCCCACCGTTGCGCCGGCCTACTCCTTTGGCCCATAGCCGAACTGTCGCAAGAGTTGCGAATCGCGCCGCCAGTTCGGCTCGACCTTGACCCACAATTCTAGAAACACCTTGCCGTCGACAAGTTGCTCAATCTGTTCGCGCGCGGCCGCGCCCAATTGCTTGAGCTGCGCTCCGCCCGCGCCGATGATAATGCTCTTATGGCTGTCGCGCTCGACGAAGATATCGGCGCTGATGAAAACGGTGCCGTTGTCGCGCTCCTTGAAGTCGCGCACCTGGACGGCCGTGCCATAGGGAACCTCGTCGCGCAATTGCAGCATCAGCTGCTCGCGGATGAGTTCGGCGGCGATGTTGCGCACGAAGATATCGGTCACTTGTTCTTGGGGGTAATAGCGCGGCCCTTCCGGAAGCGCCGCTGCCAGCCGGGCCAGCAGTTCGGCCACGCCCGCGCCCGTCGCCGCCGACAGGTGATGCCACTCCGCCCCCGGCAGCAGGGCCGTGTAGGCCTCGGTGCGGCTCAGGATGTCGGCTGCCGCCACCGCGTCGGTCTTGTTCAGCCCCAGGAGCACCTTGCTGCTCTTCAGCCCGGCCAGCCGCTCGGCGATGAGCCGGTCGTCCTCATCGGGCGTCTCGGTCAGATCGAGCAACCAGAGGATGACATCGGCGTCGTCGAGCGTCTCCAGCGCCGCCTGCACCATGTAATTATCCAGTTCGTGGCGCGGCTGGGTAATGATGCCGGGCGTATCGACGAAGACGATCTGATAGTCCGGCTCGGTGATGATGCCCAACTGGCGCGTGCGCGTTGTCTGCGGCCGGTGGCTAACGGCGGCGATCTTCTGCCGCATGAAGGCGTTCATCAGCGTGCTCTTGCCCACGTTGGGCCGGCCGACGAGGGCCACGAAGCCGGAACGGTGGCCGGCCGGCGTCTCGTAGCCGGCGCTCTCTTCGTTCGTCGGGGTCGTCTGTTCAGCGCTCATGTGTCATTCGCTCCAATTCGCGCGCTGTCAGGTCGGGCCGCTCGTCGCGCAAGAGCGGCAGGCGCAGCCGAGCCGCGCGCAGGGCGTCGGTGTCCAGGGTGGCCACCACCAGGGCCGGCTCGCCGTGCGGCCCCTCGGCCAGCAAAGCGGCGTCCGGGCCATAGACCGTCGAGCCGCCCCAGAACGTGCCGTCCCCTTCGCGGCCGACGCGATTGACGTGGACGACGAAATCGGTGAAGAGCAGGGCATAGGCGCGGTTGATGGCCAGCACCTTGTCGGCTGTGCTCGTGGCCTCGGCCTGGCCGTGTTCCAGAGAGGCGGACAGCAGCAGCAGAATGTCGGCACCATCTTGCCACAACAGGTAGGGCATACTGGCGTGCCAGAAGTCCTCACAGACTAGCAGCCCGACACGGCCGAAGCGCGTGTCGAAGGCACGCACCCGGTCGCCGTGGGCAAAGGTATGGGCCTCGTCGAAGTCGCCATAGGTGGGCAGATAGACCTTGCGATGGCGGTGGACGAGCCGGCTGCCGGAGAGGTAAACGGCCGTGATGTAGTAGCGGTGGCGCTCATCGACCTCGACGAAGCTGACGACCAGGTCCAACTGCTGGCTGGCCGCCAGCAGGGCGGCAAAGGTCGGGTCGGTGGCGTCGGCGCGGATGGCCACGTCGAAGGCCTGTTCACCCAGGTCATAGCCGGTCAGGGCCAGTTCGGGGAAGATGAGTAGATCGACACCGCGCCCGGCCGCGGCGGCGGCCATATCGAGATGAAGCTGCAAGTTGGCGGCCAGATCGCCCAGCACGGGCGCGACCTGGGCGAGGCCGAGGGTGAATCTCATGGGGCCATTGTAGCAGATAGACCCGTTAGGAACCACGCGAAAAATGGCACAAATGTTCTGGTTGTGGCCCATTTGGCTGTGCATCTAGCCGGGCAGCCCCAGAGGGCAGAGACACAGGCGTGCTCCTGCTTACCTTGCGGTTGGCGTTGATCGGCGTACAATATCGATCATGCGCGGCCCGCGCGCCTTTTCGCAGCGATTTGGGAGCGACCTATGACCAATGCCAACCACCGACCGCGCGCAGCGATGGCTGCCCGTAAGCGCATCGCCCTCGTTGCCCACGACAACAAGAAGGACGACCTCCTTGAGTGGACGTCCTTTAACCTCGACCTGCTGCGGCACCACAAGTTCTATGCCACCGGCACCACCGGCGCCATCCTGGTGGACAGGCTGGGCCTAGAGGTCACGCGCATGCAGAGTGGCCCGCTGGGCGGCGACCAGCAACTGGGTGCCCACATTGTGGACGGCGACATCGACATCCTGATCTTCTTCTGGGATCCCTTGGAGGCGCAGCCGCACGACCCCGACATCCGCGCCCTGTTGCGCATCGCCGCCGTCTGGAACATCCCCGTGGCCACCAACCGGGCCACGGCCGATTTTCTCATCTCCTCGCCACACATGACCGAGGAGTATGAGCGCCTGCTGACCGACTACTACGACTACCAGCATCGACTGGACAAGGCCGGCGACTGAGCCGGCTCCTGACCCTCATCTCACCGAGCGCAGAATAGGAGTAGCATAGGAGTAGCAATGGATATTGAACTGATTCCCCTGGCCGACGCGCAGACACGCGTTCCACCAACCGAAGACTTCGGTTTCTGCGTCCACTTTGCCAACCGGATGTTCACGCAGCGCTATAACCACGGTCGCGGCTGGCACGAGGCGCGCATCGAGCCGTATGGGCCGTTGGCGCTCAGCCCGGCCACCGCGGTGCTCCACTACGCCCAACTGATCTTCGAGGGCATGAAGGCCTATCGCCGGCCGGATGGCGACATCAATCTCTTCCGGCCGATGGAGAATATGCGCCGCTTCAACAACTCGGCCCGCCGCATGGCCATGCCTACCGTAGATGAAGAGGAGCACCTAGAGGCCATCTGCCGGCTCGTCGAGCTGGAGCACGACTGGGTTCCTAGCGCTCCCGACGCCACGCTCTACATCCGGCCGACGATGGTGGCCACTGACGACGCTCTCGGCGTCCGGGCCAGCGCCAACTATCTCCACTTCGTCATCATCAGCCCCGTCGGCCCCTACTTTCGGGAGGGCTTCAGCCCCGTGCCCGTTTACATTACCGATGAGTATGTGCGCGCCGTGACCGGCGGCGTGGGCGAGGCCAAGACGGGTGGCAACTACGCCGCCAGCCTCTACGCGGGCGAAGAAGCTCGCCGGCGCGGCTACTCGCAAGTGCTGTGGCTCGACGGCCGGGAGCATCGCTGGGTTGAGGAAGTCGGCGCGATGAACATCTGCTTCGTCTACGACAACCACCGCATTGTCACGCCGTCACTGACCGGCAGCATCCTGCCCGGCGTGACGCGCAAGTCAGTCATCGAACTGGGCCGCGCTCTGGGCTACGAAGTGGCCGAGGAGATGATCGACGTGCACGAGATGCTGGCCGACGTCAAGAGCGGTCGCATCACCGAGGTCTTCGGCTGTGGCACAGCCGCGGTCATCGCCCCGGTCGGCAAGTTTGGTTTCCACGACGAAACCGTCCTCATTAACGACAATCAGGCCGGTCCGGTGGCGCGGGAACTTTATCAGCACCTGACCGACATCCAGTTTGGCCGCGTCCCCGACCCGTTCGGCTGGACGTATACCATTCACGCCAACGGCCACTCGTAACAGACAGGACTGGCGCGGCGTTGATGACGGCCAGCCCCGCCAATAGCCACCCTGATAGTTTCTGGTAGTTTCCCGCGCTAGACTTAATAGCAGGGCCGGTCCCAACGACCGGCCCAATCGTGAATGCGGATCCCTGGCCACCGGCCATCATCCACTAGCCACCATTTCCGGAGACCTATGCGAGAAGTAGCCATCCTCGGCGTCGGGCAGACGCCGGTGCGCGAACACTGGGACCTATCACTGCGCCAACTGGCTGTGCAAGCCGGGCGCGCGGCCTTGGACGACGCCGGCGTCGAGCGCATTGACGCGCTCTACGTCAGCAATATGAACAGCGACCGCCTGGCCGGGCAGCGCCACCTGGGCGCATTGGTGGCCGACTACCTGGGCCAGCGCGGCGTGGAGGCGGTCAAGCTGGAAGCTGCCTGCGGTTCGGCCGGGTCGGCCATGCGCCAGGGTTTGCTGGCCGTCGCCAGTGGCCAGCTCGACGCGGTGCTGGTGATTGGCGTGGAGAAGCTGACCGAGTTGCCCGGCCGCCAGACGACGGCCGCGCTGGCCACGGCTGCTGATGCCGACTACGAGGTGGAGCACGGCATCACTTTTGTCGGCCTGAACGCGTTGATCATGCGCCGCTACATGCACGAGTTCGGCTATAGCCACCGCGACTTTGCGCCCTTCGCCGTGACGGCCCACGCCAACGCCGCCCGCAACCCCAACGCGCTCTACCGCTACGCCATTGACGCAAGCGAGTACGAGCGCGGCCGCGAGGTGGCCGATCCCATCCGCCTCTACGACGCCTCGCCCATCGGCGACGGCGCAGCGGCGCTGCTGCTGGTGCCGGCCGAGCGCGCCCCGGGGGCCATCCGCGTCGTCGGCTCGGCCGCGGCCACCGACACGCTGGCTGTCCACGACCGCGAGGACATGCTCCGCCTGAGGGCCGCGGAGCGCTCGGCCCAACGCGCCTACCGGCAGGCGGGCGTCGGCCCGGAGGACATCGACCTGTTCGAGTTGCACGACGCCTTTAGCATCATGGCCGTGCTGTCGTTGGAGGCCTGCGGCTTTGCCGCGCGCGGGCAGGGCGTGCGCCTGGGTTTGGATGGCGACATCGTCCAGGGCGGGCGCATCCCTATCTCGACGATGGGCGGCTTGAAGGCCCGCGGCCACCCCGTCGGCGCGACTGGCCTCTACCAGCTCGTCGAGGCGACGTTACAGCTACGGGGCCAGGCCGGCCCGCTGCAAGTCGCCGGCGCGCGCACGGCCATGGCCCAGAACATCGGCGGCAGCGGCGCGACCATCGTCACCCACATCCTGCAAACGCCTGGTGATTGACGAAGAAGCGCAGAATGGCCTGCGGACGACGGGGGCTGGGTTGCAGGGCAGCTCACCGGGGTCAATGAATGCCTGACCGGCGCGTCCAACTGGCGGATGAGTTCCGCTCCCAGGCGCGCTTCGCCGCGGGTTATTCGCCGCTCTATGCTCTCCTCTTCGGCATCGTCGCCGGCTGGCTGGCGGCCGAGGAGCCTGACCCGGTTGCGGACTGGCTACTGGTCGCTACGGCCGAGCGCCGGCCGTTTGACGTGACTTTGCTGCTGCCCGCGGCGCTGCACCGCGAAGTATTGGCTGGCGTGCCCGCCGCCGCGCCGTTGGCCCCTTTCTACCCCAGCGTCGGCGGAACCGTACCCGCCGCGCCGGCGGCTGACCTGGCCGCTGCCCTGCGCCAGGTCAGCCTCGCCCGCGGCGACGCCCTGGCCGCGTTCATCCGCCGGGCCAATGTGCAGACCAACGAGACCGGACGCGGCCTGGCCTGGCTGCTGCCGCTGGCGGTAATGGGCTGGCCGGCCGTCCACCTGTTGGAACTGGGGGCCAGCGCCGGGCTGAATCTGGTGGCCGAGCGGCGCGCTTATCGCCTGGCCGACGCCGCCGCGCCAGAGACGACGCTGCTGACGCTGGGCAGCGGCGCGCCGCCACAGTTCACGACGCTGGTGCGCGGCTGGGCCACTCTGCCGCCGCGGCCCTGCTGCCCGACGATCCTCTCGCGCACCGGCGTTGACCTGCACCCCTTCCCCCTGGCCACGGCCGAGGACGAGCTGACGTTGACCGCCTTCCTGTGGGCCGATCAGGTGACGCGCGTCGCGCGGCTGCGCGAGGGTATCGCTGCCCTGCGCGCCGTCGAGGCCACGGTCGCGCCGGTGCGCCTGGCCCCGCTGCGTCTGCCCGACGAGTTGCCGGCCTTCCTGGCCGGCTATGCCCCCCCGCCGGACGACGCGCCGGTGGTCATTTTCAATACGACGGTGACCATGTACCTGCCCGACCGCGGCGCGGGCCTGCGCGCGGCTATCGATGACTGGGCGGGCCGCCGCGCCGCGCCGGTGCTGTGGCTGCAATGGGAGCCAGCCGGGCCGGACGACGGGCCGCCGCCGGAGGATAGCTGGTTTCGCTGGACGGCCGATCTGTGGCCCAACGCGCCCGGCAAGTATCGCCGCCACCACTTTCAACTGGCCTGGGTACACCCGCACGGCACGGCCCTGGAGTGGACGCCGCAAATCGGGTCATTTCTCGACATAGCTATGCAAATCTAAGCGTTTGTGCATTGTGTCGCCATCGCGTACAATCCCGCCGCTATGGACGAACGCACACCGACCTTTACTTTCTGGCGCGCCCTGCGCCTCAGCAGCTTCCAGATCGGCTCGGCCATGGGTGACATCCTGGTGACGAGCATCTGGAACCGCATTCTCATCACTAACTTCGGCATTCCGGCCACCCCAGTGGGCTTGCTCATCGCCCTGCGCTATCTGCTGTCGCCGCTCAGTCTTTGGGCGGGCAACCTGACCGACAGCAAGCGCATCTTCGGCCTGCGGCGCACGCCCATCATCTGGCTCGGCCGGGCCCTGATGGTGCTATCGCTGCCGCTTCTGGGTCTCAGCGTTCTGCGCCTGGGTGGGTCGAGTAGCGACGTTCTTGGTTGGCTGGCGGCTCTGCTGTCTTCGGTCATGTACGGCACGGGTACGCTCATCTCCGGCAGCCCCTTCCTGGCCCTCGTGCGCGAGTCGGCCCCGGAGGCGCGCCAGGGCGTGGCCATTAGCCTTGTTGAGACGATCCTCATCGTCTTTTTTGCCATTGCCGGCATTGGTTTCAGCCTGTGGATGCCTGTCTATGACGTGCGCATCTTCTGGGAGATGATTGCCGTCACCATGCTCGTCGGTGGCTTTTTCTGGGTGTTTGCCATCATCGGCGTGGAGCGGCGGCGACGGCCGGACGTCGCTGCGCTGGCCACGTCTGAGCCTGGCCGCGTCCCATTAGGCGTTGTCCTGCGCGAGATCTGGGCCGACCAGCGCACGCGTCGCTTCTTCGCCTTCCTGTCGCTGGCCACGCTGGCCGCCTGGGTGCAGGATGCTATCCTGGAGCCGTTCGGCGGTGATGTCTTCCACCTGGACATAGGCGTGACGACACGCTTCAACAGCTATTGGCAGACGGCGACCGTGCTGACTCTTGTCATTGGGGCGATCCTCTGGCGCAAGCGGCGGCCAGAGCGTCAGGCCCCCATTGCCATCGCCGGCCTGGCGACAATGGCCATCGGGCTGATGTTGCTGGCCGCGGCCGGCGCGCTGGGCCAGCGCCACCTCATCGAACTGGCCCTGTTCGTCTTCGGCGGCGGTTTCGGCATCTACACCTTTGGCGGCTTCAGCCTCATGGCGGTCATGTCGCCTGACCGCCACGCCGGGGCCTACCTGGGCCTGTGGAGCCTTTCCGTCGTCGTTTTTAAGGGGCTGGGCGCGCTGATCGGCGGGGTCTTGCGCGACCTGTTCCTGCTGTCGCTGGGCCTGTCGCCCGGTCTCAGCTATGGCCTGGTCTTCTTGATCCAGGCGTTGGGCCTTGTGGCCGCGCTGCTCATCTTGGCGCGCGTCGATGTACTCGGCTTCGCTCGCGACACCGGCCGCCACGTTCCCCTGGCCGAGGCTCGCGCCGCGGCGGCCGACTAAACCGGCCCAACCGCGCATGTCCGCCCGCGCCGTCCTCCATATCGATATGGACGCCTTCTATGTCAACGTCCATCTGCTCGATCATGCCGGGGACAGCGGCGTGCCCCTGGTTGTCGGCGGCCAGCCGGACGAGCGCGGTGTCGTCACTTCGGCCAGCTATGAAGCCCGCCGGCTGGGCGTCCGCTCGGCCATGCCCACTTCGCAAGCGCTTCGCCTGGCCCCCGGCCTCAGGATCGTCCCGCCCGACTGGCCGCGCATCCGGCAGTGCTCGCGCGAGGTCATGGCTGTCCTGGGCGCGTTTGGCCCGCTGGAGCAGATGAGCGTCGATGAGGCCTACGTCGATGCCGGCGGCTGGGAAGGAGCCGAAGCCATCGCGCGGGCCATCTTCGAGCGCGTGCCGGCCGAGACGGGCCTGCCCTGTTCCGTCGGCCTGGCCACGAGCAAGCTGGTGGCCAAGGTCGCCTCCGACTTCAACAAGCCGCGCGGCTTCACCGTCGTGCCGCCGGGGGAGGAGGCCGCCTTCCTGGCCCCGCTGCCCGCGCGGGTCATCTGGGGCATCGGCCCACGCACAGCCGACCGGCTGGCGGCGCTGGGCATCGCCACCTGCGGCCAGTTGGCGACGGCCGACCTGGAGCGGTTGCGCGGCGTCTTTGGCCGCGAGGCGGAGAAGCTCACCCGGCGCGCCCAGGGCCTCGACGACCGCCCGGTCGAGCCAGACCGCGGTCCGGCCAAGAGCATCAGCCAGGAGTGGACGTTCAGCCGCGATGTGGCCGACCCGGCGGTGCTGCGCGAACGGCTGCGGCAGATGTCGGCCGAGGTCGCCGCCGAGCTGGCCCAGCGCAACTTGCTGGCCCACACCATCCGCGTCAAGTTTCGTACGCCCGACTTCACCACGTTTACCCGGCAGCGCACCGTCGAGGTGGGCGTGGACGACGCCGAGACTATCTACCGGCTGGCCTTGGCCCTGTGGACGGAACACTGGCCCGCGGGCAAGCCGATGCGCCTGCTGGGCGTTGGCGCGGCCGGCCTGGTCGAGGGCGAGAGCCGGCAGTTGGGGCTGGGGCTGTAGAAAACAGGCGCGCCGGCTGGCCAGCCGGCGCGCCTTTCCCGTCGTCCGCCGGCTCGTCTAGCCCACTGTCATCAATTCGCGCGGGAAGCTGGTCAACGTCCGGCAGCCGTCGGCGATGACGGCCACGTTGTCCTCGATGCGCACGCCGCCGCGGCCGGGCAGGTAGATGCCCGGCTCGACGGTGAAGACGTTGCCGGCGGCCAGCGGCTGCCGGTTGGCCGGGCTGGCGTCGGGCGGCTCGTGTACTTCCAGGCCCAACCCGTGGCCGGTGCGGTGGATGAAGTATTCACCGTAGCCGGCGTCGTCGATGACATCGCGGGCGGCCCGGTCCACGTCGCGTCCGCTAACGCCCGGCCGCGTCGCCAGACGCGCCTGCTCGTTGGCCAGCAGCACGGTGTTGTAGATGCGGCGCAGCTCCGGGTCGATCTCGCCCACGGCGAACGTCCGCGTTAGGTCGGAGGGGTAGTCATCGACGAAGACGCCCCAGTCGATGATGAGCAGGTCGCCGCGCTGGAGCTTGCGGTCGGTCGGCGTGGCGTGGGGCAGAGCGGCATTTGGCCCGGCGGCGACAATGGGGCCGAAGGCGATGCTGTCCGCGCCGGAGGCCAGTAGCTCCTGCGTTAGCATGGCTGCCACCTGTCGCTCGCTCAGGCCGACCTTGATGCGTGGCAGAATGCGTTGCAGCGCCCGCTCGGCCACGGCGATGGCCTTTTCCATCGCGGCGATCTCAGCCGCGTCCTTGACCGACCGCAGCGCCGACAGCGCCGGCTCGGCATGGGCGATCTGTAGGCCGGGGGCATAGCGCTGGAGCATCTGCATCTCCAGCACACGCATGTGCAGCGCCTCGACGCCCAGCAGGTAGTCGGTCAGTTCCAGGTGGGCGCAGGCGCGTTGGAAGGCTCCGGCGTAGCCTTCGGTGTCGTCCCAGGCGAAGATGCGGTCGGCGGCGATGCCGGCCGCCTCGGCCTTCATCGCCTCCAACGTGGGGATGATGATCGCCGGCGCATCGTCGGCGGGGACAAACAGCAGGATGGGCCGCTCGCTGAGGTGGACGTGCATCCCGCTGACGTAGAGCAGGTTCGGCCCCGGCATCAGGGCGACACCGTCCAGGCCGTGGGCGGCAATCTGTTCGGTCAGGCGGCTGAGGCGATCATCGTTCATGGGCGCTTTCCTTTTGTCTTGGCAGTTAGCCGGGGTTGTTGCCGGCCGCAGGCGCGTCGGCCAGTTCGATCAGCGGCACGCCGGCCGGCACCGATTCGCCCAACGCGCACAGCACGCGGGCCACGACGCCGTCGCGCGGCGCGACAATGGGGATGACCATTTTCATCGACTCCAACAGGATGAGCTTGTCGCCGGCGGCCACGGCGTCGCCGGGGGCGATCAGAATCTGCGAGACGACAGCGGGAATGGCCGCGGCCAGCGAGCCTTGCGTTGCCGCGCTGCCGCCGCCGCGCCGCCGGACGCGTTCGGCCGTCAGCCCGCGCCCCTCGACCCAGAGCTGCCGCCTGTCCCCTTGCCGCGCGCCGGCCACATGGACGCGCTCAGTTGTGCCATCGGGCCAGGCGATTTCCAACAGCAGCCGCGGCCCGTCGCGGTGCAGCACGCGCACCTCGGCTGTCAGGCCGGCGTCGCCGTCTCCTTCGGCCGGGCTGGCGCTGACGTGGAGTTGCTCCCCTTGCTGGCTCACTTCAAAGGCACGCTCTTGCCCGTCGATGGCGAGACGAAATTGGGTCATGGGTTAGTTATAGCAGAGGTATAGGCGGTTGTCAGGAGAGTCAGACTTCAGATATCTCCTGTCCCCGCGCTAATAGCGCCATCACCGCCCGCGCCAGCTTTTCGCTGTCGTGCCGCCACGGGCGGGTCTCATCGACCAGGTCGGCCGTCATCATCGCCACGCCGGCCGGCGGCACGGGCGGCACAAAGCACGTGTGGCCGCCGCCCGTCTCCGGCGGCACGGCCAGATTGTCGTTGGCCAGCACTATGTCGATGCAGCCCGGCGGCAGGTGGCGCTGCATGGCGGCGACGTGGTCGGCGACGCTGTAGCCGTCGGTCTCGCCCGGCTGCGTGGCCAGGTTACAGACGTAGACAACCCGGCCGCGGGCGTGGACAAGCGCCTCGGCCAGGTCACTCAGCAGCAGGTTAGGCAGGATGCTGGTATAGAGGCTGCCCGGCCCCAGGACGATCAGTTCCGCGCTGAAGATGGCTCGCAACGCCGGCGGGTAGGCGCGCGCCTGGGCTGGCTCCAGCCGCACCCGCTCGACCCGGCCGCCTGCCTGGGGGATGGCTGACTCGCCGGCCACGCGTTGCGTCTCGCCGTCGGGCATAACCACCTCGCCCACCAAAGTGACATCCTCCAGCGTCGAGGGCAGCACCCGGCCGCGCAGGGCCAGAACGCGTTGCGCCGCCAGCAGTGCCTCGTCGAAGCTGCCAGTGATGCCCGTCAGCGCCGCCAGCAGCAGGTTGCCGAAGGCGTGACCGCTGAGGGAAGAAGGTTCCAGTGGAGAACGCTCACGCAAAGGCGCAAAGGGGCCAGGGCGCAAAGGAGGAGAAGAAGCAGCTTCCTTTTCTTCCTTTGCGTCCTTTGCGTGAGCTTCTTCCCCTGGCCTTGCGTGAGCTTCTTCCCCTGGCCCCTGGCCCCTGGCCCCCGGAACCTGCTCCCCAAAGCGATACTGGAGCACCTGCGTCATCAGTGCCTCGTCGCGAGCCAGGGCGGCCAGGTTATTGCGGAAGTCGCCCGGCGGCAACAGCCCCATCTCGCGGCGCAGACGGCCGCTGCTGCCGCCATCGTCGGCCACAGTGACGATGGCGGTGATGTTGCTGGTGTAGGCAGTGAGGCCGCGCAACAGACCCGGTAGGCCCGTGCCGCCGCCGATGGCGACGATGTGGGGGCCGCGATCGCGGCGCCGGTAATCGTAAAGGGAATCGACGACGGCCCCTTCGCCGCCGCGCAGCGGATCGGTCAGGCTGCGACCCAGCTGGAAGACAGCCAGCAGCATAATCGCCCCGCCGAGCAGCAGCGGCAGCAGCGCTCGCAGCCACAGCGGCAGAAAGCGCAGGGTCGTCACGTCGAACAGCGCCGGCGGCAGCCAGCCCTCCCGGTTGAGGGCCAGCAACAGGTAAACCCAGCCGATACTGGTGACGGCCGCGCCGGCCATCAGTAGCACCAGCCAGCGCTTGACGCCGATGCCGACCGCCAGCCAGCGGCGACGGACGTAGAGGGCTTGCCACAAAGCGCGCAGGCGGGACATGGGGTCATTATAGCAACTCCTTTGGGGGAGGATAGAACGTGGATGGGTGGTGGCTGGTGGTCAGTAGCCGGTGGCCAGTGGCCGGCCCTCTGCGAACTGGCCACTGGTCACGGCTCACGGATCACTGCCGTCGTTTGGCAAGAGGCGACAAGCGACTAGAATAGCGTGGTTCCAATTGGTTCCAAAGGAAGGAGATTGCATGCGGACTGTTTTCTGGGACTACGACACCGACCACCTGCGGATGATCGACCAGCGCCGGCTACCGTTCGAGACGGTTGTGCCGGCGTACGACACCTATCAGGCCGTGGCCGAGGCCATCCGCGACATGGTCGTGCGCGGCGCGCCGGCCATCGGCGCGGCCGCGGCCTTCGCCATGGCCCTGGCCGCCCGGCAGAGTCGCGCTGCTGACCGCCTGACCCTGCTGCGTGACCTGGAAGCCGCCGCGAAGGCCCTGGAGGCAGCCCGGCCGACGGCCGTCAACCTGGCCTGGGCCGTCCGCCGGCAACTGCGCGTTGCCGCCGACGAGGAGCTGGAGTCGGCCGGCGACGTGCGCCACGCCCTGCTGGCTGAGGCCCAACGCCTGGCCGACGAGGACGTGGCCCTCAACCGGCGTATGGGTTTCTACGGCGCGGAACTCATCGCCGACGGCGACACCATCCTCCACCACTGCAACACCGGCGCGCTGGCCACCGTCGACTGGGGCACGGCCCTGGGCGTCGTCTTCGCTGCCCACGAGCAGGGCAAGCGCGTCCACGTGCTGGTCGATGAGACCCGGCCGCGATTGCAAGGCGCGCGCCTGACCGCCTGGGAGCTCCAGCAGCGCGGCATCCCCTTCGACCTCATCGCCGATAACGCCGCTGGCCACTTCATGCGCCGCGGCGAAGTGAACCTCGTCCTCGTCGGCTCTGACCGCACCGCTGCCAACGGCGACGTGGCCAACAAGATCGGCACCTACCAGCTCGGCGTGCTGGCCCGCGAGAACGGCGTGCCGTTCTACCCCGTCGTGCCCACCAGCACCATTGACCTTGACCTGGCCACGGGCGACCTGATCCCCATCGAAGAGCGCAGCATGGACGAGGTGTTGACCGTTATCGACACCGCCATCGCCCCGGCGGGCATCACCGCCCGCAACCCGGCTTTCGACGTGACGCCCCATCGCTACGTCACTGGCATCATCACTGAGGCGGGTATCGTCTACCCACCGTTCGAGAAGAACCTCCGCGCCGCTGTCGCCCGGGCGCGGGAGATCAAGTGGGACGAGTAAAACGCTCACGCCAAGGCGCTAAGGGGCAAAGGCGCAAAGAAGAATAAGGAAGAGAAGAAAGGCTCACGCAAAGACGCAGAGACGCAGAGACGCAGAGAAGCAAAGACAAAGAGGATAGAGAAAAACTTCTTTGCGCCTTGGCTCCTTCGCGCCTTGGCGTGAGTCTTCCCAATGTACGGATAATCTCTCTTGAACATGAGCAACGAAGACATTCCGGTAGTCATCTTCTGTGGCGGCGAGGGCACGCGCATGCGCGGCGGCACGCTGACCAAGAAGGAACTCGTCG
>ENA-UOWE01003325-UOWE01003325.1-activated-sludge-metagenome-genome-assembly--contig:-NODE-3325-length-16583-cov-4.379901_pt1 | contig 16583 bp, 17 predicted proteins | sample MGYA00249841_ERZ761562 | MGnify/ENA primary metagenome ERZ761562 (study PRJEB28883, sample SAMN05720200) | activated sludge metagenome | isolation source: Anaerobic digester | place: Japan... | reverse complement strand
CACAAAATTGCCAACAAGCAGAAGCAGAGGAAGAAAAGCAAGGCGTTTTTTCATAATTATTTAAAAAGCGGAGCAAAAGTACTCATAAATAGCTTATGCCTGTGTTAAATAGACAATTTTTTCTGACCGAAAAAATCAGGCACTTTCGTAATCAATATAAAACATTTGCATTTGTTGTGTATTGGTATTTGACGGCTGAGAGAGTAAGGTACTCGACCTGAATTCGTTTCAAAAGTCAAAATTTGTAAGTACTTGGCCTTAGGGTCCCTTAGTAGTTCAATCATTAATATATGCCACAAAGGGCTTAAACCCTGCCGAACGGCAGGCAGGGCAAGGCAGGGTTTCGCCTGCATAGTTTATTTTCTTATTTCTCTGAGAATCAGATGCTATGCGACTCTTCAGATTTGCAGCTCTGCGGCTCTGCGACTTTGTTGTTCTGCGACATTGCAGCTCTGCACGAAATAAATAGTATTTCTCGCAATGACACAAGACACACAAAGGACTCTTGAGATAGCCTCACTTCAAAAATTTGTTTTATTTTTGGGCCTGAATACAAATAATCAATTTATGAACATTTTACTCCTGGGATCCGGTGGGCGCGAACATGCTTTTGCATGGAAACTTAAACAAAGCCCCCTGGTGGACAAACTTTATATAGCTCCCGGAAATGCCGGTACGGCTTCCTGCGGCGAAACCATAAACTGCAGCCCTGTAGACTTCGATAAAATCACGCAGATCGTTAAAGAAAAAGAAATCGGGCTGGTACTGGTAGGCCCCGAAGATCCTCTGGTACAGGGAATTTATGATTATTTTCAGTCACAGGACGATTTAAAAAACATCCCCGTGATAGGGCCTTCACAAAAAGGCGCTCAACTCGAAGGAAGCAAAGATTTCGCAAAAGCGTTCATGAGGAAATATCACATCCCCACCGCCGCCTACCGTACCTTTACCAAAGAAACACTGAATGAAGGACTTTCTTTTATTGACTCCCTGAAACCTTCCTATGTTTTAAAGGCCGACGGACTGGCCGCAGGAAAAGGTGTGGTGATATTAAATAATGCCGATGACGCCAAAACAGAACTCGAACAGATGCTGGCCTGTTCAAAATTCGGTAAGGCAAGCGAAAAAGTAGTCATTGAGGAGTTCCTGAAAGGTATTGAACTTTCTGTTTTTGTGCTTACCGATGGAGAACATTATCAGGTATTGCCGGTTGCCAAAGACTATAAGAAAATCGGCGAAAATGATACCGGTCCGAATACCGGAGGCATGGGCGCAGTTTCCGGAGTACCCTTTGCCGATGATGCCTTCATGGAAAAAGTACATGAAAAAATCATTCAACCAACCATCCGGGGACTGCAACAGGAAAAAATCACATATAAGGGTTTTATCTTTATCGGCCTGATGAATGTAGGCGGCAACCCTTATGTTATTGAATATAACGTCCGTATGGGCGACCCCGAAACAGAAAGTGTGCTGCCACGCATTAAAAACGACCTGGTTGAAATGCTGTTGGCTACAGCTAACGGAACCCTGAATGAGATAAAAATGGAAATAGATGAACGCTATGCAGTTACCGTTATGATGGTTTCGCGAGGATACCCCGGAACCTATGAAAAAGGAAAGAAAATTACAGGCCTGAACGCCGTTGAAAACAGTATTATCTTCCATGCCGGCACCGCTTTGGATTCGGAAGGTATTTTAAATACAAACGGAGGTCGTGTGCTGGGTGTGATGTCTTATGGCGCCACCTTGACGGAGGCAAGAGAAAAATCATACAAAAACGCAGCTCTCATTGATTTTGATGGCAAATATTTCAGACACGATATCGGTAAGGATTTAATGTAAAATCAGCAACACCTTGTTTACACGTATTTTTAAATATCATACCAATTTTCAGATAGTGTTTATCCTGCTGTCGGCTCTGGCTCTTTGGCTGCCGGCTTTCATTAAGTCGGTTGCCATGTTGGACGTTTTCGACCTTTCTTTCGGATATAATATTCTTTATCTGAAGATTTACAGCACCCCCTGGCTTTATACGGGATTAGCTTTTGTGTTACTTTTGGCCGAAGCCCTGGTGCTGAACACTATGCTTTCGGAATTTAAAATAGCGCCCAAAAACTCTTTCCTCCCTGCCTTTTTATATATTTTACTGATGAGCAGCAGCCCGAATCTGCTCACCCTGCATCCTTTTATAATCGTAAACGCCTTTATCATAACAATATTGATGCTGCTGTTTGAGATAAAAAACAAAGACAGCGGCTACCGCGAGATTTTTCTTTGCGGCATACTTACCGGATTGGCTTCGCTGTTTTATTTTAAGGCAGCAGGATTATTGATTATTGTATGGATATTTATTCTCCTTTACCGGCCTTTTACCTGGCGCGAATGGTTTATCAGCCTGTTGGGTGTGGCTACTGTATATATATATTTGTTTGCTTACTTTTTTCTTACAGATCAATTGTTGGCAGTGTTTCATGAGTACCGCAGGGTATTTTCCGGAATGAGTTTTGGCGGGAATTTCGGTACAGTCTCCGTGTTTCAATATATAACATTCGCATTAATTGTTGTTTTGTTTTTAGTTTCTTCGGTGAAGATGTTTGTGCTGTCGCACGAAAAGGTAATTCTTGTCCGAAAGGCCTTTTATGCAATATTCTGGCTGCTTGCCGTTAATGCCCTGAGCGTGCTGTTTCTGGAAAAAAACCTGACCTACGAATTTTCTTATACCCTCCTTCCGCTGTCGGTACTTGTTGCTTATTATTACCTGAATCTGAAGAAAATTCTTTTCGGCGAAATTATCCTCGGACTATTCATTGTTTCCATTATTCTTCAGAAAATATTCCTTGGCTAGTTTTTCGTGACAGGCCTGTAAAACTCAATGGTGCCGGATGTTTTATGGCGTAAATCCAACTCGCTGATCCCCACTTTGCGGCCAGAATAAGAATTGTTCTGGTGGGCAATTTCGTAATAACCCTTTCCCTTAATACTGTATATGATGGCCGTGTGAAGTTTAAACACTTCTTTGTATATCTTATTGTCATCCTTATATTTCAGGGTTACATTATAAAACTGTATGATATCCCCTGGAAAAACGCTGTCGGTTTCAGGATCAATTTTTTCGCCCCATTTATATTTCCCGTCCCATACGCAGTTATTTTTTGTTACGGCGCGGTAAGCCAGGTCCCAGCATTCGCCATAATCAACTTTTTTCCCGATAACGGTTTTCACGTAATCAATAATTTTTTGATTTGTCTCCGGTATCTCCTGCGCCCGAATGCCGACAAAACAAAAAGTCAGGAAAAACGTAAAGAAGAAAATTTTTTTCATAGCCCATGGATACATTATTATAATAACGTAAGATTACTTAGAAATAATACTTACAAGCCGAAAAAACCATTGATAAAATAAAATAATTCATTTTCTGTTTTTATCACAATGAGCATTATAAGTTTAAATTTGCAAAAAAAAACACTTTGGCCAATCCAATCAGAAAATTAGCCGGACAGACGGCCATTTATGGCGTAAGTACCATTGTTGCCCGCCTGATGAATTACCTGATGGTACCTATTCATACCCGCATATTCGCACCCCCCGATTATGGTATTGTGGGCGAGATGTATGCCTATGTTTCGCTGCTGATAGTGTTGCTCACCTACGGAATGGAAACAGCTTTTTTCAGGTTTTATGAAAAAAACAATCCCAACAGGGAAAAAGTCTATAATGCCGCAAACCTTTCGCTGATAGTAAGTTCCGCGTTTTTTATCCTGCTGATCTTCTTGGTTGCCCAGCCTCTGGCCGATATGATAAGATATCCTCAGCACAGCGAATATGTCCGCTGGTTTGCCCTGATCATTGCTTTTGACGCATTGTCCACCATTCCATTTGCCAAACTCAGAGCCATCAACCGGCCAAAGATGTTTGCCTTTATTAAGATTTTCAACATTTCGGTTTATGTGGCGCTCAACCTGTTCTTTTTGTTGCTGTGCCCCTACCTGGTTAAAAACGGCTTATTCTCCGGCCTTACCAATTTGATTTACAACCCTTCTGTTGGCGTTGGGTATATCTTTATTGCCAACCTGGCCGCCAGCGGAATTACTTTAGTTACGCTTTATATCGTTGTCCCTATAAGCAAATTTCGCATGGATATGACCGTCTGGAAAAAAATGATCCTTTATGCCCTGCCACTGCTGATATTTGGACTGGCCGGGATAATAAATGAAACCATCGACCGTATATTGCTGAAATATTTATCACCATCCGATATTGCCATGTCACAGGTGGGGATTTATTCTGCCTGTTACAAAATTTCCATCATGATGACCATCGTAATCCAGGCCTTTAAATATGCCGCCGAGCCGTTTTTCTTTTCACAGGCCAAAGAGTCAAACGCCAAAGCACTGTATGCCGATGTGATGAAGTACTTTGTGATTGTTTGTTCCTTTATTTTTCTTGCTATCATGATGTATATCGACGTGGTAAAATATTTTGTAGGGAAAGATTATTTTGAAGGGCTGGTTGTAGTACCCATACTTTTACTGGCCAATATGTTTCTGGGAATATTTTACAACCTGTCAATATGGTACAAACTAACCGATAAGACAAGGTTTGGCGCCTATCTTTCCATTATGGGAGCCGTCATAACGCTGGTGCTGAATTATATATTAATTCCTCTTATCGGCTATATGGGCTCGGCATGGGCCACATTTTTCTGTTACACCTCCATGATGGTGGCATCTTACTTCATCGGACAAAAACACTATCATGTCGACTATAATATAAAAAGGATACTTTTATACATACTGGTAGCTGTTGCATTGTATTATGGCAGTACATTTATTATTGCAGATACGCCATGGGTACATTGGGCTATTAACACTTTAGTGCTCCTAAGCTTTGTTTTGATGGTTATAGCCATTGAAAAACCAAAAATGTTAAACCTAATCAGGAAGTAATGAACGTAAAAATTGTCAACAAGTCAAAACATCCTTTGCCAAAGTACGAAACCAATGCCTCAGCGGGGATGGACCTTCGGGCCAGCCTCGACAGTCCTTTAGTGCTGAAACCTTTGCAGCGGGCGCTTGTGCCTACCGGCATATTTATCGAAATCCCGGTGGGTTATGAAGCACAGGTACGTCCGCGCAGCGGGCTGGCTATAAAAAAAGGAATCACCGTGCTCAACACTCCCGGAACCATCGATGCCGACTACCGCGGGGAAGTAATGGTTATTCTGGTAAACCTCTCAGCTGAAGATTTTGTGGTTAATGACGGTGAAAGGGTAGCACAAATGATCATTGCCAAACACGAAAAAGCTGAGTGGATCGAAGTAGATGTACTGCAGGAATCCGACCGTGGCGAAGGCGGTTTCGGTCATACCGGCAACAAATAGCAGGGCAAATTCTCTTAAATTTTGTTAAAATATTTCCGGGAAAAATTTCTTATATTGCTGTATTTCAATTTATTGCAACAAAAACTGATTTCCAAAGGCAAAAAAACCCTTTGCCATGTCTGAATTAATATTTTCCTTTGCAGCCTTGTTTAATAAAAAATTATAATTATGTCAGACATTACAGCAAGAGTAAAAGCTATCATAGTTGATAAGCTTGGCGTAGACGAAAATGAAGTAACCCCTGAAGCAAGTTTCACCAACGATCTGGGCGCAGATTCTCTTGATACTGTTGAATTGATCATGGAATTTGAAAAAGAATTCAACATAGCCATTCCTGACGAAGAAGCTGAAAAAATCGGGACAGTTGGCGATGCTATAAGGTATATCGAAAATAATACGAAGTAAGAATTTTTTTAATGGAGTTACGTCGGGTTGTTGTTACCGGGCTTGGCGCGATAACCCCTATTGGCAACAATCTCAATGAATATTGGGATGGGTTGGTAAAAGGGATTAGTGGTTGTGCACAAATCACACGCTTTGATACCTCAAAGTTTAAAACAAAAATTGCCTGCGAAATAAAAAATTATGATGCCGGTAATTATTTTGATCGTAAGGAAGCGAAAAAGCTTGATTTGTATGCCCAATTTGCGATGATTGCAGCGCAGGAGGCTATGGCCGATGCGGCTCTTGACCTCTCTGCCATTAATTTGAACCGGGCAGGTGTAATCTGGGGCTCTGGGATAGGAGGATTGGATACTTTTACCGACGAAATGCTGGAATTTGCCAAAGGCGATGGTACTCCGCGTTTCAATCCTTTCTTTATTCCCAAGATGATAGCCGATATTGCCGGCGGCAATATTTCCATAAAATACGGATTTAAAGGCACCAATTATTCCACAGTAGCAGCCTGCGCCTCATCCACACATGCCATCATCGATGCGTATAACTATATTCGTATGGGTAAAGAAGACGTGATGATCAGCGGCGGTTCCGAAGCAGCTATCGGTATCGGCGGCATCGGCGGTTTTAACGCCATGCATGCCATTTCGGTACGCAACGACGACCCTTCAACGGCTTCGCGGCCTTTTGACAAAGACCGGGATGGCTTTGTCCTGGGAGAAGGTGCCGGTACTTTGATACTCGAAGAATTGGGCCACGCCCTGAAAAGAGGAGCCAAAATCTATTGTGAAATTGCAGGCGGAGGCTTATCGGCAGACGCCTATCACATCACGCAGCCGCACCCCGAAGGCGAAGGCGCTTACAGGGTGATGCTTAATGCTTTGCAGGATGCAGGCATGCAACCTCATGACATTGATCATATCAATACGCACGGCACCTCTACACCTCTGGGTGATATTGCAGAATCAAAAGCCGTAGTGGCGGCTTTTGGCGATCACGCCTTTAAAATGATCCTCAATTCAACAAAATCTATGACAGGCCATTTGCTGGGTGCAGCCGGCGCTGTGGAATCCATTGCCTGCATCATGGCAATAAATCACGGTATTATTCCTCCTACCATCAATCACTTTACCGATGACCCCGATGTAGATAACCGCATTAATTTCACCTTCAACAAAGCCCAACACCGCGAAATTAATACTGCTTTGTGCAACACCTTTGGCTTTGGCGGACATAATGCCTCTTTGATCTATAAAAAATTTAACGGTTAATCTCTTCTCGCTACGACTACTGATAAAGAATTATCAAGGGCAATAAAAAATATTCTCGGGTTTAAGCCCGGCAATATAAATTTGTATCAACTTGCTTTTCTCCACCGTTCAGCAGCTACCGAAATGATAGGCGGCCATAAAAATTCCAACGAGCGCCTTGAATACCTGGGAGACGCCGTCTTAAGTTCGATAATCGCCGATTATCTTTTTAGAAAATATCCCCTGAAAGACGAAGGATTTCTGACCGAGATGCGTTCAAAACTCGTCAGCAGGCCACACCTGAATAAGCTTTCGCAAAAACTCGGGCTCGACAAACTGATTACTTCAGAACATGATAGCGGCAGTGTTTACAAGTCGATAAACGGAGATGCTTTTGAAGCCCTCATAGGCGCAATGTACCTCGACAAAGGATACACCTTTTCCACCAAAATAATCATCAACCACATTATCAAGTGCCTGGTAGATATTGACACCTTGGAAAAAACCGAACTCAATTATAAGAGTGCGTTGCTTGAATTAGCCCAAAAAGAAAAGAAGTCCCTGGATTTCAAAGTGGTTCAGGAAAGCGGCAAGGGTTTTAATAAGCAATATGTGGTGGAAGTAGTGTTTGACAACAAAATGCTTGCAAAAGGTTATGGCTTTTCCATCAAAGAAGCCGAGCAAAACGGTGCCGAAAATGCGTATTCCATTCTGAATCCTCCGGAAAATACAAAACCGTAAATGTATTTCTTATTGTAAAAAATGTATTTTTGCTTTCATTATGATTGAAAAAATTGAATGGATCGAGGCAAAAAAATCATAGAACATCTGCTCTTATGGAGATTAAAGCACCTCAGCGATCGTAATTTCCTTATGATTTTGAGCGTTTTTTGTGGATTTATCTCCGGAATTTTTGCCGTATTTACCAAGAACCTTGTGTTTTTCATCGAAAGCCTTACCCTGTTTGATAAAAATCCGGGGCAACTGCATTACGAGTATTTTTTCTATCCGCTTATTGGTATTTTCCTTACCATACTTTTTAAAAAGTATGTGGTAAAAAAACAAATGAATTACGGCATCCCAGGCGTGCTGCGTTCCATTTCGCGGGAAGGCGGATATATGCCGCCTAAGAGTATTTATTCGCCGGCTGTTGCCAGCTCTATCACCCTCGGGTTTGGCGGATCGGTGGGTATGGAAGGCCCGGCAGTAAACATGGGAGGCGCCATTGGTTCCAATGTTGGCCGCATGCTCGGACTGAAGTACAACCACATTGTGTTGCTCATGGCCTGCGGATCGGCAGCGGCCATTGCCGGCCTGTTTAAGGCCCCCATTGCCGGTGTGGTGCTTGCCCTGGAGGTGCTCATGATCGACCTGTCGCTGGCTTCGCTGGTGCCTTTGCTCATCGCCTCAGTTACCGGAACCCTCACCTCCTATTTTTTTCTGGGACAAAACAATATTTATAGTATTGCACCTTTAGACCCTGTGGATTTTACCAACCTGCTTTTTTTTGCTGTTTTGGGAATTTTTTGCGGGTTTATTTCGGTATATTTTACCCGGATATTGAAGATTTTTGATAAGTATTTCAATAAAATTAAGAGCACCTATGTCAGAATGTTTGTTGGAGGCGGCGCACTTGGTTGCCTGATTTTATTGTTACCGTCCCTCTATGGTGAAGGATATCACCAGATAAACCAATGTCTGAAAGGAAATTTTGATTTTGTTTTCGGAAATAATCCTTTTGGTTTTCTGGGCAACGGTGTGGGTGCGGCAATTATCTTACTCACAGCCATCATCATTTTTAAAGTGATTGCCACATCGCTCACATTCAGTGCCGGAGGGGTGGGCGGTATTTTTGGCCCCACGCTTTTTTTTGGGGCAGTTACCGGGCTTTTATTTACTTTGCTGGTGAGTTTTCTGGATATCAGGGAGTTACCTGCCACCAAATTTGCCCTGGCCGGAATGACCGGATTACTGGCTGGTGTCATGCACGCCCCGCTGACCGGAATATTCCTTATTGCCGAGATCACTGGGGGATATCAAATGATTATTCCGCTGATTATCACAGCCTCCATCTCGTACCTGACCATAAGATCTTTTATTCCCTATTCTGTCGACGCCATTGAGCTTGCTGAAAAAGGCGAACTGATTACCCACGACAAAGACAAATCGGTGCTGAACCTGATGAAAATCGACAAACTTATCGAAACCAATTTTATCACCGTGTCGCCCGATGATTATCTGGGACAACTGGTAAAAGTAATTGCCCGTTCCGAACGCAATATTTTTCCGGTAGTTGATAATGAAAACAATTTGCTGGGCATCATCTTTCTTAATGATATACGCGGTGTTATTTTTAACCAGGCCTTGTATGGTAAATTGTTTGTTCACAACCTGATGTTTATGCCTTCGCCGCTGGTGGACCCCGATGAGTCGATGGAGGATGTGGCCATGAAATTCGAAAAAACGAACAATTATAATCTTCCTGTGGTAAAAGACGGCAAATACCTGGGCTTTGTATCTCGGGCAAATTTCTTTACCCAGTACCGGCAAATGATAAAACAATTTTCGGAGGTCTGACATGAAAAAGAAACCGAAAAATGCTCTGGAGGTATTTGTGCCAACGACATCGGAAAAAATTTCCCGGCCGTTTTTTGTGGCTAAAATTTCTGCGGGCTTTCCCTCGCCGGCCGAAGATTATATTGAACGCAAACTTGACCTGAACGAATACCTGATAAAAAACCCTTCGGCAACATTTTTTGTAAAAGTGTCGGGAAATTCCATGATCAACGCCGGTATCAACGATGGCGATATTCTGGTAGTGGACCGCTCGCTTGATGCTGCCGACAACAGGATAGTAATAGCTGTGGTCAATGGCGAATTTACAGTAAAACGCTTATTGAAAAAAAACAGCAAAATGTTTCTGATGCCTGAAAATGAAAACTTTAAACCCATAGAAATTAACGAAACTATGGAGGCATCCATCTGGGGAGTGGTTACCTATACCATTCACAAACTGCTGTAAATTCAGTGCTTTTTCAGGATTATTTCCGGGGTGGAAATAATATTGCTAGCCTGCAACGCACGGTCAACAATATAAGCATCAAATTTGATAGTGTCGTAAACCGAAAACGGATTATTGATAAACATCTCAATCTCAATTTCGCCCTTGATGGCACCGTTGCTGCTTGAGGACTTCAATACCGGAATTCTGGAATTAAAAGTAACTGAAGGCTCTACCGCCACAAACTGCCCATGTTGTTTTTCGTAGTAGGTGATAAAAAAATTATAATAATAAATACTGTTTCTATCATAGGGAGGCAGGGTGTCGCCGTTGTCAAGGCCCATGTCGCCGTCACCGTCGGTGAAATAGATTTTCAGGGTGCCTTTTTCGTCAATATCATTTGAGTTCCGGATGGTGGTAAAGTCCCTGTATTCAATGTAAGGCACCTCGGGAAAATCTTCTTCCTTATTGCATGATAAAGACACCATCATCACGGCTGCCAACACGATAATTATGGCGATACGAGCTTTCATCCGGATATTCTTAGTATTTTTGAATATAAAATTACACAAATTTTCGTTGTGATGGATATTGAAGAACTGAAATTAAAAATATTTAACATTACTTCTTTCACTGAATTTAATGAAATAGCACTGCAAATATTTCAATATCAATATAAGCAAAACACTGTTTATCATCAGTTTATTGATTTGTTGCCGGTAGCGGTTGATAATATCACTTCGTGTTACGACATCCCCTGCCTCCCAGTGGAGTTTTTTAAATCGCACGAGATACGGAGTGTGAGTTCTCCTCCCGAGCTTATCTTTATAAGCAGCGGGACCACTTCGTCACAACGTGGTCAGAACCAGGTTTTTTCAAAGGATCTGTACGAAAAAAGCATTACAACGTGTTTTACCTCTTTTTTTGGAAATCCCCAAGATCACATTGTGCTTGCATTGGTGCCAGATTATCAAAAGGAGCCGCAATCATCGCTGGCCTTTATGCTTGATTTTCTGATTAAAAAATCCGGACACGAAGAAAGCGGTTTTTACCTGAACAATACTGCCGCATTAAAAGATGTATTGACAACATCTTCCGGAAAGAAAAAAATACTTTTTGGCATCAGTTGGGCGCTCATGGCCTTTGCAGAACAAAATCACCTTAACCTGAAAGATGTCATTATTATTGAAACCGGAGGTATGAAAGGCCGCCGAAAAGAAATCACCCGCCAGGAATTGCATGGCATTTTGAAGGATAGGCTGGGTGTTGCCGAAATATTTTCAGAATATAGTATGTGCGAACTTATGTCGCAGGCATATTCTGTTGGTAAAGGCCGGTTTAAATCACCGCCCTGGATGAAAATTTATATCCGTGAATTTAACGACCCCTTTGCACGCACTGCAAATGAAAAAAGCGGAGGAATAAACATTATTGACCTGGCCAACCTTTTTACCTGTAGTTTTATTTCAACCAAAGATGTAGGGGTAATGCACGCCGACGGGACTTTTGAGGTGCATGGCCGGTTTGACGACAGCGACATCAGGGGTTGCAGCCAGATGGTATAATTATTATTTTTAAAAATAACAGCTATTTCCAAATTAGTTTTTATATTTGCAGATGAATTTTTAATACCGAAGATCAATGAGAAAAATGTTTTTATTAGCTGTGGCTGTGGTTACTGTAATCGCCTTTGCTTCCTGCAAAAAATGTGTTACCTGTAGTTATGAATACGATTATCTTGGACAAAAACAGGTAGTTACATACCCACAGGAATGCGGCAGCAGTAAAAAAATCAACGATTACAAAGCCACCGTCGAAGCTGATGCACAGCGTCATGGTGTAGAATCATCCTGCGTTAAAGACTGATATTTTTCTTATACATTTTGCCTTAACAGGCATTAATAATAATATTCTACGGCAGCAATAATTGTTATCAATTATTGCTGTTTTGTTTTGACTAATCCTTTCATTATCTTTTATTCAGAACAGGCTTGCCTGGTTTATACTTTGATGTAGGTCGGGAACATTGTTTTTGGGCGAGTTCAGTTTTTTTGAAACAGGATAAAAAAGCATCTTTTCGGCGGCTAAGGGGGCACACAATGCCTGCAGTTCAGCGACAGAACTGCTGTTTAACCATGTATTTTCGGCTTCTTTGGTATCAAAAATCACCGGCATGCGGTGGTGAAGCTGTTTAATGAGTATATTTGATTCGGTGGTAAGAATTGCAAAAGTGGTGATGATTTCATTGCCGGGTGCTGTCCACTCGCCCCAGATGCCGGCCATTGAAAACAGCGGGACTTCACGAAGCATAACCCGGCAAGGTGTTTTTTCGGAATCGTGCGACCATTCGTAAAAAGAATCGGCTGGCACCAGGCAACGATTGGTTTGCAGTGCTCTTTTGAACGCCGGTTTCGAGGTAATCGTTTCGGCGCGGGCATTTATCATTTTGTTCCCCACTGAAAAGTCTTTTGCCCAATTTGGTACAAAACCCCATTGAAAATAACTAAACCGTTCGGGATGCCTGTTGCTAATGACAGCCAGCAACTGAGAAGGGGCGCAATTATAACGTGCTTGGTTGTTTACGGGAACAAATCCGAAGTGTTCTTCAATGATTTTATCGCTGATGGCAAAAGAAAACCGTCCGCACATAATTACCTGTTGACTACTTTATTTAATCAACACCACATTACCTTTCAGTGCATGATGGTGTTTCATTGCATCGTAATAGGACACATACCAAACATACAGCCCTTCGGTGGCAACATTACCATTAACGGTACCATCCCAGCCGGTTTCTATGTCGATGGTGGTAAAAACCAGTTTTCCCCAACGGTCGTATATATTCATATAAAACTTTTCGGGGTCAATACCTTCACCAAAGGCCTTGAAAGTGGGGTTTTTACCATCCTGGTTCGGGGTAAAGGCGTTGGGAATATAAATGGTAGTGAAAGGCTGAATGATAATTTTACCTGTAATAGTGTCGGTACAGCCAAAATTTGTGAAAACCACAAGAGTCGGGTGGTATGTTCCGGTATCGGCATACGCATGGGTGGGGTTTTGCAGGTTGGAGTTGTTGTTGATCACATCATCCCCGAAATACCAGTTCCACCTATCGGCATATAGCGAAAGGTCGTGAAAGAAAACCAGGGGATCGAGGATGCTGGTAACTTCTGGCTTTACTTCAAAATACGCCGACGGGTTTGGATGCATAACAATAAAATCGGGATATGTCATTTTCATCTTGCAACCATCGGTGGTAACAACAGAAAGGGATACATCAAAGGAGCCGGCATCTTCGTAATAATGCACGGGATTTTGCTGGGTAGAAGTATTGCCAAAGGGTATTACATCGCCAAAATGCCATAACCATTGCGCAGCAGCGGGGGTGGTAAGGTCGGTAAAGCTGACCACCGTGCCCTGACAACCCTCACGCACACTGGCGGCAAAATCAACAGTGGGCAGAGGCACCACTTCAACAGTAATTTCGGCGGTGCTGATACAACCGTTGTTGTCGGCCACAATTGAATATGTGGTGGTAGCAAGAGGAAACGCATTAGTGTTTGGCCCCGAAGTACTTGTCAACGAAATACCCGGCGACCATGTATACGTTTGAGCAGCGCCAAAAACAGAAAGGTGGCTCGTATCGCCCGGGCAGATGTGTTCCGGGTCGGCGGTAACAAGAATGGCCGGTCCAAAGGAGGCAATAACTGTGGTGGTGGTGGAATTTACACACTGGTTGGTATCTGTTCCGGTAATGGTGTAAGTGGCCGTTACATGAGGAAAAGCCGAAACGGTAGTACCTGCAGAAGAAGAAAGGGTGCTGTCGGGTGACCATACATAGGTATTTGCCCCCGAAGCAGTGAGACTGATAGAGTCTCCGATGCAGATATTTCCGCCGTTGGGAGTAATTGAAAGTACCGGCAACGGGTTTACATGTACGGTGATGATATTGCTTGATGTACAGTTGTTGTTAGCCGAAGTGCCCGTAACAGTATAGGTAGTAGTGCTTGCCGGGTTTGCAACAACGGAACTGCCGGTGGTTTGGTTTAGTCCGGTGCCTGGTGCCCATACATAAGTATCAGATCCGGAGGCTGTAAGGTTAGTGGATTCCCCTGCACAGATGATGGTATCGCCGGACAAACTCGTGCTACCGCCCGAGAGTATGACATTTATTTCGTCCTCCACTGTGATGGTTGATCCCCAACAGGTAGAATAGCTTGCATGAGCGGAATAAGTTGTATTAGCTGTGGGACACACATTGATAGAAGTTCCCTGGCCAATCGGTGTGGTTCCCTCGTACCAATATATTTCAACATAAGAGGTGCCAACCGGAGTAAAACGCCAGGCCTCGTTAGTACCTGTCCATTGCCCGGAGTTTCGGCCCGGTGCCGCATAACCCACAGTTTGTGCCATATTTTGTATACCCACCACCGCATTGCCTCCATTCCAACTCGAACATAAGGGTTTAGAGTTGATATACACATCAATAACGTTGGTAGTTTCATAAAGAACAATCTCCTGTGTTGTGTGAAGACTGTTGCAGGAATACTGTGAAACACTATTGAATTTGAAAACAAAAGACCGGCATGGTGTAGTTCCTTCCACAGAATAATACATTTGTCCGCCGGCAGGAAGATAAGTATCATGGAAAGCGCCGAAAATATTCATCGGGGAACCGTAATCATAAGGAACGCCGCTGCTAAATGACCAGGGACAGTATCCTCCTGCGTCTCCCACATCAAAAGATATCACCCCGTTATCGCCGATAATAAGGTTGTCGTAAGGTATAGTAAAAAAACAAAAATGAAAATTGGGAATATTAATCACATTGCTCCAGTCATCATCGGAGGTGATAGGAATGGCCGTGCCGCCCGTGAAAGGAAAAGGCGGAGCATAAGGTATCGAAGAAACGGTGTAAGTGGCCGTTTGTCCGCTGGTTTGTATGGCCGTTGCATTTAATGTTACGCAAGGTTGATTACATGGAAGAGTAATATCGGCTCCATTGTTGGTGTTAATAGTTACCCCGGTGCATCCGGGCTGTCCAAAAACTGAATTTCCCGCAAAGATAGTAGTTAGAAGAAGGAAGAAGTATTTTGCTTTTTTTATCATGTGTTGATAATTAACAGGTTTTGTTAATAAAACGCATTTTTTCTCTTTTGTACTTGGTTGAAAAAAACATTTTGAACATTTTAGACGAATTTTTTACACAAAAGGTTGCATTTATCTGCAAAAATACAATATTGTATTGCAATGGCAAAAAACACATCTTGAATTAATATATATTATTATTGCAAATACGCATTATTAAAACAAAAAATGCAGTGAAAAGCTTATATTTTTATGGTCAGAATATCATTCCATTTACTTGTATATAGGGGAGATAAGCGTTCCTGGTGCATTTTCCAGCGTCGTTTGGTACCCTGTACTGCAAATTTTAAGGCGCCCTGTCCTATCTTTCCATTTATATTATCGACCACCTCCATTAGTTGGGTTAATTTTTCGCGTTTGATGTCGTCCCAAATAGCATATTGAAGTTGGCTGGCTGGAATAATATCCGTGAGAATCACTCCGGATTTTTTGTATTGGTAACCTTTCCTGTAAATTTTTTTCAGGCCTTTTAGTGTGTATCGAATGATTTCTGCAGTGATATTGGTGGCAACAGGCAATTGAATCACGGTGGAATTAACGTATTTCGGACCAGGGGAAAATCTGTTGGTCATTACAAAAACCAGCACTCCCCGGGCGCAGGATTGCTGCTGACGCAACTTTTCGGCAGCCCGTGCGGCAAAGGTGGATGTGGCTTGTTCTATATCTTCGTATAATTCAAGCGGGGAACCGAAAGAACGGGATACACAGATATTCTTTTTGTCGGGCATCATCGATTCGAGAGGGATACAAGAGATGCCTCTTAACTCAAGCAGTGTTTTATGGCCGACAACGTTCATTTGCTTACGCACCCAATGTTCATCCGTATTTTTGAAATCATAAACCGTTTGTATGCCGTTTTTTGATAATAAATCACTGTAAGCCATGCCAATACCCCAAACCTCAGACACGGGAATTTTTTTCAACACATCATCGTTGTTTTCACTGAAGCACAAGTTTGCCACATTGGCATAGGCCGGATTTTTTTTGGCCAGATGGTTGGCCACTTTAGCCAAGGTTTTGGTAGGGCCGATACCGACTGAAACAGGAATGCCTACCCATTGTTTGATGGTTTTGCGGATTTTCTTTGCCAACAGTCCGGGAGCATCAGGTTTCATCCCACTGAAATCCAGAAAAGCCTCATCAACAGAATATACTTCAACATCGGGGGCCATTTCAAACAGTATAGACATGATTCTGTTCGAAATATCGCCATACAAGGCATAATTTGACGAGAAAACATGAACCCCGTGGCTGGCAATAAGATCTTTAAACTCAAAAGCGGGCGCACCCATATTTATGCCGATGGATTTTGCCTCGTTAGAGCGGGCAATCACACAGCCATCATTGTTTGACAGGACAATAAGCGGTTTTTTTTCGAGTTTGGGATTGAACAGGCGTTCGC
>ENA-UOWE01003322-UOWE01003322.1-activated-sludge-metagenome-genome-assembly--contig:-NODE-3322-length-16597-cov-4.543223_pt1 | contig 16597 bp, 10 predicted proteins | sample MGYA00249841_ERZ761562 | MGnify/ENA primary metagenome ERZ761562 (study PRJEB28883, sample SAMN05720200) | activated sludge metagenome | isolation source: Anaerobic digester | place: Japan... | reverse complement strand
CTCTTTCCCTACACGACGCTCTTCCGATCTAGCCGCGGCGGCCTTCGAACTGGCCCCGGCGGGGGTCAACAGCGAACGGCACGCCTTCTTCCTGCTGGCCGACCCCCAGGTGCAGACGCCGGCCGAGGTCCGCCTGTTTCAGACCGAGACGGTCGCGGACCTCAAGGCGTCGGCCGCGCGGCTGGGCGGCCAGCCGCTGTTCGGCGTCTCGGCGGGGGATCTTGTGTACGACCGCCCGGAGCTCCTGGCCGGATACACGGCGGCGGTGACGGCGACGGGCCTCCCGTTTTTCCAGGTGATGGGCAACCACGACGTCGATCCGGACGCCCGCACCGACGGGCGCTCCGCCGGGTCGTTTTTGCGGGCGTTCGGTCCGGCCCACTACTCGTTCAACCGCGGCGCGGTGCACTACGTGGTGCTGGACGACATCCACGCATTCGGTGGCTACATCGGCTACCTGGACCAGTCCCAGTTGGAGTGGCTGGCGGGGGACCTGGCTCTGGTGGAGCCCGGCCGCACGGTGGTGGTGTTCGTGCACATCCCGCCCTACAACGAGCAGCACGTCCGGCACGGCCGCGAGAAGCCGAACCTGGCGGAAGTGGTGGGGAACCGGGAGGCTCTGTACGAAATCCTCGCGCCATACCGCGCCTACGCGCTGTGCGGGCACATGCACGAATGCGAGTACCTGCGCGACGGCGGGGTCGACATCCACATCGGGGGCGCGGTCTGCGGCGCCTGGTGGACGGGGCCGGTCTGCCCCGACGGCACCCCGCGGGGGTACACGGTGTACGAGGTCAGGGGCGTCGAGCTGACCCGGCGCTACCAGTCGGTGGGCCAGCCGCCCGACCACCAGCTGCGCGTCTATCCGGCGGGCAGCGATCCCGAGGCGCCCGACGAAATCGTGGCCAACGTCTGGGGCGCCGACGGCAGCTGGCGGATCATCGCCTACGCCGACGGGTTGCGTGCCGGCGAGATGACGCGCCGGACCGGCTGCGACCCGTTGGCGGTGGAACTCTACACGGGGGACGATCGCCCGGCCAAGCACCCGTGGGTGGAGCCCACCCGGACCGACCACCTGTTCTACTTCAAGCCCCCGGCAGGCTCGCGCCGGGTGGTCGTGGAAGCCACGGATCCGTGGGGCCGGATCTACACGGCGTCCGTGCCGATGAACGGCTGAAGCGCGCCCGCCGCCGGATACGCGCGGCGGGGGTTGCGCAAGGAGCGGTTATGAACATCCTGCTGGTTTATCCGAAATATCCCGACACGTTCTGGAGTTTCCGGCACGTGCTCAAGTTCGTGAAGAAGCGGGCGGCGTTCCCGCCGCTGGGCCTGCTCACGGTGAGCGCCATGCTGCCGCCGGAGTGGGAGCGGCGGCTGGCGGACCTGAACGTGGCCGAGCTGACGGACGAGCAGCTGGACTGGGCCGACCTGGTCTTCGTGAGCGCCATGCTGGTGCAGGGCGACAGCGCCCGCGAGGTCATCGCGCGGTGCCGCCGGCGCGGCAAGCGGGTGGTCGCCGGCGGCCCGGCCTTTACCACCAGCCACGCGGCGTTCGACGGCGTGGACCACTTCGTGCTGGGCGAGGCGGAACAGACCCTGCCGGCATTCCTGCGGGACCTGGCCGCCGGCAATCCGCAGCCGCTTTACACCGCCGAGGGGTGGCCCGACATCATGATGACACCGGCGCCCGACTGGCGGCTGCTGGATTTCCGGCACTATGCCACCATGGCGGTGCAATACTCCCGCGGCTGCCCGTTCGACTGCGAGTTCTGCGACATCATCGTCATGAACGGCCGTGTTCCCCGGACCAAGACGCCGGCCCAGGTGCTGGGCGAACTGGACGCGCTGTACGCCGCCGGCGGCCGCGGTGCCTTGTTCTTTGTGGACGACAACTTCATCGGCAACAAAACCCGGGTCAAGGAACTGCTGCCGGAGATCATCCGCTGGCAGAAGGCCCGCCGCTACCCGTTCCGGCTCTTCACCGAGGCCAGCCTGAACCTGGCGGACGATCCGGAGCTCCTCAGCCTGATGAGCGCGGCGAACTTCTTCCGCGTGTTTCTGGGCATCGAAACGCCCTGTGCCGACAGCCTGCGCGAGTGCGGCAAGATGCACAACGTGGGGCGGAACATGGGCGAGAGCGTCCGGATCATCCAGCAGCACGGCCTCCAGGTGATGGGCGGCTTCATCGTGGGCTTCGACCACGACCCCGACACCATCTTCGAGAGCCAGATCCGGTTCATCCAGCAGGTGGGCATCGTCACGGCCATGGTGAGCGTGCTCACGGCGCTGCCCCAGACGCGCCTCTGGCACCGGCTCAAGGCCGAGGGACGCCTGCTCAGCGCTGCCAGCGGCGAAAACACCGACGGCGGCCTGAACTTCGTCCCGCGGATGGACCGCGAGCGCCTGCTGGAAGGCTACCGGCGCATCATCACGACACTGTACGCGCCGCGGAACTACTACCGCCGGATCCACACCTTTCTCAAGACGTATCGCCCGACGGTGCGGGGAAAGCCGTCCTGGACCGACTTCAAGGCCCTGTTCCGGAGCATGTGGCGCATCGGCGTGTTTTCCCGGAGCTGCCTGCTGTACTGGCGGCTGATCATCGGGACCGCGCTCACCCGCTTTCGCGCCTTTCCCATCGCGGTGGAGATGGCCATCTACGGCCTGCACTTCCAGCGGGTGGCCCGCCGCGCCGCCCGTCCCCCCTCGACGCGCGTTTGATCCGATTCGATCACAACGGGAATCGGCAAGGCGGTAAATGGGCGAACCGGTGCGGTAGCGAATCGGCGAACCGGTGAATCGGCAAGCCGGCGCTGCGTTGGCTTGCCGCGGGACGCGGACGTCGGGGGCTAACAGTGATTAGTGAACAGTAAACAGTGAATCGTGAGGCGAAGGGGCCAGGAACTTACGGGTGCAACGATCCCACGATCTTGCCGGCGCGCTCCGCGCCCATCCAGAGCGGCGTCATGCCGCCGCACTCCAGACCGCCATGCCGCCGCATTACGACCCGCCGGGCCACACGGCGCGGCCGTCGGGGGCCCGCCGGCGCACCACCAGCTTCGGCCAGCGGGGCGGGTAGGGCCGGCCGTACTCGCTCCAGAAGCGCAGCTCCATGGCGCGGCGGGGGCAGAGGTTGATGCAGCCGAGGCAGAGGGTGCAGGTGCCCCGGGCCCGGGGGCGGCCCTCCTTCAGGTAGAGGCGCTGGGCCGGGCAGAAGGCGACGCAGATCCCGCAGCCGTTGCAGCGGCGGCGCCAGGCGTAGTTGCGGTACAGGGGGGTGTCCACCCATTTGTTGTCGATCAGGATGCCGCCGATGAACAGCGGCAGCGGCCAGATCAGAAACGGGTATCCGGACGGCTCGCCCCGGCCGAAGGCGGCGCCGTGCGCCCGGACCGCGGCCGCGTCGGTGGGCAGCGGCACGAGGCGGTCCAGAAAGCGCCACAGGGCGCGCGGCCCCCACCGGAAGGTCGCCACGTTGAGGGGGTAGACGCCCCACGACCGCCCGACGGGGCGCCAGCCCTTGCACCGCAGGATGAGCCACAGCAGCAGGTGGGCGTTTTCGGGGCCGCCGGCGCAGCAATAGAGCACGTACGCCGGCCGCCCGCCGCCCCGGGGCAGACCGCGGAGCAGCCAGGCCAGCATGGGCCAGGGCGGCTTGAAGCCGTAGATGGGAAAAGCGACCGCCAGCGCATCGCCCGTCAGCTCCGCCCGGAAGTCGCGGTAGTAGTGAAAGCGGTGGACCGTCACCCGTGCGCCGGTTGACTGTACCCCGTCAACGAATTGCTGCGTCAGGTGCATGGTGTTGCCCGACGCCGAGTTCACGACCACGTCCACGGCGCGGGGCGAGGTGCCCGGGCCGGCGGTCAGGTTCAGCGCGGCGAGGGCCAGGGTGAGCGCGGTGGCCGCGACCACGGCCCACGCGCCCCAGCCGGCGACCGGCGCGGCCGCGGCGATCAGCAGCGTCGAGCCGGCTGCGGCGGCCGCGATGGCCGCGGCCCGCATGCGCCGCGGCGGGGCCCAGCCCGCGTACAGCGGCACGGCGGCGACCAGCGGGAGGAAGCGGACCGCGCCGCCGCCCAGCAGGTCGCCGAGCCAGAACACGGTGTAGAGTTCCAGAGCGGCCGGGAGGGAGCGATACTTGAGACCGAGGAAGGCCACCGCCGCCACCCGCAGCCAGAGAGCGTCGGCGGCGGGGTCCCAGGCGGCGATCCTCAGGATGGCGGCGGCGACGAGCAGGCCCGCGAGGAAATAGAGCCAGAACAGGAGTGCCGCTCCGGCTGGACGAGCGCCGTTCACATCGACATTGACTTCCATGCGCCTCTCGAATGTGCGGAGTGCATGCTCCTTTCCCCCGGGTTCCGGCGAAACCCACCCGGTTTTTCTGAGATCCTAGAGGAGGAGCACAAGGCTGACATTGTATCCCGGTGTGGGGTGGCTTCCAAGTATTGGCAACGATGAACGGCCGCTACACACGGCGGGATCCTGCCGTAGGCCGCGTCCGCCGGACGCGGCCCGTTGCATCCGCACGATCCATGGAGTCGTATCGCTCGATTCCGAGGCCCGGCCGCGCCGGCGGCCGCGGCGTGTAGCCCGGGCCGCGAGGCCCGGGTGACCGGAAAGAGACGGCCGGGGCGAGCCGCGCAGCGGCGGCGGAAAAGGATTAGAGCCTTTGACACGAAGAACATGGATGTCCCAATTTGTCCCAATTTGCCGCACAGAGAAGATGGATGTCCCCATCTGCCGTTCGGCCCAGCCATTGAGTGCAGCCGAAAGCGGGGTGCCCAATCGCATTCGCCGCTTACCGTCGCTCCTGCGGAGCCCGGTCTCACCAAGTCTCCCGGCTGACCCGGACCTGTCGGTCCGGGCTACACGCCGCCGCCGTGGACGCGGCGGAATCCTGCCGTGGGCCGCGTCCGCAGCCTGCAAGAAGCGCCCTCGCTGGGGATGGGACTGCGCGTTTCCGTCAGGCGTCCACCAGCCGCTCCAGCATCGCGTCGTCGGCGAGGAAGGGCAGGGTCACATGGTTGCCCGGCGCCCCCTGGTTGTAGGCCACGCAGGTGTCGATGGAGTTGGGGCAGCGTGCCCAGGCGCGGCGGGCCACGCCGCCCATCACGTCCCACGGCATGGCCGAGCGGATCACTGCGTCGACCCGCGCGCTGCCGTCCAGCACCAGCCCGAAGCCGCCGTTGACGGCCTTGCCGATCCCGACGCCGCCGCCGTTGTGGAGCGCCACCAGGCTCATGCCGCGGGCGGCGTTGCCGGCGAAGCACTGCACGGCCATCTCGGCCATGATGTTGCTGCCGTCCTTGATGTTGGCCGTCTCGCGGTAAGGCGAGTCGGTGCCGCCGCAGTCGTGGTGGTCGCGGCCCAGCATCACCGGCCCGATTTCGCCGGCGCGTACCATCGCGTTGAACTTCAGCGCGATCCGGGCGCGGCCGGGCGCGTCCTGGTACAGGATGCGGGCCTGGGTGCCCACCACCAGCCGGTTCTTTTCGGCGTCGCGGATCCAGACCCAGTTGTCGCGGTCCTGCCCGCGCCGGTTCGGATCGATGGCCGCCATGGCCGCCCGGTCGGTTGCGGCCAGGTCTTCGGGCCGCCCGCTGAGGCACACCCAGCGGAAGGGCCCGTAGCCGTAGTCGAACAGCATGGGCCCCATGATGTCCTCGACGTAGGAGGGGAAGATGAAGCCCTCGCGGGGATCGGTGCCGTTCCGGCAGATCTCCGTCACGCCGGCGTCGTAGACCGCCCGCATGAAGGAGTTGCCGTAGTCGAAGAAGTAGGTGCCCCGCTCCACCAGGGTGCGGACGAGTTCGAAGTGGCGCCGCAGGCTCCGGTCCACGGCGTCGCGGAAGGCGGCGCGGTCTGTCGATAGCATCCGGGTGCGCGCCTCGAAAGTCAGCCCCTGGGGACAGTAGCCGCCATCGTACGGGGCGTGGCAGGAGGTCTGGTCCGACAGCAGCTCGATGGGAATCCGGTGGTCCACCGCGTACTGGAGCAGGTCCACGATGTTGCCGTGGTAGGCAATGGAGAGCGGCTCACGGCGGGCCATCGCCGCCTGGGCCAGGCGGAACACCTCGCTCAGATCGGCACTCACCGCCGACACCCAGCCCTGCTCGTGGCGGGTGCGGATGCGCGACGGGTCCACCTCGGCGATGACACCGACGCCGCCGGCGATCTCCACCGCCTTGGGCTGGGCCCCGCTCATGCCGCCGAGGCCCGACGAGACGAACAGGTGCCCGCGCAGGTCCTCGTCGGCGCGGATCCCCAGCCGGAGCCGGGCGGCGTTCAGGATGGTGTTGAACGTGCCGTGCACGATCCCCTGCGGGCCGATGTACATCCAGCCGCCGGCGGTCATCTGGCCGTAGTTGGCCACGCCGAGCTGCATGGCCCGGTGCCACTCGGCCTGGTTGTCGAACATGCCCACCATGAGCGAGTTGGTGATGATGACCCGGGGCGCCTCGGGCCGCGAGGCGAAGAGCCCGAGCGGGTGTCCCGACTCGACCACCAGCGTCTGCTTCCGGGTGAGCACCTCCAGGTATCGCTGGATGAGCCGGTACTGCATCCAGTTCTGGCAGACCTGGCCGGTCTCGCCGTAGGTCACCAGCTCGTACGGGTAAAGCGCCACGTCGAAATCCAAATTGTTGTCGATCATCACCTGGAAAGCCTTCCCCTCGACGCAGCGGCCCTTGTACGTGTCGATGGGCCGCCCCCAGATCCGGCCCGGGGGCCGGAAACGGTAGCCGTAGATCCGGCCGCGCGTCCTCAGCTCGTCGAGGAACTCCGGGGCCAGCGCCGCGTGCCACTGGGGCGGCACGTAGCGGAGCGCGTTCTTCAGCGCGAGGAGGGTCTCGGTCCGGTTCAAGGTGTAACCACGGTCCGGCGCGCGGCGGATGCCCGGCTCGAACGCGGCCGGCGGCGGCAGCTTGCCACGCAGGCGGACGGTCATGGCGGCGCCGATGGCGGTGTTGTCGGTCATAGGGTTCCTCCCGGCGGGATGAGTGCCTATTGTGCCACAAAGCGGGCGGCGGGCCAAGTTCCGTGAAACCCAGACCGCCCCGCTCTGGTATAATAACTTTTTTTGAACGCCGGTTCCGCCCTGCGCGGAATGCCCTCCAGGAGTGTGATCATGAGCCACCGCCCCACCTGTTCTGCCCCCAGCGTCCGGTGCAGCCTGTGCGCCGGGTTGCTACTCGGCCTTACGGCCGCCCTCTGGGCGGCGGTCCCGGCCGAACCGCTGCTGCGCTTCCCCGACGTGCGCGGCGACACCGTCGTGTTCGTCTGCGGCGAGGATATCTGGTCCGCACCGGTCGCGGGCGGCACCGCCACCCGCCTGACCATTCACGACGGCGAGGAGCGCCATCCCAAGCTCTCGCCCGACGGGACACGGATCGCCTTCACCGGCGACTACGACGGCAATGCCGATGTCTATGTGATGGACGTGCACGGCGGCGGGATCACCCGGGTCACCTGGCACCCGGGCGACGACGAGGTGGTGGGCTGGCATCCCACGGCCGACAAGATCCTGTTCAAGTCGATGCGGGACAGCTTCAACCGTTTCGAGAAGCTGTTCCTGGTGTCACCCGACGGTACAGGCCTGGAGCCGCTCCCCCTGCATGAGGCGGCCTATGGCAGCTATTCGCCCGACGGCCGGCAGATCGCCTACAACCGCATCAGCGTCGAGACGCGCACCTGGAAGCGGTACCGCGGCGGGCTGGCTCCGGACGTCTACATCTACGATTTCGCCTCGAAGCAGGACCGGAAGATCACTGACTTTCCCGGCGGCGACCGGATGCCCATGTGGCACGGCGGCACCATCTACTACACCGCCGACAGCGACGGCGTGCTGAACATTTACGGCTACAACGTCGCCACGGGAAAGACGGAGCAGCTCACCCGCCACCGGGAGCACGACGTCCGCCGGCCGAGCCTCGGCGACGGCCGGATCGCCTACGAGGTGGGCGGGACCGTCTGGCTGCTGGATCTGGCCAGCCGCCAGTCCCGCGCCCTCCCCATCGCCGTGCGCGCCGATGCGCCGGAAACCCGGCCGTACCTGGCCGGAGTGGCCGACCGGCTCACCCACTTCGACGTGTCTCCGTCCGGCGCCCGGGTGCTCGCCACCGCCCGCGGCCACCTCTTCAGCCTGCCGCGCAAGGACGGCGCCACGCGGCTGGTAGCCGGCGCCAGCGGCGCCCGGATCCGCGAGGGGGTCTGGTCGCCCGACGGCCGACAGATTGCCTACATCTCCGACGCCGGCGGCGAATACAACATCTACCTGGCGGCAGTCGGCGGCGGCGCCGACCCGGTCCAGCTGACCCGCGCGAAGGACGGCTATCGGCACACGCTGCGCTGGTCGCCCGACGGAAAGAAAATCGCCTTCGCCGACCAGACGCTGGCCTGCTATGTCCTCGACGTGGCGAGCGGCGCCGTGACCCGCGTCGACAAGGCCGACTACGAGCCCATGGACGTGTCGCTGAACGTCAAGCCCATCTCCGACTATGCCTGGTCGCCCGACAGCGCGTATCTCGCCTACTCCAAGATGGAAGCCGACCTCGTGTCGAAGGTGTTCGTTTACTCGCTCCAGGAGAAACGCTCCCGCTGCGTCAGCAACGGTCTGTTCAACGATTTCGGCCCGGTGTTCTCTCGCGATGGGAAGCACCTGTTCTTCATCTCCAACCGCCGGTTCGATCCCACCTTCTGCGACTTCGAGTGGGAGATGGTCTACAAGCAGGCGGCCGGGATCTACTGCCTGACACTCAGCCGCGACGGCGCGGCGCGCTTTCCGCTTGCGAGCGACGAGGAGACCGGCGCGCCGGCCGCGCCGCCGACTGCACCGTCAGCCGCCGCCGCGGTTCCGCCCAGCGTCGTCATCGATTTCGACGGCCTGGCCGAGCGGATCGAGGCCGTGCCGCTGCCGCGAGGTAACTACCGCCAGCTGACCGTCGGCGAGGGCGCGCTCTACTACCTCAACGCCGCCGCCGGCGACTTCAACCGGTTCGAGTACCGCGGTCCCGAGGCCCGCAGCCTGTATGCCTTCGCGTTTGACACCCGCAAGGAGCATCGCCTGCTCGAGGGGGTGGACGATTACCGGCTCTCCGGCGACGGCAAGTGGATCGTCTGCCGGAAGGGGACCGGGCTGACCGCGCTGGAGCTCAAGGGGCCGGAACCGAAGGCGCAGGAGCTGTCCCTGGCCGACCTGAAGCTTTGGATCGACCCGCGGGCCGAATGGCGGCAGATCTTCAACGAGTCGTGGCGGATGGAGCGCGACTTCTTCTACGAGCCGGGCATGCACGGGCTCGACTGGCCCGCCATGCACGCGCGCTATCGGATGCTCCTGGAGCGGGCCACCTGCCGCCAGGACGTGGTGTACATCCTCGGCGAGCTCATCGGCGAGCTCAACGCGTCGCACACCTACGTGGGTGGCGGCGCCCAGCAGCGCAAGGCCGAAGAGATCGCGGTGGGCCTGCTCGGGGCCGACTACGAGCTGGACGCGGCGAGCCAGCGCTACCGTTTCCGGAAGATCTGCCGCGTGCCCGACTGGACCGACGAGGTGCAGCCGCCCCTGGCCGCGGTGGGCGTCGGCGTGCGCGAAGGCGACTATCTCCTGGCCGTCAACGGCGTGGATGTCCGCGGCGACCGCGAGGTGTACGCGTACTTCCAGGACCTGGCCGGCAAGCAGGTGAAGATCCTGGTCAATGACAAACCGGACCGGGTCGGCGCCCGCGAGTACACCGTCAAGCCGCTGGCCTCGGAGCGGACCTTGCGCTACCTCGACTGGGTGGAGCACAACCGCCGGGTCGTGGCGGAGGCCTCGGGCGGCCGGATCGGCTACCTGCATCTGCCCGACACCTACACCGCTTCGGCGCGCGAATTCCCCAAGTACTTCTACGCCCAGACCCAGAAGGACGGGATTGTCGTCGACGGACGCTTCAACGGCGGCGGCCTCGATCCGGACATCTTCCTGCAGCGGCTGGGCAAGCGGGCGATCTCCTACTGGACCCGCCGCTACTCCAAAGACACGGCGACCCCGGCGGTCTGGACCCAGGCCCACCTCGTGTGCCTGACCAACCGGCAGGCCGGTTCGGGCGGCGACGAGCTGCCCCATGAGTTCCAGGTGGAAAAGATGGGGCCCGTCATCGGCACCCGGAGTTGGGGCGGACTGGTGGGCATCTCCATGACCATCGACCTGGTGGACGGCGGCTACCTGACGGCCCCCGACTACCGGATCTACGACCGCGACGGCAACTGGGTGGTGGAAAACGTCGGCGTGACCCCCGACATCGAAGTGGACCTGGATCCCGCCGAGATGGCCCGCGGCTACGACGCCCAGCTCATGAAGGGCGTCGAAGTGCTTCTGAAGAAAATCGAAGCGGAGCCCCGGACCTGGCCGAAACATCCGCCGTTCCCGCGGCAGAAGTTCTGAGCAGCCGGTCCGGGAGCCGGTCCGGAACGAGGAGGCCGATGAAGCCGGATTACGACGTGTTGGACGACATCCGGAGTTTCCAGCGCAGCCGGGTGATCCTCACCGCCGCCGAGCTGGATCTCTTTACCCGCCTCGACGGCGCCTCCATGGACGCGCCGGCGCTGGCCCGGGCGATCGGCGCCGCGGAGCGGCCGTTGACCCGCGTGCTCGACTGCCTCGTCACCTATGGGCTGCTGGAGAAGGCGGACGGCCGCTACCGCACCGCCGCGCCGGCGGCGGCGCTCTCGGACCGGCACCCGGCGCCGGTGCGGGCCATGGCCCTGCACAGCGCCGTGATGTGGCGGACCTGGAGCCACCTGACCGAGACGGTCCGTACGGGGGTGAGCCCCGCCCGGCACACCGCCGACGACAAGGACGACCACGCGCTGGCCGCCTTCATCGGCGCCATGCACGCCATCGGCCGCCGTGTGGCCGACGACGTGGCCGCGGCGCTGGACCTGACGCCGTACCGCCGGCTCCTGGACGTGGGCGGCGGTTCGGGCGTCTACACCATGGCGTTCCTGCGGCGGAATCCCCGGCTGACCGGCGTGCTGTTCGACCTGCCCCGGGTGACCATGATGGCGGTGGAATGGCTCCGTGCCGAGGGGCTGCTGGACCGGGTCACCCTGGTGGGGGGCAACTTCGAGTGCGACGAACTGCCCGGCGGTTGCGACCTGGCGCTGCTTTCGGCCATCACCCATCAGAACTCACCCGAGGAGAACCGGGCGCTGTTCGCCAAGATCCGCCGCGCCCTCGAACCCGGCGGCACGCTGCTCGTCCGCGACCACGTCATGGACGAGAGCCGTACCGAGCCGGCGGCCGGCGCGCAGTTCGCCATCAACATGCTGGTGAGCACGGCGGGGGGCGACACGTACACCTTCGCCGAGTACCGCCGCGACCTCGAGGCCGCCGGATTCGTCGAGGTGACGTGGCTGCGGTCCGGCCGCGAGCGCATGGATGGGCTCATCGCCGCCCGCACGCCGGCGGCGGCAGGGGAGGGCGGCGCATGAACTTTCTCAAGATCATGGGTCTCGAGGCGAAGCGGAGCGTCCGCGGCGATTACGAGTGGGGCAGCCTGTTCGGCCGCCTGGAAGGGTGCCTGGCGGACCTACCGGAGTCCGAGGTGAAGCTCATCGCCGGCTTCGCCGGCCTGTTGTGGCGGGTGGCGTACAGCGACATGAAGCTCGAGGACTCCGAGCGGGAGAAGATTCGGGAGATCCTCCGGCGGCGCACCACGCTGGACGCAGACCGCGTGAGCCGCATCATGACCCTGGTGGACCAGGACGCCGACCACTACTTCGGCTCCGAGAACGTGTACTACACCCGGCTGGTCAACGCGGCGGCCGAGGCGCCGCTCAAGCTGGAGATCCTCGACACGCTGTTCGCCGTCGCCGCCGCCAACGGGTCCATTTGCGCCAAGGAGGAGGCGGAGCTGCGGATCATCGCCACCGGGTTGTTTCTGTCCCACGACGACTATATCCGGATCCGGTTGCGCTACCGCGAGTATCTCGATGTGCTGAAGTGAGCGGAGGGCAATTGGTGAGTCGGTGAATGGGTGAATCGGGAGACGAGAGACGGGAGACGGGAGACGGATCAACCATCAACTATCAACTGAATCTGGCCCTGGAACCTGAGAACTTGTGAACCTGCGAACCTGGGAACCTGCGAACATTCCAACCTTCGAACCTTTAAACGATCCGATTACGAGCATGATGACGATTACGATCACGATTACGATTACGAGCACGAACATCAGGGAAAGGAACGAGCCTCTGGCCTCGAGCCTCTAGCCTCGAGCCCCGTGTCAGGACCGGCACCATGCTGCAGACATTTCTCCAGGCCTTCGGCGGCACCTTCATGGCGGTGCTGGACATCTTTCTGATCATCCTCGTCGCCGGTTTGCTGGTGCGCCGCCGCGTCGTCACCCAGGCACACATCGACGCTTTGTCCACCGCCACGGTGGTGGTCTTCCTGCCGTGCCTCACCTTCGACAGCGTGCTGCGCAACCTGGATCCGGCCAAGCTTCCGTATTGGTGGACACTGCCGCTGGCGGCGGTGGCCATGGCCGTGGCGGGCCTGGCGCTGGGAGCGGCGCTGTTCGCGCGCGAACTGCCGATGAAGCGGAACATGCTGGCGCTCGCCAGCATGCAGAATGCGGGCTACTTGGTTCTGCCGGTAGGGCTGGCGCTCTTCCCGGATGAATTCGACCGTTTCGCCCTCTACTGCTTCCTGTTCATCTTGGGGAACAGCCTCGTGCTCTGGAGTGTGGGCAAGCTTCTCGCCACCCGCGGACAGCCGGGGGTGCCCATGTGGCGGGCGCTGCTCACGCCGCCGCTCGTGGCCAACGTCGCGGCCATCGCGCTGGCGCTGTCCGGCGGGAAGGCGCTGGTGCCCGAGGTGCTGCAGCGGGGCGTTCACCTGCTGGGGACGGCGGCGGTGCCGGTGGCCACGTTCATCCTCGGCGCCGTGCTCGGGAGCATCCCGTTCCGCCCGCGGGCGATCCTGCCCGACGCGGCGCGGGTGATGCTGGCCAAGCTCGTGCTGCTGCCGCTCCTCACGGCGACCGTGCTGGCGTGGACCGGCCTGGGCCGCACCGACCCGCTGCTGGTGTCGTTTTTTCTAATCCAGGCGGCGGCCGCGCCCGCCGTGGCCCTCATCCTGCAGGTGCGCCGCTACGGCGGCGACGCAGAGAAGGTCGGCGGCGTCATGCTCGTGGCCTACGCCAGCTGCCTGCTGGCCCTCCCCTTCTGGCTCGCCCTCTGGCGCGTGATGTCTTGATGGGAAGATTCTTTCCGGCCGATTCGAAAACGGCGATCGCCGTCGCTGCGCGCCCGCGGGGCAGGGATTCGTGTGGGATTCAGCTGCCATCCCAAGTGCAGCAAAGCAGCTCGGCCTTGGGCGAGGACGACGGGCTGAGCCAGGGGACGAAAAAGCCCGGATCGTCCTGATCCGGGCCCTGATCATCTTCGATTGTCGCTGTTAGGAATTGTCGCCGTCACCCGTGCTCCGGCAGGATTTTGATATCCGCGGAACCGGACCGTCCAACTCGGCCGGTCGCCTGGCCGCGTTCGTCGCACTCGGCCAGGCGGTGGGAGCAGGCTCAGTGCGAGGACTTCTCGCCCGGCAGGGGCCGCACCTTGAGCACTTCGCCCCGTTCCTCGGCGATGCGGCGGTACCAGTCGGCTGGGTAGCCGGGATGGGTGACGTTGCCCTGAGAGTCGCGGACGTTGCCGTCCAGGTACTTCCAGATGAGGAACTCGCCCAGCTTTCGCCAGCGCCGCACCACCATCTCGCCCTGGTCCACGGAGTACCGGGTCAGGTACTCGCGGGCCAGCTCGGGCGACTGCTGGTGGAGCGCCAGCGCGGCCTTGTCCACTTCGGGCACCTGGGCGATGAAAGCGCCCTCCAGCTCGCGCTGGACAGCCCGGACGTCCCGGATCATGTCGCAGTACCGGGAATAGGTGTAGTTCGAGACGAAGTTGAACACCCAGAACGCGGAGTCCCAGGAGAACGCGTTGAAGTCGCCGGTGCCCGCCGCGAAACTCGTCGGCACGGCGCGCAGGCCGCAATACATCGGCGTATAGACCGTGCTGGCGGTGTCGTCCACGCCGAACCAGAAGATGCCGCCGATGGGGCCGGGAAGCCAGGACCGGGACTGCGCGACGAAGGAGAACCCGGTCTGCTGGGTGGCCACCGCGCGCTCGTTGACGTACTTGACGCCGTCCACCTCGAAGGTCATGGGGCGCCAGCGGTAGGGGAGCTTGTACGGGCCGGCGCCCACGCCCAGCGACAGGTCGAATTCAGTCCCCTCGAAGTGGTCGCGCATCAGCTCCATCAGGTCGCGGACGGAGAGCTTCCGGTCGGGCTTGATCCAGAGGGGTAGGGGGGTGGCGCCCGGGATGCCCTTGACGTAGTCGATGGGCAGGTTCAGCGACGGCGCCACGCGGCGGAAGAAGCTCCATACCCGCGCCTCGCAGGCACGCAGGGCGCCGAAGTCGAGCGGCGCGTACGTGTCGGCGAAGCTGAAGTCCTTGTCCTCCCCTTTGAAATAGCCCTTCTCCCGAGCGAAGGAGATGACATCCGGTGCGTAGAGGCAGTTCGCCGGGTCGTTGAGGGGAAACTGCCGGATGCGCGCCTGGTTGGCGTGGGCGCAGACATAGCCGTCGGGCACGCGGAGCGCCACCCAGACGGCGCCCTTGTTCTCCTTCCCCTTACCGATCATGTCCATGATCCAGGCTTCCTGGGGATCGCTGATGGAAAACGTCTCGCCGGAGCTGAAGTAGCCGTACTCCGCCACCAGCTCGCCCATGATTTGAACGGCCTCGCGGGCGGTGCGGGCGCGCTGCAGCGCCACGGTCATCAGGCTGGTGTAGTCGATGCCCCCCTTCGGGTCCACCAGCTCCTCGCGGCCGCCGTAGGTGGTCTCGCCGATGGCCACCTGATGCTCGTTCATGAGCCCCACCACGGTGAACGTCTCGGCCACCTGCCGGATCTTGCCGACGTACTTCTGCGAGTCGTCGTCGATGATGTCGATGAGCGACCCCTCGATGTGGCGGCCGCCGGGGATGAAGTTGAGCTGGCCGTACAGGGTGTGCGAATCCGCCGAGTAGGTGATCATGACGGAGCCGTCGGCCGAGGCTCCCTTGGTGACGATGAAGTTGGTGCAGGCCAGAGCGGGCGTGAGCGCCAGCGTCAGGCAGGCCGCCGCGAGCAGGACTGTCCGGGTGATGCGCATCATGTCGTTCTCCGTGTTTGGAATTGTCAACGCCGCCGGTCCCGGAGGACCGAACGCTTATTGTACGGGGATCGCGGCCGATCGGCTACAGGTTCTTTCACGCGGGCGGTTATCCGCATCGTCCGAAGAACCGGGCGATTCGGCCGCGGGGCCGCCGCAGGCACGATTTGAGGGGCCGGCCCAGGCGGGCGCGGAGGAAGTGGACGTCCTCGCTGGAGAGGCAGGGGATGGCGTCGGGCAGTGTCCGGTCAGGCGCCGACACGAACGGCACCGCCTCGTACCGCTCGCGCAGCGCGTCCAGGTCCCGCAGGCTCAAGGCGAATTCCCACCGCACCGAGTGGAACAGGGGCAAGGCGCCGTACCGGACCGGCCACCCGTCGGCGGGCAGGGTGAAGAGCACCTGCTTGACGCGGCGGCGGTGCGCGTCGTCCAGCTCGCCGAAGCGGGCGGCGGCGGCGCGGTACGGGAGCTCGCCGTGCGCCCGCAAGCAGAACTCGCCGGTGCGGATGGAGCGGGCGAAGTACGGCTCGAAGCCGGGCCGGGCGTCGTCCCAGACGCCGGCCACGAGGCGGCCGTCGGCGGCGGCGATCCGCTTGTACCCGAAGCGGACGCCGCACTTGTAGTAGGTGAAGCGGCTCATGTCCCCTGCCGCCGGGATGCCCACGGCGCCCAGTCCGAAGTCAAAGGCGAACGGCACCTTCAGGAGGGCGTCATCCAGCTTCACCGGCCGGTTGATGCGCCGGCCGTTGTAGCGGATCTCGGCGGCGGCGCCGGCGCAGAAGAACTCCAGCTCGCGCCGCTCGGCGCCGAGATCCCGCTGGTCGCGAGCCAGCCGGATGCGGTAGCCGTCCAGATACCGCCGGCCGGTGTGGAGGTGCACCGCGCCGTCGGTCAGTGCGAGGCGCTTGCCGGCCGTGGCCACCTCGACGGCGGAAAACAGGTGGAAGAGCGACAGCACGGCGACGCCGTGACACTCCTCGAGGCGGGACAGCGCCGCCTGCACCAGATCCGGCGGCGCGTCGCGCCGGAGCAACAGCAGTTTCAGGATCTGCCACTCGCCGTCGTCGAAGGCGTCGCCGTCCTGCGCCAGTTCCAGGCGGCGGCGGGTGCTCGCGATGGCGATGGTCCGCGGCCGGTGCGTCAGGGCGTGTCGCACGAGCTGCACCAGGTAATGCACCTGGTTGAGGTGCTGCTCCCGCGTGATCTTGCGGAGTTCGGCTTCCAGATCGATGGACAGCTGCAGGTGATTCCCGTTCATCGCCCGCTCCTGTCCGGAAGGCCGGCAGCGACCTCGGGGGCCGCCTCGCCCAGGTAGAACGTGGTTCTGGCCAGCACTCGCGCCGCGGCGCGCCGGGCGCCATCGCCGTTTCCGGCCGCGCCGTCTCCGAGCATCGCGGCGCCGA
>ENA-UOWE01003320-UOWE01003320.1-activated-sludge-metagenome-genome-assembly--contig:-NODE-3320-length-16600-cov-4.242853_pt1 | contig 16600 bp, 14 predicted proteins | sample MGYA00249841_ERZ761562 | MGnify/ENA primary metagenome ERZ761562 (study PRJEB28883, sample SAMN05720200) | activated sludge metagenome | isolation source: Anaerobic digester | place: Japan... | reverse complement strand
ACTACCTTAAAGGGAATTTTCTCTAATATGGGTCAGGGAAATACTTCTAACGGAGTGGCTGCAGATGTTGCATTGACTTATTATAATCCCGATAAGTTATTCTGTGCAACTTTGGTAGCGAAGAATTTCGGTACTCAATTAAAGAAATATGATGGAGCAGAGAAAGAAGATTTACCTTTTGAAATTCAAGCAGGAATATCAAAGAAGTTGTTGAATGCACCTTTCAGATTTTCGTTAATCGGTCAACAGTTGCAGAAATTCGATATTACTTACAAAGACCCTAATCAAAATGGAATTGATCCATTGACAGGAGAGAATAAAGTAGAGAATATTACTCTTGGTGATAAATTAATCCGTCATGCAATATTGAATGTGGAAGTTTTATTCACTAAGAATTTTAATGTTAGATTAGGATATAATTTCTTACGCCGTAAGGAATTGGCTTTGTCGGAGAAGAAAGGCCTTGCGGGAGTGACTGCAGGTGTAGGATTTAAAATTAGTAAGTTTCAGTTTTCGTACGCTAAAAGCGTGTACGTACCATTCGCCGGAAGTAATCACTTTACTATCAGTACTAACTTCGGCGACTTCCTAAAATAATATTTAGTTGAAATCTTTCATTGCACGACCGATTTCTCTTTTCGCGTCGGCTTGTTTAAGACTTTCTCGTTTGTCGTAAAGTTTCTTACCTCTGGCTAATCCAATCTCGAGCTTTATCAATCCTCGTTCACTCTCGTAAATTTTAACGGGAATAATAGTTACACCTTTCTCTTTCGTCTTTGCAAAAATTTTGCGTAGTTGATTTCTGTGAAGCAAAAGTTTTCGGTCGCGTTTCGGATCATGGTTTGAATATGAACCGTGCTCATAAGGCGAAATATGGAGATTTTTTATCCACAGTTCTTCATCACGAAAATAACAATACGAATCAGATAAGTTTGCTTTTCCGTCGCGTATAGCTTTTACTTCAGTACCGGTAAGCATAACTCCCGCCTCCCAACTTTCGGTGATGAAGTAGTGGAAGGCAGCTCTTCTGTTTACAATATTGATTTTACTGTTCGGTGGCGCTGACATACTTTGCAAAGATAGTGTTTCAACGAACTACCAGAATGGGAATATTTAATTTATGTCGCACTGCATCAATAGTGGAGCCTAGAATAATATCTTTTAAAGCTTTATGTCCGTGAGCACCCATCACTAATAATTCAGCGTTAAAGTCTTTGGTGAGGCGTGGAATTTCCTTTCGTGGACTTCCATATCCCATTTTTACTTCACAAGTGTATCCTAATTTTTCTAGGTATTCTTTGTACTTCTTTAAATTCTCGCGGTCTAATTGACTTTCATAATCTCGTGTTTCTCGTCCCAGTAGTAAGGCTGCAGCTGTTTCTGAAATGTGCATCAACATATAAGTGGCTTGTTTACCTCCTTGATGTAAGGCTTGAGGAAGAACTTCTTCGTCGGTTTTAGTGAAATCTAATGCGATGGCTATTCGTGAAGGAACCTTAGCAGCATTTTCATCGAACGATAAAAAGTCGCCATGAGGAATTGCAATTTTTCGTCCCGGAGAAGAAACAAATAATGGCATAAACGTAATGTAAAGAAGAATAACTCCACTTAATATAGTAAGTGGAATTACTACAAACTGTATCATTGAATTACCGGGGTATTCGGTTAGCCAATCATTAATTTGATCAACAACAAGTTTGATGTTAAGTCCAACAATGATTGCTGCGCATAACCACGACGCGAATTGCACATATCGAGGTATTACAAATTCTTTCATTTTTTCTTGATCACTTACGAAGTGAATCAAAGGAATTACAGCAAATCCTAGTTGTAAACTCAATATTACCTGCGAAAGAATTAATAGTTTTCCTGTTCCTTCTTCTCCCATATAGTGAATGGTGATAAGGGCAGGGGTAATGGCAACAAATCGCGTGATAATTCTTCTAATCCAAGGAGCTATTCTCAAGTTTAAATATCCTTCCATTACAATTTGTCCCGCTAATGTTCCGGTGATGGTTGAGCTTTGTCCGGCGCAGATTAACGCAATCGCAAACAGCGCAGGAGCTAATTTACTCCCTAATAATGGTTCTAAAAGTCGATGTGCATCCATAATATCCGCTACATCATATTTACCATTACTATGAAATACGGATGCTGCTAGAATTAAAATTGCAGCATTCACAAAAAATGCCATGTTCAACGCAATACCGCTATCTATGAAATTGAATCGTAATGCAGTTCTTATTTCAGAAGGTGTTCTCTCGAATTTTCTCGTCTGCACTAAAGCCGAATGCAAATACAAATTGTGAGGCATTACGGTGGCACCAATAATTCCGATTGCAATATATAAGGCTGCGGAATTCGGTAGGGAAGGAATAAATCCTCCCGCAATTTCAGTTACTGAAGGATTCGCCATAAACATTTGAGCAATGAAAGCTAATCCTATCATCGCAACTAATGAAATGATAAATGCTTCCATTTTGCGAATTCCGTAATGTAAAAGAAATAATAGGAGGAAGGTGTCGAATGCACAAATGACTACTCCCCATAAAAGCGGAATATTAAAGAGGAGTTTTAATCCAATGGCCATTCCCAATACTTCGGCTAAATCGCAAGCTGCAATCGCAATTTCAGCTAAAATATATAGATAGTAATTAATATATTTAGGATATAACTCTCTAGACGCTTGTGCAAGATCTCTTCCGCGAACAACGCCTAGACGGGCACTTAATCCTTGGAGTAATAATGCCATTAAATTCGACATTAATAATACCCAAATGAGCTTATATCCAAATTGACTTCCTCCTGCTATATCAGTTGCCCAATTACCCGGATCCATATAGCCAACACTAACCATATAAGCGGGACCAATAAAGGCCAAAAGTTTTTTCTTGAAGCTCATTCCGGGCTTTATATGTACCGTGCCATGAACTTCCGATAATGATGAACTGTTAAATGATTCCATATTTCTTTACCAATATGTTTTTAGAAACTTCAAGACTGAGATGGAATTTTTCTTTATTTACTTTCACTAGCATGCTTTTGTCAAATTCCATTATTTCGGCTATGCTTACCGTTATACCCGGCTTTAATCCGTATTTAGCTAGATGCTTTAGAAACGCAGAGCTATGTTCTCCAACTCCTGTGATAGTATATTTTACACCGGCATCTCCACTCGAAAGCGACATCTGATCATTTATTTCAAGTTTACCTGTTTGATCAGGAATAGGATCGCCATGTGGATCAAATTTTGGAAAGTCGAGATAAGCTTCAAGTCGCTTTATAAGTTCGTCGCTGCTCACATGTTCTAATTCTTCGGCCATAGTATGCACTTCGTCCCATTCAAATTTCAAAACCTTCGTTAAAAACACCTCCCATAATCGATGCTTACGAATAATATTTAAAGCTACTTTTTCACCCTTACGAGTGATTTTAACGCCTTTGTATTTTTCGTAATTAATCAATTCCTTATCCGCCAACTTTTTAAGCATATCGGTTACCGATGCCGATGTAGTCGACATAGAAGTAGCAATCGATGAAGTATTGACGGAACTGATAGTCACGTTAGAAAGGTGATAAATGGCCTTTAAGTAGTTTTCTTCCGTTTCAGTATGTTGCTGCATGAGACGACTTAAAATATTATTTTAGACAAATCTAAAAATAAAATTTGATATCTTAAATGCGATAATTTATTAATCTTGCAGTCATGTACAAAAGGCTCATTCGTCCGTTCTTGTTTCTGTTCGATCCTGAAACAGCTCATCACTTGGTATTCAATTTGTTAAAGGTAATATTTAAGATTCCGGGAGTTGCTGTTTTAGTTAAAGGTATTTACGGATATAAGGGCCGCGATTTGTCGAAAATGGTGATGGGGATAACTTTTCCTAATCCAATTGGATTGGCTGCCGGGTTCGATAAAAATGCCATGTTGTTTGAAGAATTGAGCTGTTTAGGCTTTGGATTTATTGAAATCGGGACATTAACGCCCAAAGCACAACCCGGAAATGATTTGCCTCGAATGTTTAGGCTTCCTGCCGACAAAGGATTGATTAATCGCATGGGCTTCAACAATGAAGGAGTAGAAAAGGCAGTTGAAAGATTGAAAAAGCAGTCGGGAAAAGTGATTATTGGTGGAAATATAGGCAAGAATAAAATTACACCGAACGAAGTGGCTTTACGAGACTACGATATTTGCTTTGAAGCCTTGTTTCCTTATGTAGATTATTTTGTGGTAAACGTAAGCTCACCCAATACCCCTGGTTTACGCGAATTGCAAGATAAAGAACCACTTACAGCTTTGTTGAAACACGTAATGAAATTGAACTCAGCCAATGAAAAGCCAAAGCCGGTTTTATTGAAAATTGCTCCTGATTTAACCAACGAACAATTAACAGAGATCGTAGAGATTGTTAAGGAAGTAAAGCTTACTGGAATAATAGCCACAAATACTACTATTTCACGTCAAGGTTTAACAACAGCTACTGAAGTAGTTAAGGAGCAAGGAGGGTTAAGTGGACTTCCGGTAAAAAGTCGAAGTACAGAAGTTATCCGTTATTTACGACAACTAGCGGGGAAAGATTTAGTGATTATCGGAGTAGGAGGAATCTTTACATCAGAAGATGCCAAGGAAAAGCTGGATGCCGGTGCCGATTTATTACAAGTGTATACAGGATTTATCTATGAAGGTCCCGGTATGATTAAAAGCATTCTTAAAGGTCTGTAAATTTCACTTCAAATCGCCTTTTTAACTACCTTTGCATCGCAATTAACAGAGCCCCTCAACAGGCTTTATTATTATAAAAACACATGAAAAAATTAACAGCCATTTTTGCTATCGCAATGTTAGGGTTAGCCTCTTGCGGACAGAAATCAGAAACTAAAGAAGGTAATCAGGAAGCTGCTGCAGCTACCACTGAAACAGGAAATTTCGGAGCTAAAATTGATGAAGCCGGAGCGATTGGAATGGATTCATTGGTTGCAATGATGAGTTCTGCAAAAGGTGAAATTTCAGGAGTGAAAGTTACAGGAAAAGTAACTGAATGTTGCCAGACAAAAGGATGTTGGATGAATATCGATAAAGGTGACGGAACCGGAATGCGAGTTACATTTAAAGATTATGGTTTCTTCGTTCCTAAATCATCAGGTGGAAAAACAGCAGTGTTTTCTGGTAAGGCTTATATGGATACTACTTCTGTAGAAGATCTTCGTCACTATGCACAAGACGAGGGTTTATCAGAGGCGGAAATCAATAAAATCACTGAGCCTAAAGTGGAACTTTCATTCGAAGCTGACGGTGTAATCATCAAATAATTATTAAAAAGAATATTGTGAGAGCCCGTTGATATCAACGGGTTCTTTTTGTATAAATAATGCCGATAAAAATGAAAATTATCGAATGTCCTAGAGATGCAATGCAGGGAATTCATGACTTTATTCCCACTTCCGTTAAAGCCAATTATATCAACCGATTATTGAAAGTGGGATATGATACAATCGATTTCGGTAGTTTTGTTTCTCCTAAGGCAATACCGCAATTGAGAGATACCGCTGATGTTTTATCGTCTCTCGATTTGAGCGAAACTTCTTCTAAGTTATTGGCCATTATTGCTAATGTGAGAGGAGGAGAAGATGCAGTAAAATTTGAGGAGATAAAATATCTTGGATTTCCGTTTTCTATTTCTGAAACCTTCCAACAGCGAAATACAAATAGTTCTATCGATCAATCTTTAAAAACTGTTGAACAATTACAATCTATTTGTGTGAATAACAGCAAAGAATTGGTCGTTTATATTTCGATGGCTTTCGGGAATCCTTATGGTGATTTGTGGAATGAAGAAATTGCATTTAAATGGGTTAATACCATTCAACAACTTGGGGTTAAAATTGTAGCGATGTCAGATACCGTAGGCGTTGCCTCTCCTGAAGCTATAAAAACAATATTTAGTCATTTGATTCCGGCTTTGCCAAATGTTGAATTTGGGGCACATTTGCACTGTACGGCAGATAATTGGAAGCATAAAGTTAATGCTGCATACCAATCAGGATGCCGTCGATTTGATGCCGCAATTAAAGGCTTTGGTGGCTGTCCGATGGCTGAGGATGAGCTAGTTGGGAACCTGGCAACCGAAAATTTGATTTCCTATCTAAATGAAAATAAGGTGAATACTAATCTGGATATGTCCGCTTTTTCTGAAGCAATGTTGTTTTCAGGCACGGTATTCGCCTCCTAAAATGCAACATGTTGAAATGCTTTGCGTTTCAGTTAAGATTATTACTTTCGCTAATACCAAACTATGAATATTTCTTTCTCTATGCGTTTAATTAAATTGATGGTAGTCTTTTGCCTGCTTATGGGGTCTTATTCCGCATTCGCTCAGCAAGAGGGATACCTCGAAGTTGTCGGGTCGGTATTACAAGACAGTAAAGGTCTTGAAGGTGCCGATATTAAAATTTTCAAGGGTAATGAAAATGTCGATAATGTACTTTCTTCTGCCGGTGGAAAATTTATCATCAATCTTGAATTGGGACATGATTATACCATCGTTTTCTCTAAGAACGGAAGCTTTACTAAATCGGTAATTATTGATACTAAAGTTCCTGATGATTACAAAAAGCAAATTTTTAGCTTTAAGTTCAAAATGGATTTGTTTAAAGCTCCGGAAGGTGCCGAACAACCTAAGGAAGCGGAAAAACCAGTAGCGAAGCTTTCGTTCAGTGATATGTACGAAGATTTTGATTACGATGCCGAATATTCAAAAACACGTAAAACAGAACTTGAAAGCGTGAAAGTGAAGTTGGCAGCAGAAGCAGCAAAACAAGATGCTGCCAAAAAAGCTATTGCAGAGAAAGCTCGTCAAGATTCTATTGCCGATGCTCGTGCGAAGCAACTAGCATTGCAAAAAATTCAAGCTGAACAAGAAAAAGTTCGACAAGATTCAATATCAAAAGAGAATGCTCGTCAACAGCAAATAGCTGCCGCTATGGTAGCAAAACAAAATGCAGAGCGTGATTCAATCGCAGCTGTTGAAAAGAAAGCCAAAGCAGAAGAAGCGGCTCGTTTAGCGCGTGAAAAAGCTGTGCAGGATTCATTAGCTAAGGTGGTGGAGAAATCGCGCCAGGATTCGTTATTAGCAGTTAAAGAACGTCTTCGTATCGAGCAAGCTGCTTTAGCAAAAGCTCGTCAGGATTCACTCGATAATGTTAAAAAAGAACAGTTAGCTCAAGCCGCTCGCGATAAAGCTGCTCAAGATTCCATTGCTCAAGTTAATGCACGATTAAAGCAAGAACAATTGGCTAAAGCTGCTCGCGAAAAAGCAGTATCCGATTCTTTAGCTCAAGTGAAAGAAAGAGCTCGTCAGGAGGAGTTAGCCTTAGCTGCCCGACAGAAAGCTACGGCCGATTCATTAGCGAAAGTTCAAGATAAAATAAAACAAGATTCAATAGCTGCTGCTAAAGAACAAGCTCGTTTGGCAGAAATTGCTCGTGTAGCTCGCGAAAAGGCAGTGTCGGATTCTATTGCTACTGTAAAAGCTAAAGAAGAATTGGCAGCCAAAGAAGCTGCAAAGGAGAAAGCTAGATTAGATGCCATTGCAAAGGCGGAAAGAGAAAAAGCTGCAGCGGATTCAATTGCAACTGCTAAAGAGCAAGCTCGTTTAGCGGAAATAGCTCGTCAAGCACAAATAAAAGCTACAGCTGATTCACTTGCTAAAGTGAAAGCGAAAGAAGAGCAAGATGCTTTAGCTGCAGCAAAGGAAAAAGCTCGTCAGGATGAATTGGCGAAAGCTGCGAGAGCAAAAGCTACTGCCGATTCATTAGCAACCGCCAAGGAACAAGCTCGTTTAGCTGAAATAGCTCGACAAGCACAAGCTAAGGCTACAGCCGATTCGTTGGCTCGCGTTCGCGAAAAATCTCGTCAAGATTCATTGGCAACAGTTGCTGAGAAAAACAGAATTGAAATGCTTGCTCGTGAAGAGAGAATTAAAGCAATGAAAGATTCCCTCGAAACAGTTAGAAAGAAACAAGAAGAAGAAAATGCTAAGCTTGCTTTAGAACAAAAGCGTAAGGAAGAAGATGCAGTTGAAGCTAAGAAAATGAAAGAGATCGAAGATCAAAAGAAAGCTTTAGCTTCAGGTGGCGCTACACAAGCACAACCCAAAAAGAATCCTAATGATATTAGTGCTTATCGAATAGATTTCGATAAACAGTTTGTTCCCGATGGTATCAAAGATGAAACTATAACTGAACCAAACAGAACAATAATTCGAACTATTGTCAAATCAAAAGACATACAGGCTACTTACTTGAAAGTAACTTATAGTTACGGTGGTGTTTTCTACTTTAAAAATAGCGCTAGTATGTCGGAAAGTATCTATAGTCTCGAATTGCAAAACTTGAGGAAGCAATTAAAGGATAAATAGATATTCTAAATAAATAAAGCGCTCCGATATTTTCGGGGCGCTTTATTATTGGTTGAATGGCCATTGAAGGCTCTTTTTCGATTTGATCAAATATACTATCGTCCCGCTAATTATTACTATTCCTCCCGACAAAATAAATTCTTTTCCTGTGGAGATAAATATAAAGCCCCAAATTAAAATGGCTAAAATTACTGGTAGAGGGTAAAGAGGCATCTTAAATGGCATTACAGTTTTGTTTTTCTTTCTTAGTATTATTAATCCTATCGCTTGCCCAATAAATTGTATTACGATTCTCATAGCTAATATTGCAGTTATGACTTGTGATAATTTAAAAAGTAAACTAAATACAAATGCGGTGATGCCTAATCCTAATAGTGCAATATGAGGAAAATGTCGGGTAGGATGAACCTTTGCAAATACTTCAAAAAATTCTCCTTCTTTAGCCGCCGCATAAGGTACTCGTGAATATCCCAGCATCACGGCAAATAAACTCGCAAAAGCTACCCACAGAATTAAAATGGTTGCAATGATTGCTGCATTATGTCCGTAAAGTGTTTCGAAATAGGTACTCACCACAAATTCTGATTTCGCTGCTTCTTGCCAAGGAATAACACTTACCACACTCATGTTCATTGAAATATAAAGTGCTGCAATTCCTAATACAGAAAGGATCATACTTAAAGGAATATTCCGCGAAGGATTTTTAATTTCTCCCCCTAAATGGCAAACGTTATAATATCCCAAATAGCTGTAAATAGTTTTAACCGATGCCGCGCCTAAAGCTGCAGCAAAGGCAGCATTAAGTGTAAATCCATCGTTAATATGCCTTAGTGGTTCAGTGAAATGTCCGTTGCTGATCCCACCGTAAATAATCCACAACATTGTAAAAATTACTCCACTCCATAAAAGAATACTGATTTTTCCAATGGTTTCTATTTTTCGGTATAACAGTAACGTTAGTACTATCACAATAGTTCCTGATACTATTCGTGATGTAACATCATTTAATGGTACTAAAAATCCAAAGTAGTGAGCAAATCCAATAGCCCCACTGGCAACAACCAAAGGAGCTTGAAGCATGGTTTGCCATACATATAAGAATGAAAAGAGTTTGCCCCACGATTTTTCGCCATACGATGCTCTTAAGAAATTGAAGCTTCCTCCGGCCAAGGGGAAAGCTGCTCCTAATTCCGACCAAATCATTGCATCTATTATTGATAATAAGGCTCCTGCAAGCCATGCATAGAGAAACCATGGTCCACCCATGAGTTGTATTACAATCGATAGAACTACAAAAGGACCAATACCTACCATATCAATCATATTAATGACCGTGCTCTGGAAAAGTCCAAGCTTACGCTCAAGTTGTGGTTGTTCTGTTGTTGCCATACGCCCGAAAATAAGCAATTAATTCAACTAACATTCTCGGTTAAAAACTTTATAAAATAACTGCTCTATTTTATTGGTTATGACCGGTAATTTAATGTCATTTGTTGTATAAACTTCTTCGCTATGTTATTAGTATGTGATTCCGGTTCTACCAAGGCAGATTGGTTATTGTATGATGGTTCAGTAGTTAAAGGCCCATTTCATACTATGGGATTTAATCCTTTTTTCCATTCTTCAGAATTGGTATATGAGACACTAACTCAGAATAGCGATTTATCAGCTTTTGCGGCTGATGTTAAGGAGGTGAAATTCTTTGGTGCAGGTTGTTCAAGTGCAGCAAAAAAGGAGCAAATTGCAGTTGGATTACGTAAGTTCTTCAGTAAAGCCGATGTTTTAGTTGATCACGATTTATTAGCTTGCGCATTCGCTACTTGTGGCAATGAAGCAGGAATTTCTTGTATCACCGGAACAGGATCGAATTCTTGTTGGTTCGATGGCGTTAAAGTACACGAACGAAATTATGGTATGGGCTATATCTTAGGTGATGAGGGTAGTGGAGCGCATTTAGGAAAAAAAATTCTTACTCATTTCCTTTATGATTTATTGCCGGCTGATATTCATTCCGATTTCGAAAATACTTATCATCTTACACGCGATAGTATTAATGATTTTGTGTACAAGAAGCCTAATCCGAATGTTTGGTTGGCTTCTTTCTCGACTTTCTATACAAAACATCGCGATAATAATTATATCCACGAGTTAATCATGAATAATTTCCGTGACTTCATGACTTTATATGTTTGTAATTATCCCGATTACCAAAAGGTAAAAGTTCATTTCGTTGGATCAATTGCTTTTTATTTCGAAAAGGAATTAAAAGCTGTTGCGAATGAGTTGAATATAACGATCGGAAATATAGTTAAGCAACCGGTAGAGGGGTTGATGAATTACTATATCAATAAGAAGTAATTTCTTTATTTTAGCTTTACTCCCGATCCTACAAATGGTTCGGCGTTGCCTCCGTGTTTAATTATATCTCTAACAATGGTGCTCGAGATAGGAGAGTACTGAGGTGCTGATAATAAAAAGATGGTTTCTATTCCGCTTTCTAAATATCGGTTCATCTGACCTATCGATTTTTCGAATTCAAAATCGACGGAGGTTCTTAGGCCTCGTAGGATAAATCTAGCATGTACTTCTTTGCAATAATCAACAGTTAGACCGCTGTATGTTTTTACTTCTACTTGAGGATATTCTTCAAAACAGGCTTTAATCCAATCAATGCGGTCTTGTAATGGAAACATATAATTCTTTTGCGAATTATGTCCTACGCCAACTATTATCTTATCAAATAAATCGAGTGACCTGATTACGATATCAACATGTCCTACAGTTATAGGATCAAAGCTTCCTGGGAATAATGCGATTTTTGACATGAGGATTTGTTCTATTGGATTAATATCTATTGTCTGAAGAATGAAAAACTAACATGACCATATTTGCGTGTTTCATTATAATGTGCATGCATACTTAAATCATTGCCCGTTGCATGCTCTAATATAAACACACCCCCCGGTTTAATTAATTTCCTTTCAAATACAATTTTAGTTAATTCCTCTGCAGGCGTTTCTGCATAGGGAGGATCAGCAATTATTATATCGTAGGGTTTAATTGCTGTCGATAGGAATTTTATAACGTCGGCTTGTATTACGGATAATGCGTTATTGTTATTCAGTAATGCGGCAGTGGTTTTAATGTACTTACAACATCCTCCATGCATATCTATGCTGGTGATGTCTTTGCATCCTCTTGATAAAAATTCGAAACTCAAACTTCCTGTTCCGGCATATAAATCAAGGAAACTAACAGCATTGAAATTATATAAATTATTTATAATATTAAACAATCCTGTTTTGGCGAAATCTGTTGTAGGACGCACCGGCAATTGTTTGGGTGCAATTAATTGTTTGCCTCGATATGTTCCGCTTATAATACGCACAGTGCTTGAGTAAATAAAAGATGATATTGTGAACTGCTGATATTACTAAATCCGTATGAGTATTCTATATTATCGGGCTTTTCACCGAGTGAAATGTAGCGAATATACTTCTGTGCTACTAACCACGCTGATGAGTTTCTGTCGATTTCACCGTAAACCATTACTTGGTTTACATCCGGACTCAATTGCATTTGCTCCATCACATAGAGTAGGTAATAAATGAAATCTTCACCGGTATGTTGCTCAAATGTATTACAGAATAATAATTCATTGCCTTTGCATACTAAGATATCCATTTTATGTTTTCTAACATTCACTGCTAAGAATGGTAATTGACGATGCTTATTCATCATCAATTGCATTTCAATGAAATTAGACTTGGCATTGAATAATATTGCTTCTTTGAAAATATCTCCTGTTTCTTTAAGAAAAGATTCAGGTACATTGTAAATTAAGTGAGTATCTGCTATTTTTATGTGATCTTCGTAAATATTATCGGATGCTTCCGGTCGGCAAACTAATTTCAACGCTTCTTCCATATGATCTTTACTAAATAAAGGATCAGGAATAAATGTGCTGCAATTACTATGAATGCCAAAAATTATCTTCTCCGCTTGAAGGTTTCCAAGTATTTCGTCTTGTTCAATGATCGATTTGAAAAATCCCAATGAAGTTCCGCTGCCTTGAATGATGTGATAGTCTTTCATCACTACTACTTTCCTTCTCGCTAGGTCGAGGACGAAATAGCAGAATTGATGTTCGTCGAGCGTCGCAACAAAGGCCGCCCGTTCGGTCATGCCGTGTTCGAACGATTCATCAACGACTTCGTGCTTAAGATTGATCTGAATTATTTCTTCTTCCATGGATGGTCCAAAAATAAGGAATTCCTGAATGGCCTATTTTTGTTCCTAAATATAATTTATTATTGTGAAAGGTGATATGGCCGCTAGGGTGCGCGCCCTCTTATATGATTCGTTATCAGTGGTTCCAACGCATGGGCAGGAGCGCTTTATTGAACGTTTTAGTCGATTTGCGGAAGATTCCGATGGCGGAATTTTCGTTTTGAGAGGGTATGCGGGTACCGGAAAGACGACTATGATGTCGGCTGTCTCAAATGCTTTTCAAAATATTGTCTTGTTGGCACCTACCGGAAGAGCAGCTAAAGTGCTATCAGGATATACGGGGCGACCGGCTTTTACTATCCATAAGCATTTGTATGTTCCTGCTATGAGCTCCGACGGACGAATGTGGCTGCGTCCAATCGAAAATAAATACAAAAAGACCTTGTTCATTGTTGATGAGGCTTCTATGATTCCCGATGCTGCCATCGATGATGCAGGTTCTGCTTTTCCGGGAGTGAATTTGTTATCTGATTTGGTTAGTTATGTTTATAGTGGAGCAGGATGTAGGTTGATGCTGGTAGGCGATACCGCTCAGTTGCCTCCTGTCCATTTCGATCATAGCCCGGCGCTTGATGTAAATCATCTTCGTTTTCGTTTCAAACGTGAGGTTTATGAGACAGAACTTACTGAGGTGGTTCGTCAGCAACATGATAGCGGTATCCTTTCAAATGCCACTCAAATGAGAGCAAACATTAATGAAGAGATTCCCGAAATATCACTCTCAATTAACGGATTTACCGATATCCACAGAGTAAGCGGTGTCGATTTAATCGATTTGATGCATGATGTTTATCGAGAGTATGGTCAAGAAAATGTATTGGTGATTACGCGCTCCAATAAATCCGCAATCCAATATAATCGCCTGATCCGTTTTCACCAGCTATGGATGGAAGATGAGCTGGGTGCGGGCGATAGTTTAATGGTTGTGAAGAATAATTATCATTGGCTGAGTGAAGAACATAAAGCAGGATTTATTGCGAATGGTGACGTTATTTCTATTCATAAAATTCACCGATTTGAAGAAAAACTGGGATTCAGATTTGCATTGGCAACAGTAGAAATGATCGACTTCCCCGATGAACCCGCCTTTGAAGCTTATTTGTTAATGGACACTCTTTCGAGCGAAGCTCCGGCAATGACGAAGACTCAGCAGCAAGCTCTATTCGACAATCTTCATGAACATTATTCCCTCGATGAACCCGATAAGCGCCGTCGAAATGCATTGATCCGAAAAGATCCTTACTATAACGCTTTACAAGTAAAGTTTGCTTATGCTGTTACCTGTCATAAATCGCAAGGGGGACAATGGCCTGTAGTCTTCGTTGATCAAGGCTATTTGCCTGATGATCAGGAAGGGGTGGAGCAGCTCCGTTGGTTGTATACTGCTATCACTCGTGCCTCTAAACAACTCTATCTCTTAAACTTCAATGAAAAATACTTTTTAGAAGATAATGATTTGTAGAAAAGTTCGTTGATATTTTATTCATTTCCATTCGTGGTATATTCAGCGTTGCTTTATCTTTAGGCTCTCTATTACGAAGTATTCAATAGGAATTTATGATTATTCAGGTTGCCGATTTATTTAAGTCTTATTCAAATCTCCCCGTGCTCAAAGGCATTAATATGTCGGTGGCGAAAGGCGAAATTGTATCTATTGTAGGAGCTAGTGGAGCAGGTAAATCGACTTTACTGCATATGCTCGGTACATTGGATCAACCGGATTCAGGCACCCTGAAAATCGCCGATATTGAAGTATCGAGGTTGAAGGGAAAAGAATTGGCGAATTTTAGAAATAAGCATATCGGATTTGTCTTTCAATTTCATCAATTATTACCGGAATTCACCGCACTTGAAAATGTATCGATTCCGGCATTAATCGGAGGGCGTAATAAAGCTGAAGCAGAGAAAGAGGCGGAGCAGTTATTGGTAAGAATGGGGTTAAAAGATCGCATGGATCATAAACCTTCTACTATGTCGGGTGGTGAGCAACAACGAGTAGCTATTGCTCGAGCGCTTATCAATAAACCGGCATTAATTCTTGCTGATGAGCCATCAGGAAATTTGGATTCAGCGAATGCGCGTGAATTGCATCAATTGTTCTTCGACTTACGTAAAGAGTTTAATCAAACTTTTGTTATTGTTACTCATAATCCTGATTTAGCTGAAATGGCTGACAGGATGTTAACGATCAGTGATGGAGTAATTCTTCAATGATCAATTATAAAAACTAAATTGCTACTGTGGGAATTTCACTAATAACTGAGTTGCCTTTCGGATTTACGGTATTCTGCCTGTTGGTAGGTGCCGGTTATTCTTATTTGTTATATCGCAAGGAACAATTAATGAAGGACCTTCCGAAATGGCAAAGCCGATTAATTGCAGGTGCACGTTTTACCTTGGTTTCTTTGTTGTGCTTTTTGCTTTTAGGACCAATGTTGAGAGTTATTTCTCGAGAGGTTGAAAAGCCTATCGTAGTGTTGGCATTAGATGCTAGTAAATCGATCGTTAATCGCAAAGACTCTGCTGAAATTATCAGTAAATATAAGGCAGGAATCGAAAAAGTTGCTTCCGGTTTGGGAAGCGATTACGAGGTGAAATTACTTTCGTTTGGTGATCATGTACGTGATAATTTCGATTTTAATTTTACTGATAAAGAGACCGATTTTTCGGGATTGTATAAAGATTTAGATGCCAAATTTGCTAATAGAAATGTTGGCGCTATTGTAATTGCAAGTGACGGATTATACAATGAAGGAAGTAACCCGGTTTATGGTCCTGATCGATTAAAAGTACCTGTATATACTATCGCACTTGGTGATACAACGATTCGAAAGGATATTGTAATTTCTAAAGTCAACGCTAACAAAATGGCGTTCTTAGGGAATAATTTCCCAATGGAGGTTTGGGTTGATGCTCGTCAAGCAGCAGCTTCTTCTTTATTACTTTCTGTAGCAGAAGACAGCATGAAATTATTTACTCGCTCAATATCAGTTTCCGGAAATAATTTCCATACGTCGGTACCACTTTTTCTAGATGCTAAAAAGAAAGGAATTCACCATTATGTTGTAAGTATTACTCAATTGGATGGAGAAGTGACTTATACTAATAATCTTCGTGATGTTTTTGTTGAAGTAGTGGAGAACAAACAGAAAATTTTGATTGTTTCGGCTGCACCAAACCCCGATGAAAGCGCGTTGAAAAACGCCATTGAAATGAGTCCGAATTATGAAGTGACAATAACATCACCGTCTGACTTTACAGGTAGAATTAACGACTATAGCTTAGCTATTTTGCATGGATTACCGTCTCAACGTATTGATGAATCTAACCTGATAGGTAAGTTTAAAGCTGCAAGTATTCCTATGTGGTTTATTTTAAGTGCCAATACTAGCGTTAGTGACTTTAATAATATTAGAGCTGGAATTCAAATCGCTGACAACAGAGGATCATTAAATGAAATGCAAGCAGTTCCTGCCGGTAATTTCTCTTTATTCAATGTAAGTGATGATTTGTTAAAACAAGTGGATGAATGGCCTCCATTAAAAGGTCCTTTCGGAGTTTATTCTTCTAACGGTAATGCCTATCCGTTATTTAGTCAAAAAATCGGAGCCGTAGTTACTAAACAACCATTGCTTTCTTTTGCAGATGCGGACGGAGTTAAATATGCTGTTTTAGGTGGAGAAGGAATATGGAAATGGAGATTAGCCGACTTTAGTGCAAATGGATCGCATGATCGTTCGAATGAACTTATTTCTAAAATTGTTCAGTATTTAAGTGCTAAAGAAAATAGAAGTCCTTTTCGTGTGATCGTTAAAAATAGCTTTAAGGAAAATGAACCATTGGTTTTTGATGCTGAGTTGTATAATCAATCGGAGCAACCTGTAAATGATCCC
>ENA-UOWE01003317-UOWE01003317.1-activated-sludge-metagenome-genome-assembly--contig:-NODE-3317-length-16602-cov-9.810721_pt1 | contig 16602 bp, 15 predicted proteins | sample MGYA00249841_ERZ761562 | MGnify/ENA primary metagenome ERZ761562 (study PRJEB28883, sample SAMN05720200) | activated sludge metagenome | isolation source: Anaerobic digester | place: Japan... | reverse complement strand
CAGGGGGACGACGAGGGCGGTGATCCGCAGCGGCTGGGCCACGAGCAGCACGAGGCCCGGCCCGAGCGTGCCGACGACGGCGAGCGCCGCGAGGCCACCGATGATCGAGGACGTGAGCTGCAGGGTGCTGCGGCTCATCGCCGTGCGCCACATCGCGAGGCGCAGCCGCACGATGAGCCACGTCACGGCATCCGCCTCAGCCCAGCCACGACAGTTCGTCTCCGCCGACGTCGGAGGCACCGACGAGCTCGAGGAAGCGGTCGTGCAGCGACCCACCCCGGGTCAGGCCTGCGACGGTGTCCTCGGCCAGCACTCGCCCGCCGGCGATGACGGCGACCCGGTCGCACAGGCCCTCGACGAGCTCCATGACGTGGCTCGACATGACGACCGTGCCGCCACCGGCGACGTAGCGGCGCAGGATCGTGCGGATCGTCTGACCGGACACGGGGTCGACGGCCTCGAACGGCTCGTCGAGCACGAGCAGGCGCGGCGCGTGGATCAGCGCCGCCGCCAGGCTGATCTTCTTGACCATGCCAGCCGAGTAGTCGGCGACGACGGTGCTCGCGTCGTCGGCGAGGTCGAGCACCGCCAGCAGTTCGTCGGCACGGGCGGAGGTCACGTCGCGCGGCATCCGGCGCAACGCACCGACGTAGGACAGCAGCTCGCGCCCTGACAGCTGCTCGAACAGCCGCATGCCGTCGGGTGCGACACCCATGACCTCCTTCGCGGATGCCGGGTCGCGCCACACGTCGTGGCCCAGGACGTGCGCGGTGCCCCCGTCGGGGCGCAGCAGCCCGGTCGCCATCGACAGCGTCGTCGTCTTGCCCGCACCGTTGGGCCCCACGAGGCCGTAGAGCGAGCCACGAGGCACCGCGAGGGAGAGTCCGTGGACGACGCGACGCCCCCGGAACTCCTTGACCAGGCCGGCCAGTTCGAGCGCCGGCCGGTCCCCCGGCGGGTCAGTCACACACGGCGCCCTGGCTGGCGCTGCCGACCAGGCGCCGGTACTTCGCGAGCACTCCGCGGGTGTACTTGGCCTCGGGGTGCGTCACGCCCTCGGCACGCCGGCGCTCGAGCTCGTCGTCGTCGACGAGCAGGTCGAGGCGACCGTTCGCGACGTCGAGTCGGATGCCGTCGCCGTCACGCACGTACGCGATCGGGCCCTCGTCGACGGCCTCGGGGGCGACGTGGCCGACGCACAGGCCGGTGGTGCCGCCGGAGAACCGACCGTCGGTGAGGAGCAGGACGTCCTTGCCCAGGCCGGCACCCTTGATCGCGCCGGTGACGGCGAGCATCTCGCGCATCCCGGGGCCGCCCTTGGGGCCTTCGTAACGGATGACGACGACGTCGCCGGCCGTCATGGTGCCGTCCTCGACGGCATCCATGGCGGCCCGCTCACCGTCGAAGACGCGCGCGGTGCCCTCGAAGACGTCGGAGTCGAAGCCGGCCGACTTCACGACGGCACCCTCGGGGGCCAGCGAGCCGGTGAGGATGGTGATGCCGCCGGTGCCGTGGATGGGTTCGGACATCGCCCGCAGCACCTTGCCGTCGACGTCCGGCGGGTTGATGTGGGCGAGGTTCTCGGCCATCGTCCTGCCGGTGACTGTGAGGCAGTCGCCGTGCAGCAGACCCGCGTCGAGCAGGGCGCGCATGACCACGGGCACGCCACCGACCCGGTCGACGTCGGTCATGACGTAGGACCCGAAGGGCTTGACGTCGGCGAGGTGGGGCACCTTGGCGCCGATCCGCGCGAAGTCGGAGAGCGAGAGGTCGACGTCGGCCTCGTGGGCGATCGCGAGCAGGTGGAGCACGGCGTTGGTCGAGCCACCGAAGGCCATGACGACGGCGATGGCGTTCTCGAACGCCTCCTTGGTCATGATGTCGCGGGCGGTGATGCCGCGGCGCAGCAGCTCGACGACGGCCTCACCGGACTTGCGGGCGAACCCGTCACGGCGGCGGTCGGTGGCCGGCGGGGCGGCCGAGCCGGGCAGGGACATGCCGATCGCCTCGGCCACGGAGGCCATCGTGTTGGCGGTGTACATGCCACCGCAGGCGCCTTCACCGGGGCAGATCGCGCGCTCGATGGCGTCGACGTCCTCGCGGCTCATCAGCCCCCGGGCACAGGCGCCGACGGCCTCGAACGCGTCGATGATCGTCACGGTGCGCTCGGAGCCGTCGGACATCTTCGCGATGCCGGGCAGGATCGACCCGGCGTAGAGGAACACCGAGGACAGGTCGAGGCGGGCGGCGGCCATGAGCATGCCGGGCAGCGACTTGTCGCACCCGGCGAGCAGCACCGAACCGTCGAGGCGCTCGGCCATCATGACCGTCTCGACCGAGTCGGCGATGATCTCGCGGCTGACGAGGGAGAAGTGCATGCCCTCGTGGCCCATCGAGATGCCGTCGCTCACCGAGATGGTGCCGAACTCGAGCGGGTAGCCGCCAGCGGCGTGCACCCCCTCCTTGACCGCCTTGGCCAGGCGGTCGAGCGAGAGGTTGCACGGGGTGATCTCGTTCCACGAGCTCGCGACCCCGATCTGCGGCTTGGCGAAGTCGTCGTCGCCGAGACCCACCGCGCGCAACATGCCGCGCGCTGCGGCCTTCTCGAGGCCGTCGGTGACGTCGCGGCTACGGGGCTTGATGTCCGGGGTCGAGGTCATGCACCCATCCTAGGGAGCGCACTCGGGTCAGGTCGCGAGGGTTCCGCGCACGACGCTGTCGCCCGAGTGTTGCGGGGCTGCGTCGAAGCCCTCACGGGAGATGTCGACGATGACGTAGCCCTGGTCGATCAGGGCCTGGTCGATGGCGAAGGTCTGCTCGGGGGCGTCTGGACGCAGCACCCCGATCGACACCATGCGCTCGAGGTCCTTGTTGATCAGCCACACCTCGAGGTACCCGTCGCGGGGGTCGATCGGCTCGGTGCGCACGGCGAGGTCGAGCTGGCCGTCGAGGCGAACGATGTCGGCCGACCCCTTGACCTGCCCGGTGTCGAGCGTGTCGAGACTGGTGCTGGCCACCGTGATCGGCGCGGGCGCCGGGTCCTCGCCCCCGAGCAGGCGACCACCGGCGATGCCGAGGAGTATTCCGGCGGCGGCGGCACCGGCCACCCACGCGAGGGGGATGCCGCCTCGCCTGCGGTTCTCGCGGCGCGTCGCGAGCTCGTCGGTCGGTGGCTGCGCGGTCGCGGGAGCGGCGACCGCGTGGTCGACCGCCGTAGGGGCGGCCGGCAGAGCGGCGACTGTCGCCGTCGGGGGCGCGGCGGCGGTCTCGGGGGCGTCGATCTCGGCGAGCACGGCATCCCACACGCTGGCGGGGGGCGCGATGAGAGCAGGGACGGGCTCGCGCAGCACGCTCAGGGTGGAGCGCAGCGCCGTCACCTCACGTGAGCACGGGGCACAGCCACCGACGTGTGCGGCGACGTCGTTCGGCGTCGACTCGCCGAGGGCCAGGGCGGCCAGCATGTCGTCATCAGGATGGGTCACGGTCCACCTCCTCCAGGCGGGTCCTCAGGTGCAGCAGTCCGCGGCGGACATGGCTCTTGACGGTGCCGAGGGGCATTGCGAGACGCTCGGCGATCTCGTCGTGGGTGCGGTCCTCGAGAAAGGCCATGCGCACGATCGTCCCCCGGGGCTCCCCGAGGCGCTCGAGCTCGTCGTGCAGCACGAGCCGGGTCGCGAGCAGGTCGTCCGGCGGTGGGGCGCTCTCGTCGGGCAGGGTGTTCTCCGCGACCGCCTGGGCGTCGCGCGCCAGCCGAGCGCGCTTGGCGTGGACGTCGGCGACCTTGTGGCGGGTGATGCCGACGAGCCACCCCGGCACGGTGCCCTTGTCGGGCCGCAGGGTGTGCCGGCTGTTCCACGCGGAGACGAACACCTGCTGGGTGACGTCCTCCGCGTCGTGGTGGTTGCCGAGGGAGCGCACGGCCAGGGTGTGGACGAGGGACGCCCAGCGAGCGTAGGCCTCCTCCAGCGCCTCCCGAGACCCGTCGCGCAGCCGTTCGGCGATGTCGTCCACGACGACCGCCTCGACCTGCTCCTCTGCTCGCACGGACCCCACGATAAACGGGATCGGCCGGTCAGGCCGACCCGGCGCACGCACCGCCTGCCATGGAAAGCGCGGCGGATCCATGGTGAGCTGGGTCATGCTGCACTCCTCTCGGCTTCTCACGGGGTCATGGCTGTCTCGACAGTGGTTCGCTGCCGACCGGCCCTGTGGATGCACCGTCACCGAGATTCGTTCAACCGCCAGTACCCCACCGCGAGGCTCGAGGCGACCGTGAGCCACACCGCGTACGGCCCGAGCACCCAAGCCGGCCAGCCGACCGTGCTCGCCGTGAGCGCCACGAGGGCCCAGGTGACCGCGGCAGCCAGGCTGAGCAGCGCGGCGGACCGACCCAGCCGGTGCCGGAGGTAGAAGGCCCTCGCCCACCCGAGCGCCAGCGCCACGCTGGCGCCGAACAGCACCATCCAGAGCACTCCCTCGCGCGGGGTGGCCCCGACGGTGACGGCCGTGCCGACCACCGCCATCGCGATGAAGTTCAGCGGCCAGACCACCCCGAACACCACGTCCGGCGGCTGCCACGCCGGACGAACCAGCGTGGTAGCCCAGGCGGACCCGGCTCCGGTCCACCGCACCGCGAGGACGGCGTACAGGCCGATCAGTGCGGCCAGGGTGACCCCGAGGCCGAACCGGGTGAGGGTCACGCCCCACCCACGGGCACCGGGCCTTCAGCACGATCAGTCGAGTCCGCGGCATCCGCGACCGAGGGGCGGGTGTCGACGCGCCGCGGCCACCAGAAGCGGTCACCGAGGATGAGCCCGATCGCCGGGACGAGCACGGTGCGCACCACGAGGGTGTCGAGGAGCACGCCCACGCAGATGATGACGCCGAGCTGGGCGAGCACGACGAGCGGCAGCACACCCAGGACCGCGAACACCGCGGCCAACAGGATGCCGGCGCTGGTGATGACACCACCGGTCGCCGCGAGGGCGCGCAACATGCCGCTGCGTGAGCCGTGGTCCTTGGCCTCCTCGGCGGCTCGGGTGATGAGGAAGATGTTGTAGTCCACGCCGAGGGCGACGAGGAAGACGAACGCGAGCAACGGCACACCGTCGTCGAGTCGCTCGAAGCCGAACACCTGGGTGAACAGCACCCACGACAGGCCGAGGCTGGCCATGTAGGTCGCGACCACCGTGGCGACGAGGATGATCGGCGCCACGACCGAGCGCAGCAGCGCAGCGAGCGAGACGAGCACGAGCGCGAGGATGATCGGGAAGATCACCAGACGGTCTCGGGCCGCGGATGCCGAGGCGTCCATGGCCTCGGCCTCGGTGCCACCGACGTGGGTGTCCGCCTGACCGGCCAGGGCCTCACGCAGTGCCGTGACCGTGGCCTCGGCCTCGTCGGACCCGGGGGCGGCGTCGATGACCGCGTCGATCTCGCTCACCCCGTTGCCGGAGGCGACGACCCGGGCGTCGCTGATGCCGTCGACGGCGGCGACGGCCGTGGCCGTGGCCTCCCCGTCACCGCGGGTCACCACGATGGTCGGGTCGGCAGCACCTGCGGGGAACGACTCTCCGAGGCGCTCGGCCGCGGCGATGGCCTCGGGCTTCTGCAGGAACTGGTCGGGGCCGTCGAGGCCGGTCTTGATCTGGGTGATGCCACCGGCCATGACGGCCAGCGCGAGCAGCGTGACGGTGACGAAACCGGCGGGCCGCTTCGCGACGGCGTCACCGATGCGGCGCCACAGCGAGTTGGCGTCGGCGAGACCGGCCTGGCCCACCTTCGGGACCTTGGGCCAGAAGATCCAGCGACCGAACACGACCAGGGCTGCGGGGAGCACGACGAGCACGAAGAAGGCCGCGACGACGACACCGACGGCACAGGCCAGGCCGAGCCCCCGGGTCGCGGGGAAGAGCGAGAGGAGCAGGGTGAGCAGGCCGATGACGACCGTGCTGGAGCTGGCGACGATCGCCTCGGTGGTGCGGCGCAGGGCGATCGCCATGGCCTCACGACGGTCCTCGGTGACCCGCAGCTGGTCGCGGTACCGGCTGATGAGCAGCAGGGCGTAGTCGGTGCCCGCACCGAACACGAGGACGGAGAGGATGCCGATCGTCGACTCGTCCCACAGGACGTCGAAGGCCGCCAGGGTGTGGGTCGCCGCCACCGCGGCGAGCTGGTCGGCGACACCGACGACAGTGAGCGGCACGAGCCACAGGACCGGGCTGCGGTAGGTGATGACGAGCAGGAGGGCGACGACGGATGCCGTCGCGGCGAGCAGGCGGAAGTTCGCCCCGTCGAAGACGGCCGCGAGGTCGGCCTGGATGGCGGCGGGGCCGGTGACCTGGGCTGTCAGGCCGTCCGGGAGGTCTGCCTTGGCTGCCTCCCGCAGGTCGCCGACGACCTCGGCGGTCTCGACTGCGTCACTCGTGTTCACGGGGATGAACACCGTGGCGGCAGTTCCGTCCTCCGCCACGGCGGGGGGAGCACCGGTCGCCCCCGGCAGCGTGCGTGCCCGTTCCTGGACGACGGCCAGCTGATCAGGGGTCAGGGCTGCGTCGCTGCTGTAGAGGACGACGGCCGCGGACCCCTCTGCCTCGGGCAGCTCGGCTCGAAGCTCGGCGGCGGCCTTGCTGTCGGTGCCGTCCGGCAACGCGGCCACCGCGGTGGGCGGCCCCTCGGCCTGCCCGACCACACCGATGATCGCCCCGGCGCCGAGAATGGCCACCAGCGCGAGGATGCCGGCCACCCACTTGCGCGTGATGGCGTGTGCAAGGTTGCCCATGTGTCCGCTCTCCCTTGATACCGTGCTGATTCAGTAGGTGATTCACCATGTTGCTAAGTAGGTGAGTGAGATTACGGAGCCCCAAGCCCTTGATGCAAGTTTGTCTAACGTTGCTCCCGACGTCACGTCGGTGGTGCCGGGTTATCGGCAGTCACCTTCCCTCGTCGCCCTCCAGGAACTCGTCGACGTCGCCGGGCAGGTGCCCCACGAGGTGGCCCGCCAGGCTGGTCTGTCGGTCTCCGAACTGCACTCGCTGCGCCACCTGATGGCCACCCCCATGGGTCCGGTCGAGCTGGCACGTGAACTCGGGGTGACCTCCGCGGCATCCTCGGGGATCGTCGATCGCCTCGTCGGGCGCGGCCACGCCCAGCGCCGACCCCACCCGGACGACGGCCGACGCACCGAGGTCGTCATCACCGACTCGGGTCGCGTCGAGGTCCTCACCCGGCTCGCCCCGATGTTCCGAGGGCTCGCCGAGATCGACGCCTCCCTGACCGACGACGAGCGCGTGGTCGTGGAGCGGTACCTGCGGGGCGCGGTCACCGCGATGAAGGCGCTGATGTGACAGGGCTGACGACGGCAGCGGCCCGCGCCCTGGACAGCACGCTCGACCGCACCATCGCCCCGGGATTCACCCGGCTCGGGTACGCCGTGCGGAGACGGTTGCCGACCTGGCCCGCCGACCCGACCCCCGGCATCCTCACCGGGCACCACGTGGCCGTGACCGGCGCATCGTCCGGCCTGGGCGAACGCACCGCCCATGACCTCGCAGCACTGGGTGCCACCGTTCACCTCGTCGTCCGGGATGCCGGCCGCGGTGGTCGGGTGGCCGCCGAGATCGAGTCGGCGGTCGGCAGGGCCGGCGCGGCCCGGGTCTGGGTGTGCGACGTCGCCGACCTCGACTCGGTGCGCACCTTCTGCTCGGCCTTCCTCGCTGCCGGGTTGCCGTTGCGAGCGCTCGTGCACAACGCCGGGGCGCTGCCCGCCACCCGCACTGAGTCCCCACAGGGCCACGAGCTGACGATGGCCCTGCACGTGCTCGGGCCGGTGCTCATGACCGAGCTGCTGCTGCCCCTGCTCGGGGCCGATGCGGGCCGGGTGGTGTTCGTGACCTCCGGCGGCATGTACAGCCAGCCCCTGCCCGTGGACGACCCCGAGTTCCTGCGTGGCGAGTACTCCGGCACCACGGCCTACGCGCGCAGCAAGCGCGGCCAGATCGAGCTGCTCCCCGTACTGGCACTACGCTGGCTCCCCGCGGGAGTCAGCGTCAGCGCGACGCACCCGGGGTGGGCGGCGACTCCCGGCGTGCAGACCTCACTCCCCCGGTTCAACGCACTGCTGGGCCCGTCGCTGCGCACGGCGGGTGAAGGTGCCGACACGACGACGTGGGTCGTCGCGGCCGACCCGGCACCGGCATCCGGCCAGCTGTGGCACGACCGTCGACCCCGGCCGACGAGCATCATGCGCCGCACGCGACCCACGGCTGAGCAGCGGGGCCGTTTCTGGGAGTGGGTCCAGGAGGCGACGGGCACGGGAGGGTCACCCGAGCGGGGTGAAGAGGGCCGCGCCCGCCGTCCCTAGATTCGAGGGGTGACGCGGCACGGTCGCCGGCCGGCCCGGCTGCGGCCCCGCCGCCGCGGGCGCGACGAAGGATGACCATGAGCCGACCCACCGGTGCCGCAGTGACCCAGCCCCTGTCCACCGACGAGCGCGCAGAGCTCGAGCGGCTGCGCGCGCTGGTCGCCGCGCAGGCCACCGCCGATCCGACGGACCCGGCCACCCCTGCCGGTACGGCCGGGGGCGGGCCGCGCTCCACCCGTGGCCGGTGGGCCGGGTCGATCGTCCTGATGCTCCTCGCCGCCCTGATCGCCCCCCTGTCGGCCCTGGCGACGTGGTCGAACGCGACCCTGCTCGACACGGATGAGTACGTCGCCATGGTGGCGCCACTCGCGCAGGACCCGGCGATCCAGGACGAGATCTCCCGCCGGATCACCGATGCCGTGTTCGAGGCACTGCAGGTCGAGGAGCGCACCGCCACGACCCTGGCAGCCATCGCGGAGCGACCCCGGCTCGAGGGTGTCACCGACACCCTGCCCCTGGACATCACGTCGTTCGCCGTCCCCATCTCCAACGCCGTGCGCGGGTTCACCTCCGAACAGGTCTCGCGGCTCGTGGCGTCCGACGGGTTCCAGGACGCCTGGATCGCCGCGAACCGAGAGGCCCACGCTGACCTCGTCGCCGCCCTCACTGGGCAGACCAGCGCTGGCGTGTCCGTCACGGACGGGCGGGTCTCGGTCAACCTGGCGGCCTTCATCGAGGCGATCAAGCCCGTGCTCGTCGAGCGCGGCGTGCCGTTCGCGGACCGCATCCCCACCGTGAACGCCCAGTTCGTCGTGCTCGACAGCGCGAATCTCGGCCAGGCACAGACGGCCGTCCGGCTGCTGGACCTGCTCCACACCGTGCTGCCGGTGAGCGCGGTGCTGCTGCTCGTGGCCGGGGTGGCGCTGGCCCCGTCCCGCCGAAGGGCGCTGGTCGTCGGGTCATCGATGGCGGTGGGCTCACTCGTGATGCTCCTGCTGGGGGTGCAGGTGCTGCGGGCCCTCTACCTCGGCGACCTCGAGCAGGCGCTACTCGTCCCCGAGGCCGGCGAGGTGCTCTTCGACGCCGTCGCGATGCCCCTGCGCCTGTGGGTGCGAGCCTCGGCAGTGCTGTTCCTGCTCATCGCGGTCGGGGCCTGGCTGGCCGGGCCGTCGAGCGCCGCGCGCGCCGCACGCACCCTGCCGAGCCGACTCGCCGGGTCGACCCGGCAACCGACCGGTGCGCTGGCCACCGGCGCCCGCTTCGCCGCCCACAACGTCTCCGGCCTGCGGGCGGCAGTAGGGGGGTTGGCGGTCCTGGCCATCCTCGTCGGAGACCGACCCAGTGCCCGCGGCGTGCTCGTCATCGCCGTCCTGGTGGCCTTGGCACTGACCGCGATCGAGGTGCTGCGGCGCTGGGGCGACGACGTGACAGTCGAGGACGACGCGGCCGAGGAGGCTGCAGCGGTCGGCTAGCTCAGCCGCGGGGACGGCGGCCGAGCACGAGGTAGGCCGCCGGCAGGACCCCGGCCGAGCTGACGACGGACAGCGCCAGCCCCCAGACGGCCTTGGGCCCCTTGACCTGGTCAGCGGGCCGGTTCCTCAGGTCGACCAGTGCCCACGCCCGAAGGCCTGCGTCGACGACGGCCACCGTGGTCACCAGGGCCCGCGACGTCGGCGACATCTCGTCCCATCGTGTTCGCCACATGCTCACCGCACACCTCTCGATCGGCACAAGGGGTCAGGGGTCAGTCGTCGTCGCGGCAGACGTGGAAGCGCTCGAGGGTGGCATCGCCGAACTGAAGCCCGGCCCACGGACCCGCGTAGTGCAGGACGGCAACTGCGCAGGTGGGGAAGCCCTCGGCCATCTTGCGGTGACCCTCGACACTGCCCTCACCGTCGCAGAGCAGCTCGGCCAGGGACGGGATGCCGGGTGCGTGGCCGACGACCATGAGCACGTCGGCGTCCTCGTCGGCCTCGTGGATCACCTCGAGGAGCCGCTCCGGTGACGCGAGGTAGATGCGCCGGTCGAGGTGCACCTCACCCTCGGGGCAGCCGCTGGACCACACCGCCTCGGTGGTCTGCTGGGTGCGCTCGGAGGTCGAGCACAACACCTCGTCGATCCCGATGCCGTGCTCGATGAGCCACCGGCCCGCGGCCGCGGCATCTCGACGACCGCGAGCGGTGAGCTCGCGTTCGTGGTCGTTGTCCCAGTTCTGCTGCTCGGCCTTCGCGTGGCGAAGGAGGACGAGGGTTCGGTCCTGCGCTGCACGGGTCATGCCCCAGATCATGCACCCACGAGGGGCGCCCTGTCGCTCAATGCCCTCCCGACCGTCGCGACCTGAGGCTAGGTTGGGGCGCAACGGGCGGAGCCGTTCCGCCGCCGGAGAAGGGATCTCAATGTCCGCACTCGACGACATCCTCGGCGCGCTGCCGGCCGACGCCATCTCCCAGCAGGTCGGCGCCTCCCCCGACGAAGTTCGCGCCGCAGCGGCCGCCGTGCTGCCGGCACTGCTGGGTGGTCTGCAGGCCAACGCCAGCGACCCCTCGGGTGCCGGCTCGATCCTCGAGGCCCTCGGCCAGCACCAGGACGACCTGCTGAGCGGCGGTGCCGACCTCTCCGCGATCAACGAGAGCGACGGTCAGGCCATCACCAACCACATCTTCGGCGACCGCGAGGAGGACGTCGTCAACCGGCTCGGCGAGGTGCCCGCGATGGGCGGCTCGGGCATGGGCGGGGCGCTCGTCAAGAAGCTGCTGCCCATCCTCGCGCCGATGGTTTTGTCCTGGCTGGCCAAGCAGGTGCTGGGCGGTGCTGGCGGCGGCGGTGGGGGCCTGGGCGGAGGCGGTGCCGCTCCGCAGCGGACCGACACCGCCCCCAGCCTGCCGGGCTCCACGGGTGGCGCGGCCGGCGGCCCGGGCTCCCTCGACGACATGCTGCGTGACGTCCTCGGTGGTGCGACGGGCGGAGCCGCGACGGCCCCATCGGGTGGTGGCGCGGCTGCCCCCGGTGGCCTGGACGCCGGCAGCATCATCGGCGACATCCTCGGCGGGATGCTGGGCGGCGGCCGCCGCTGATCGGTGAGCCGCGTCAGGCCGACGGGCTCGATGCTGGCGACGTGGTGCGGATGAGGTGGTCGAACGCCGACAGCGCGGCGCCAGCACCCGAGCCGGCGGCAGCGACGATCTGCTTCCACGGCGCGGTCGTGCAGTCACCAGCGGCGAAGACCCCGGGGATGCCGGTCGCTCCCCGTGCGTCGACGACCACCTCACCGTGGGGTGTCAGGTCGACGACCCCGTCGAGCCACTCGGTCGTCGGCAGCAGGCCGATCTGGACGAAGACCCCGTCGACGTCGAGCACGCTCGACGCTCCGCCAGCACGCGGGGCGTGCCGAAGACCGACGACCTTCGAGCCGTCACCGACGACCTCGGTCGTGGCAGTGCCGACCAGGACGTCGACGTTGCCCAGCGAGTGCACCTTGCGCTGGAGGACGTCGTCGGCCTTCAGCTCGTCGGCGAACTCCACGAGGGTGACGTGGGCGACCACACCCGCGAGGTCGATGGCCGCCTCCACCCCCGAGTTGCCTCCGCCGATGACGGCGACCCGCTTCCCAGCGAACAGCGGCCCGTCGCAGTGCGGGCAGAACGTGACACCGCGGTTGCGGTACTCGTCCTCACCGGGGATGTCGAGGGTGCGCCACCGGGCCCCGCTCGCCGCCACGACCGCGCGGGCCCGCAGCACCGCACCCGAGGCCAGGTGCACCTCGTGCAGCCCCGACCCCTGCGGCTCCCGCGATGCCGGGACGAGCCGCACGGCGACCTGCCCGGTCATGACCTCGACGCCGAGTCCACGGACCTGACGCTCGAGGTCGGCGGCCATCCGCGGACCTTCCGTGTGCTCCACCGACGGGTAGTTCTCGATCGCCATCGTGTCGAGCAGTTGCCCACCGAACCGCTCGGCGAGCAGCCCGGTGCGGATGCCCTTGCGTGCGGTGTAGATCGCCGCGGTCGACCCCGCGGGCCCACCACCGACGACGAGCACCTCGAACGGCTCCAGCTCATCGAGCCGCTGGGCGTCGCGAGCTGCGGCGCCCTCATCCAGACGCGCCACGATCTCCTCGAGGGTCATCCGCCCCTGGCCGAAGAGCTCGCCGTTGCGAAAGACCATGGGCACCGCGAGCACGCCGCGCTCCTCGACCTCACCCGGGAAGACCGCGCCGTCGATGGCGACGTGGCTGATGCCGGGGTTGAGGATGCTCATCAGGTTGAGCGCCTGCACGACGTCCGGGCAGTTCTGGCACGACTGGCTGAAGTACGTCTCGAACCGGTGCTCCCCCGTGAGGCCGCGAACGGCATCCAGGAGTTCCGTGGCAGCGGTTGCGGGGTGCCCGCCCACCTGAAGCAGCGCGAGCACGAGCGAGGTGAACTCGTGCCCGAGCGGCATCCCGGCGAACTCCACCTCGACGGCGGTGCCGACGCGCACGACCCGGAACGAGGGGCGGCGCGCGGCATCCCCACCGCGCACGTGGGTGATCCGGCCGGCGGACAGGCTCGCGATCTCGTCGAGGAGGTCGGCGAGCTGGCCCGAGGTGGCCGACTCGTCGAGGCTGCTGACGAGTTCGACGGGGTCGACCACCTTGGTCAGGTAGGCCGACAGCTGCTTGGCGAGAGCCGGATCGAGCATGCGATCAGATCTTTCCGACGAGGTCGAGCGACGGGGCCAGGGTGTCCTCGCCCTCTTCCCACTTGGCGGGGCAGACCTCACCCGGGTGGTTGCGGACGTACTGGGCGGCCTTGACCTTGCGCACGAGCTCGGCGGCGTTGCGGCCGATGCCCTCGGCGGTGACCTCGTGGAACTGGATCACACCGTCGGGGTCGACGAGGAAGGTGCCACGGTCGGCCAGGCCCTCGGCCTTGCGCAGGATCTTGAAGTTCTTGGAGATGCGCTGTGTCGGGTCGCCGATCATCGGGTACGTGACCTTGCGGATGGTGTCGGACGCCTCGTGCCACGCCTTGTGGGTGAAGTGCGTGTCGGTGGACACCGAGTAGACCTCGACGCCGAGGGCCTTGAGCTCCTCGTAGTGGTCGGCGAGGTCGCCGAGCTCGGTCGGGCAGACGAAGGTGAAGTCGGCCGGGTAGAAGAAGAAGATCGCCCACTTCCCCTCGATGTCCGCCGAGGACACCGGAACGAACGAGCCGTTGACGAAGGCGGTGGCCTCGAAAGGCTTGATGGTCGTGTTGACGAGGGACATGACGACGTCACTTCTCCTTGTGAGGGTGGTGGGGTTCCTCCAGGGGGCGTCACCATTGCCGCCGGCCGAACTGGAGTGATTCCAGACTATCAGAGCCCCCGTGGGGTCCACGCAGCGGGGTTCCGCACCGCGGAACGGACCCCACATCGACCAATAGGTCACCTCACGAACAGCCGGCGACGTCCCTGCATCGACCTATTGGTCGATGCAGGGACGTCGGGCAGGCAGGCCCGGCCCCGGGGTCAGGACTGGCCGAGCCGCTCCATGATGATCGCCCGCGCCGCACCGGCATCCGCCTGGCCCTTCATCGCCTTCATGACCTGACCGATGAGCGCGCCCGCGGCCGCGACCTTGCCGTCACGGATCTTGTCGGCCACGTCGGGGTTGGCCGCGATGACGGCGTCCACGGCCGCCTCGAGGGCGCCGGTGTCCTGCACCAGCTCGAGCCCACGGGCGTCCGCGACCTGCGTCGGAGTGCCCTCCCCGGCCAGCACGCCCTCCCAGACCTGACGAGCCATCGAGTCGTTGAGTCGACCAGACGTCACGAGGCCCTCGAGCTCGACGACGGATGCCGCGCCGACCCCCAGCCCAGCGGCGTACGTCGGCACGTCGACACCCTCGGCGTTGGCGCGCCGCGCCACCTCACCGGACCACCACTTGCGCGCACCCGCCGGGGACGCACCTGCGGCGACGGTCTCCTCCACGAGGTCGACCAGCCCGGCGTTGACGACGTCGCGCATCTCGAGGTCGGCAAAGCCCCACTCACCCTGAAGTCGCTTGCGCCGGGCTGCCGGCGGCTCGGGCAACGTCGCCCGAAGCGACTCGACCAGCTCACGAGAGGGCGCCACCGGCACGAGGTCGGGCTCGGGGAAGTAGCGGTAGTCGTCGGCGTCGGACTTCGCGCGCCCCGAGGTCGTGACCCCGGTGTCCTCGTGCCAGTGCCGCGTCTCCTGCACGATGGTGCCGCCCGAGCTGAGCACCGCGGCGTGCCGCCCCACCTCGTAGCGCACCGCCCGCTCGACCGAGCGCAGCGAGTTGACGTTCTTGGTCTCCGAGCGGGTGCCGAACACCTCGGTGCCCTTGGGCATGAGCGAGAGGTTCACGTCGCAGCGCATCGAGCCCTGCTCCATCCGCACGTCCGAGACGTCGAGGGCCTTGAGCAGGTCGCGCAGGGTGGCCACGTAGGCGCGGGCGATCTCGGGGGCCCGCTCCCCAGCCCCGGTCAGGGGCTTGGTGACGATCTCGATGAGCGGGATGCCGGCGCGGTTGTAGTCGACGAGGCTGTGCGTCGCGCCGTGGATGCGACCCGTCGAGCCGCCGACGTGCAGCGACTTGCCGGTGTCCTCCTCCATGTGGGCCCGCTCGATCTCGACCCGGTAGACCGTGCCGTCGTCGAGCTCGACGTCGAGGTAGCCCTCGAAGGCGATCGGCTCGTCGTACTGCGAGGTCTGGAAGTTCTTCGGCATGTCCGGGTAGAAGTAGTTCTTGCGGGCGAACCGGCACCACTGCGCGATCTCGCAGTTGAGCGCGAGCCCGATGCGGATCGCCGACTCCACGGCCACCGCGTTGACGACCGGCAGGGCACCGGGCAGGCCCAGGCACACCGGGCAGGTCTGGGTGTTGGGCTCGGCGCCGAACTCGGTCGGGCAGCCGCAGAACATCTTCGTCGCGGTGTTGAGCTCGACGTGCACCTCGAGGCCCATGACGGGGTCGAACGCGGCGATCGCGTCGTCGAAGGGAAGGGTCGCCTCGGCGTGGGTCTGGGTCATGGCTCAGGCTTCCGTTCCTGCGTTGCGTCCGGCAAGGTGGCTGTCCTGGGGCCCAAGGTGCCGGACGTTACCGAGCAGGTCGGGCGCCCGGTCGAGCAGCGGCCCACCCCACGCGGCGGTGAGCCTGGCCTCGAGGGCCGCACCGACGGCATACAACCGCTGGTCCTGCATCGCGGGGGCGAGGATCTGGAAGCCGGCCGGCAACCCGTCCTCGGTCGCGAGCCCGCTCGGCACCGACATGCCGGGGATGCCGGCGAGGTTGGCGGGGATGGTCGCGATGTCGTTGAGGTACATCGCCATCGGGTCGTCGAGCTTGTCACCGAGCCGGAAGGCCGTCGTCGGCGCCGTCGGTGAGACCAGGACGTCGGCGGTCTCGAAGGCCGCTGCGAAGTCGTCGGCGATGAGGCGACGCACCTTCTGGGCCGACCCGTAGTAGGCGTCGTAGTAGCCGCTGGACAGGGCGTACGTGCCCAGGATGATGCGCCGCTTGACCTCGTCGCCGAAGCCGGCGTCGCGGGTGGCGGCCATGACCTGCTCGGCGCTCGGTGCGTCGATGCCGTCAGGGGCGACGCGCAGCCCGTAACGCATGGCGTCGAACTTCGCGAGGTTGCTCGAGGCCTCGCTCGGGAGGATGAGGTAGTACGCGGCCAGGGCGTAGCTGAAGCTCGGGCAGGACACCTCGACGACCTCTGCCCCGGCGTCGACGAGGTGCTGGACGGCCTCGTCGAAACGCGCCTGCACCCCCGCCTGGAACCCGTCGCCGGTCAGTTCGCGGATGATGCCGATCTTCATGCCGGCGACGTCGGCGCGGCGGGCGGCCTCGACGACGGGCGGCACCGGGGCGTCGATCGACGTCGAGTCGAGGGGGTCGTGCCCACCGATGACCTCGTGGAGCAGGGCGGCGTCGAGCACCGTGCGGGTGCACGGGCCGGCCTGGTCGAGCGAGGACGCGAGCGCCACGAGCCCGTAGCGCGAGACCCCGCCGTAGGTCGGCTTGGTCCCGACGGTGCCGGTGACGGCTGCGGGCTGGCGGATCGAGCCACCGGTGTCGGTGCCGATCGCCAGCGGTGCCTGGAACGAGGCGACGACCGAGCTCGACCCACCGCCAGAACCGCCGGGGATGCGCGAGAGGTCCCACGGGTTGTGGCTCGGGCCGTAGGCGCTGTGTTCGGTCGAGGAGCCCATGGCGAACTCGTCCATGTTCGTCTTGCCGAGGATGGGCA
>ENA-UOWE01003313-UOWE01003313.1-activated-sludge-metagenome-genome-assembly--contig:-NODE-3313-length-16624-cov-3.587121_pt1 | contig 16624 bp, 8 predicted proteins | sample MGYA00249841_ERZ761562 | MGnify/ENA primary metagenome ERZ761562 (study PRJEB28883, sample SAMN05720200) | activated sludge metagenome | isolation source: Anaerobic digester | place: Japan... | reverse complement strand
TTTCATTCCAAAACCAAAGGTTTTATCATGTAGATAATAACCATATGGTTTTGATTCTATATCGTCAATAAAATAAAGTGGATTACATTCTCCTCTTGGTTTTATTACTATTTTTTCTTCTGATATGTTATCTATGTGAATTTCAGGAATAAATTCATAATTAATTTTTTTATCATTTGAATTATTTGTTTTTAGTACAGTATTTTTTGATATAATATTTCTTTTTAGATTAAAATCTGTAATATTAATTACAAAATCATCTGATACAATTTTGCCATCTGTAAATCCGGGTGCATAAATCCATAACAAATGACGACCATCTTTTTTTATCTTGTTATTTATAATTTCTTTGGTTTTGTCTTTAATTAGAAATGTATTGCCAAATATTATGACTTTATATTTAGAAAAATCAATCTTATCAAGATCATTTATGTGAATTGGATCAAAAATTACACCTGAATAAAATGTGTTTAAACTCATCCAATCAATGATTTGAGCAGTGACTGGATCGCCTTTACCTACGCTTTGGAGATAGAATTGTACTTCAGTATCATATACTAATAATACATCAGCATCAGATTCATAATTTTTATTTAAACTATCATCATAAATATTTTTTAATTTTTTAATACATTCTAAATATTTGGGATGATCCCAGAAACCAGTTAAACAGTAATTTGGAAATTGTGATTTTTCTGGATGAGTATACATAGCAGCTGGACCAAAGTCATAAAACCACAATCCCATACCTTTTGAAAACGGGAACATAGTATTTCTTGTTAAAAGAGCTATGTTTTCGGCAAAATGATAATCATATTTTTCATTATTCTCACCACGTTCATTGAAAGGTAATATTCTCCTCGGTTGTTGATCCATTTCATCTAACCACAATTTGCCATTAAGTAATATTGAAGTAATTAAACTTCTAGATCTATAAGGTTCTCCTGACAAATAAGCTTCAGGTTCATAAGCTTGGGGACCGCAAAGATAATCAATATATTTTGATTTTAGAACAGGTTCTAAATCTAATTGGCTTCCTGCAGCTAAACGATTAAATACTGAAAAGAAATACCCATAAAATGAACCTGTTATTATAGGCCTATCCCAATTTTCTTTAATGGTTTTACAAAAGTGTAATACATTTTCTCTTATAAGTTCATGTTGACAAGTATAATAATCAATTACTTTTTTATCTTTAGTAGGATCTCTGAAAATACCAGCTGATGTATTTTCTCTTTCGAGAGTATTTGGTACAGTTATGGAATCGAAATTATCAATATCTTTGTTCCATACTGATTGAAGACTTTTGATATCATTTTTATACTTCGTTTTTAACCAATCAATAAAATGTATTCTCATTGGTTCACTAAAATCAGGTTCCCAATTCATGAAACCCCAATAATGCCACTCTCCATAAATGCCACAAGCTACCTGTATTCCTATTAGATCGCCACTTTCTTCAGTTTTTGAGAATTCCTTACAAAATTGAATTACTTTTTCAGTCGATTCTTTTAACCATTTTTTTGAAGCTAAACTAAATCGTTCAGCGAGTCCTGCATCATTAAAAATTAATTGTCTGTTTGCAGGTATTGGGTCAGGTTTCGGATCGGCATTATCATACTTAGTATTTTCTTCTGGATGTTGTTTAATCCACCATTTTGGAGCGTTAACATGAAGTCTAAAAATTATTGAGGCATCAGGGCATACTTCTGTAACACCTTGTATTTGTTTTTTTGCTCTCTCTAATGAAAAACTTCCATCTTCAAACCACATATGATCTAAAGCAATATCTAGTTGGAAAATTCTTACACCTATATCATAAAATTGTTTAATATTCAATTGGGGAATATCATCTGTTGACCATCTTCCACCAGGTTGATCAGTCAGTGAATAAATAAATGGTGAATAAGGCTTATCATCAATAAATATTGTTGGTTTACCAAAATACATTTTAATTTCAGCCTTTTTCGATTTTTTCATTTTCTCTCTCCAATATTTTTTTTAAAACTTTCTATTATAATTTTTTAAATATAATAATTATTTATACAATATTTAGTATAAAAATTTTTAACAAACGAAAATTATTTAGAAAAAATTTTCTTGATAAATAAATAATTTATTACTATATTCCATAAACAGAATATATAAAATATTTTTTATGAGAGAATTATTAATAATATTAAAGGCTATTTCTAATCCAGTTAGATTAAGAATTATGAAATTACTTGAAAATGATGAGCTTTGTGTATGTTATATAGTTAAAGCTATAGGTTTAAAGCAACCTACAATATCAAAACATCTCAATATTTTAAAAAATGCTGGATTGGTAAGAGATAGAAAAGAAGGATTATGGGTATATTATAAACTATCAAAAGAAAATATCAATAAATATAATGTTGTTACAAATAATTTTTTAACAAAATGTCTTAATGATGATCAGCTCATTTTAAATGACAAAAAAAGACTGAACAATATTAAATGTTGTAATTAATTTTTTTTATACATATATATTGCTATATTGGAATATAGCTATATAATAATATAATAATAAGGAGCGAAATATGAATAATGACGAAAAAATTAGAGAACAGGTAAAGGAGTATTATTCAAAAGCAGTAACTGGAGGTTCTACTTGTGGTTGTGGTTGTAGTGATATAACTCCAAAAGGAATAATTTCAAGTAAAATGGGGGAATATTCATTTGAAGAATTAGAAAATATACCAAAAGAGGCAGTTGAAAATTCTTTTGGATGTGGGAATCCATTGGCTTTTTCTGAATTAAAAGAAGGTGATGTAGTATTAGATTTAGGTTCTGGAGCGGGTATTGATATTTTGTTAGCTGCAAAGAAAGTTGGAAATTCAGGCAAGGTTATTGGAATTGATATGACACCTGAAATGATAACAAAAGCAAATGAAAACATAAAAAAGTCTGGATTTAAAAATGTTGAAGTAAGACAAGGAATAATTGAAAATATGCCTGTAGATGATAATTCCATAGATTGGGTTATTTCAAATTGCGTTATCAACCTTTCTCCTGATAAAGAAAAAGTATTTTCCGAAATATTTAGGGTACTAAAAAATGGTGGTAAAATTTTAATATCAGATATTATCGCTGAAAATTTGCCTGATGAAATAAAGAATATTCCTGAAATTTATAGCTCATGTATTGGAGGGGCAATTTCAGAAAAAGAATATATAAAATTTATTGAAAAAGCAGGTTTAAAAAATATAAATATAAAATCAAAATATATATATGATTTTGCTACGATTAAAGGAATAATACTTTCTGAAATACCGACTAATTTATGCTGTGGAAATATTATTAATCATAATCTTGAAAAATATATTTCAATGTTAGAAGGTAAAATAGCGTCAATTAAAATTTATTCTGAAAAAATATTATAGGTTTATAAATATAATAGTTTTTTTTATTTTATAATGTATTAAAAAATTGTCTTGTTTTTTTATGTAGAATAAAATAATATTAGAAAACTTTACAACAAATTTGAGATAAATATGAAAAAAATTTTATTATTTTTTATTATCTGTGCTTTTAATATTAGTATTTCACAAAATAAAGATACAACAAAGGTACAAATTTATGATCCAAAAGCTAATCCTCAGTCTGATCTATCAATAGCTATTAAAAAAGCACAAAAAAGTAACAAAAAAATTCTTTTAGAAGTTGGTGGTGATTGGTGCCCCTGGTGTAAAAAACTTAATAAATTATTTAATGAAAATAAAGAAATTGCAAATTTATTAAATAAATATTTTATAGTACTAAAAGTAAATTACAGCAAAGAAAATAAAAATCAGGAATTTCTATCAAAATACCCAAAGATTGAAGGTTATCCACATATTTTTATACTGAATAAAAACGGAGAGTTATTGCATTCACAGAATACAGGTGATCTTGAATCAGGAGATCATCATGATCCGGATAAAGTAATAAAATTTTTGAAAGAGTGGAGTAAAGCGAAAAATTGATTTAATAAATTCTTTTTGTTTCTCTTGAATTTTTATTTTTTTATATATATATTTGAAAAAATTTTTTTAACTGATTAGGTGTTTATTACTTAATAAGGAAGACCGGTGAAAATCCGGCGCAGCCCCCGCTACTGTTAAGCTGACGAAACCAAAATACCCACTGTTTTTTTAAACGGGAAGGGTGGGAGTAGGATGAAGCTAAGCCAGGAGACTTGCCTAATCACTAAAGAACGGGAGGTTCAAATGACTAATCATTTCGTATAATTTAATTTTCTACTCATTTTTCAATTCACTGTTTTTAAATTTTAATGGGGAGATTGATATGTACAATTCAAATAATTTTGAATGTAATAATTATTTTTTTTCAAATATTAAAAAACGTAATGGAATTCTTGAAAAATTTAATCCATCTAAAATAGTTAATGCTATTTATAAGGCTGCTAAATCAACTGGTGAGTTCGATTTTAATAATGCAAATAAATTAACTGAAAAAGTATTAGTGTATCTCAAAGAAAAAAAATTTAGTGATTACCCATCAGTAGAAGAAATTCAGGATATTGTAGAAGATGTATTAATTGAATCAGGTTTTAAAAAGACTGCAAAAGCATATATAATATACAGAGAGCAACATTCTCATTTAAGAGATATTAGAACAAAAATTAATTCGGAATTAATTGATTCTTATTTAAATAAAAATGATTGGTTGGTTAATGAAAATAGCAATATGAGTTTTTCTCTTCAAGGATTGAATAATTTTATTTCTTCAGAAGTAACAAAAACTTATTGGTTAAATAAGATTTATACACCTGATATAAAAAATGCACATATTAATGGTGATTTTCATATACATGATTTAGGGTTGCTTAGTGTATATTGTGTTGGTTGGGATTTATATGATTTACTTTTTCAGGGTTTTAAAGGTGCGCAGGGTAAAATTGAATCTCGTCCTGCAAAACATTTTAGAACTGCATTAGGTCAAATTGTAAATTTCTTTTATACTTTACAAGGTGAAGCAGCTGGAGCTCAAGCTTTTTCAAATTTTGATACATTACTTGCACCTTTCATTTATTATGATGGATTATCCTTTAATGAAGTAAAGCAAGCTTTTCAAGAGTTTTTATATAATATTAATGTTCCAACAAGAGTTGGATTTCAAACTCCATTTACAAATATATCTTTCGATTTGAATGTTCCTTCTTTTTACTCAGATCAAAATGTAATAATTGGTGGAGAAATAAAAGATAAAACTTATAAAGAATTTAAAAGAGAAATGAATATATTAAATAGAGCCTTTTTAGAAGTTATGCTCGAAGGTGATTCAAAAGGTAGGGTATTTACTTTCCCAATTCCAACTTACAATATCACAAAAGATTTTAATTTTGATGATGAAAACTTAACCTTATTATGGGAAGTTACTGCAAAGTATGGAGTCCCTTATTTCGCTAATTATGTAAATTCAGAAATGAATCCTGAAGATGCAAGAAGCATGTGTTGTAGGTTAAGGATTGATAATCGTGAGCTTAGAAAGAGAATGGGAGGTTTATTTAGTTCTTCTCCATTAACTGGGTCTATCGGTGTGGTAACAATAAATATGCCACGGATTGGTTATTTGTCTAAATCTGAAAATGAATTTTTTGAAAAATTAGAATATTTGATGAACCTTGCTTATAAGAGTCTAGAAATAAAGAGAAAAGCTCTTGAACATTTTTCGGAGCAAAATTTGTATCCCTATAGTAATTTTTTCTTAAGAGATATTAAAAAAAGATATGGTGCATATTGGAAAAATCATTTTTCAACAATTGGACTTATCGGAATGAATGAAGCTTGCCTTAATTTATTAGGAGAAAATATTGCAAGTACTAATGGTTATAAATTTTCAGAAAAAGTATTAGAATTTATGCTTGAAAAAGTGAAATCATTTCAATTAGAAAGCGGAAATATATATAATCTAGAAGCAACACCAGCAGAGGGAGTCTCTTATAGGTTTGCTAATATTGACAAAGAAAAATATCCTGATATTATCTGTTCGAATGAATATTTTTATCGTATGGGTAAATCACCATTTTATACAAATTCTACTCATTTACCGGTAGGTTTTACAGATGATATTTTCGAAGCATTAAATCATCAAGATGGCTTACAAGTTAAATATAATGGTGGAACTGTTTTACATCTATTTTTAGGTGAGAGAGTAAAAAATTTTGTGGTTATAAAAAAATTAGTCAAAACGATTTGTAGTAATTATAAATTACCATATTTTTCAATTACACCAACTTTTTCTATATGTCCTTCTTGTGGTTATTTAGATGGTGAACATGAATTATGTCCAAATTGTAAATCAACTACAGAGGTATACTCTCGTGTTGTTGGATATTTAAGACCAATTAGTCAGTGGAATTATGGGAAAAAAGAAGAATATTATGAGAGGAAGACATTTAAGTTATGATTTTTGGTGGTATTCAAAAAACTAGCTTAATTGATTATCCTGGAAGAATTAGCACAGTAATATTTACACGAGGTTGTAATTTTAGATGTTTTTACTGCCACAACCCTGAGCTTGTTTATCCTCACTTATACAAAGATGAGATACCATTTACTAGTATTTTTGATTTTATTAACAAAAGAAGAAATATTATTAATTCCATTGTCGTTACGGGTGGAGAACCTACTATACATAATGATATTTTAGATATATTATCATTTTTAAAAAATGAAAATTTTTTTATAAAACTTGATACTAATGGAAGTAATCCAGAAGTTATATGTAAAATAATTAAATCGAAGGTTGTTGATTATATTGCTATGGATATTAAAACATCTTTTGAGAAATATTATGATGTTATTAGGGTTAGTATTGATACAAATTTAATTAAAGAAAGTATCGATTTAATTTTGAAATCTAATATCAATTATGAGTTTAGAACTACTTATGATAATAAATTTATTACATTTAATGATATAGATAAGATTAAATCTTATTTGCCCTGTGATACAAATTATAATTTACAGAAAATATTAGTTCACAAAAAGGAGAGAGAACAAAATGAATAATTTTAAAAAAGAAATTACTTTAAATCTTTTTACATTTGGGTCAAATAGATATTTATCCTTTCAGGAAGCTGAAAAAATTTCTGAAGAATTGTTTAGAGTAACCAGTGCATTTTTTGATAAAAATGGAGTGAAGACTAGAAAAGCATTAGTATTTGATGAAGAGGATTCTAAAAAATTATTTGTTAAAAATGATAAAAATTTGGAACCAGCAATTTTTTTTCCATTAAGTGGTGGGTCTCAAACTTTGATGTTGCATGCTTATAATTATTATGATGTTTTAGGATTTGGTGTTACTTATACTGATTTTTTTATAGACAAATATTATTCTGATATTTGTTTGTATAATAATGCTGCACCAGCCTTAATGGATACTTTTGCAGTAATCAAAAGAGAAAAAAATTATGTTAAAATAATCACAGATTTAAATGATACTCTTCCAATTATTAAGGCTAAAACTGCTATTGAAAGATTAAGAAACTCTACTTTGCTTAGGATTGGAGAAATTGAGCCCTGGGTAATTTCGTCATCAAAAAAATTTGATCTTATAAAAAATAATTTTGATATAAATGTAATTTCTATTCCTCAAGTTGAATTGGAAGAAGAATATAAAAATATTTCTGAAGAAAATATTTATTCTGAAGATTGGTTGAATTCGTCTGATAAATTAATTGAAGTTTCCGATATTGATGTTATTGAAGCTTCCAAATTAACAATTGCAATAAAAAATTTGATAAATAAATATTATGCTGATGGTGTTTGTATATCTTGTTTTAATTTGTTAAAAAAAATAAATATGACAGCATGTCTTTCTCTTAGTATATTTAATGATGATGAACTATTAATAGGTGGCTGTGAGGGGGATATTGATACAGCAATTACTTTGATGATTATGAAAGCTTTATCTGGTAAGCCCGGTTGGATTGCAAATCCAATGATTGAAAAGAATAATATGATAAGATTATCTCACTGCACAGCTCCACGCTATGAAAAAAAATATAAATATGAATTATTGAAACATCATGAAAGCGGTATTGGTGTAAGTCCTAGAGTCTATATGCCAATTTCTGAAATCGTTACTTTATCAAGAATTGGTAATGACTTTTCAAAATTTCATTATTTTACTGGTATAACGCAAAATTATAATTTCAAGAATACCTGTAGAACTCAAGCATTAGTACAAATTGATAACTTTGATGAATATATTAAAAATGTATTAGGGTGCCATTTAGTGCTCACATTTGGAAATTATTCTAGAGAATTAAAATATTTTGCTCAAATGCTTCATATTGATTATTGAATTATTTTTTTTGACTCTTACTTACGTGAATTTTATCTTTATAATAATTCTTTAATCCATTTGTTCCGGGGATTCACTTTAATCTAGACGATAACAATTCTTGAAAAACATTTTAAGGGAACATTTTTTACATTTTAATTGTTTTTATTTAAAAGAAGCAGGTAAAAAATGGATTTATTATCAGTTATATTTATTTTAGTTAATATATTTTTTTTTCAAAGTATTCAAGGTAAAGAAATGAAACTCAATAAACTCACACCAGAAGAAGAGAAAGTAATAATTTATAAAGGTACTGAATATCCTTTCACAGGAAAATATTATAATCATTTCGAAAAAGGAACTTATGTTTGTAAACGATGTAATACTCCTTTATATAAATCTGAAGATAAATTTGATTCTGGTTGTGGTTGGCCAAGTTTTGATGATGAAATTCCTGGAGCAATAAAAAGAATTCAAGATAAAGATGGTGTTAGAACTGAAATAATATGCTCAAATTGTGGAGCTCATTTAGGACATGTTTTTATTGGAGAGGGATTTACAGACAAAAATACTCGTCATTGTGTTAATTCAATATCTTTATTGTTTATTCCTGACCAAAAAGAAGCAAAAGCATATTTCGCAGCTGGTTGTTTTTGGGGGGTTCAATATTACTTTAATAAGTTTAAAGGTGTGATTTCTACTAAAGTGGGTTATGCCGGTGGTAATTTTGAAAATCCAACTTATAAAGATGTATGTACAGGTACAACTAATCATGCTGAAACTGTTGAGGTTTTATATGATTCAACAAAAATTACTTATGAGGAGCTAGTGAAACTTTTTTTTGAAATTCATGATTTTACACAAGTAAATAGACAAGGACCAGATATTGGCTCACAATACCGTTCTGCAATTTTTTATGTTGATGAGAATCAAAAGCAAATAGCTAATAAAATTATTGATATTTTGAAAACAAAAGGTTATGATGTAGCTACTCAAGTAAACAAAATAAATAAATTTTATACTGCTGAAGATTATCATCAGAATTACTATGAAAAAAAAGGTGGTATGCCATATTGCCATTCATACAAAAAAATTTTCTAAATTTTAAGCAAATTATTATATTTGATAACCACATTCCTACATATGAAATTAATATCTACATAAGTAATTGAAAAACTGTTGTTTTTTATATTTTTACTTTGATAAATTATTTTTTTTTATTATATTAGCCAATCTTGAAAATATGATTTTTACTAATTAAACTTATTGTATAGTCATTTTGTCTAAATATGAAAATTTAAAGGTATTTTATGTATAAAAAAATTTCTGTTTTTTTAATAATTTCTTTTTTAATATCAAGTAATATAGTTATTGCACAAAACTATTCTATTTCAGGTTATGTAAAAAGTTCTGATAAAAAAGAACCTCTAGTTAGTGCAACTGTAAAGGTATTATCCAATGATAAACTAATTGCAGGAAGTTTTACAGATAATAACGGTAAATTTGAAATTCATAATTTACCTAATGGGAAATATGTTTTAAGTATTACTTATGTTGGTTTTAAATCTTTTAAAACTAACATTGAAATAAATGATAAATCATTAACATTGAATACATATTATTTAATTCCATCTTCGGTAGAATTAAATGAAGTGACAGTAGAAGGAAAGGCTCAGCCGGTTGTGCAAAATAAAGATACAACTGAATTTAATGCAGTTGCATTCAAAGTAAATAAAGATGCTAACGCTGATGAGTTGGTATCAAAATTACCAGGAGTAACCGTTGAAGATGGTAAGGTGACCGCCCATGGAGAAGAAGTCAAAAATGTATATGTAGATGGTAAACAATTTTTTGGAAATGACCCTAATGCTGTTTTAAGAAACATTCCAGCAGAGATAATTGATAAAATTCAGCTATTTGATAAAGCCAGTGAACAGGCTGAGTTTACTGGATTTGATGATGGGAACAAATCTAAAACAATGAATATTGTTACTAAAGTAAGATACAGAAATGGAATTTTTGGTAGAATTAATGCTGGTGCTGGTACTGAAGAAAAGTATATGGGTAATGGTACTATTAATTTTTTCAACAATGAACAAAGAATAACTCTAATAGGTCAAATAAATAATATTAATGAACAAAACTTTTCTATTGATGATATCATGGGAATCTTTTCTGGCGGTGGCGGTGGAAGAAGGATAGGTTTTATGAGACCTGGTGCTATGGTTTTTACAGGTCCAATGGGTGGTTTTGGTGGTAGAATGGGTGGAGGCTTTGGTGGAGGTCGAGAATTATCAAATTTTATGGTAAATCCAAGAGATGGTTTAACTACTACTAAAGCTTTTGGTTTGAATTACAATGACGAGTTTTCCGGTGGTTTTGAAGTTATGGGAAGTTATTTTTTCAATAAAACTGATAATGAAGCATTAACTAAACTTGATAGGGTTTATTATCAAGTATCAGGAATTGATCAACAATATTCTGAAAATAATTCTTCTTCATCAGATAATATTAACCATAGAGTAAATTTAAGGGTTAATTATCAAATTGATACATTAAATTCGTTTTTAATTATGCCCAGATTGTCTTTTCAAGGTAATGATGGTTCAACAAGAATGAGCGGTAAAACTTTTTCAAGTATAAAAGATATTAATTTTACTGATAATTATTCAGGGTCTAATCTTTCTGCTTATGATGGAGCTACTGAAATTTTATACAGACATCGTTTTTTCACTAGAGGAAGAACTATTTCTGCTAGATTAAATTTTAGTTATAATTCAAATAATGGCGATAATAATTTATACTCATTTACCAATTATTATGATAATATTATAAATTCTGATACAACTGATCAAATTGGCAAACTTGATAAAACTACTAATAGTATAGATGCTAATTTGGTTTATACAGAACCAATTTCTGATAATAGTCAATTACAATTGATGGGAAGTTTATCTTTTTCAAAATCTGAAAGTGATCTTAAAAATTTTAGTAAAGATTTTATTTCTAAACAATATAATATTCTCGATACTTCTTTAAGCAATCTTTATACAAAAAAATATAATACAAAAAGTGTAAGTGTTGGTTATGCATATAGAACAGAAAGTTTTCTTTTTTTAACTGGTTTAAGCTATAATTATGCAACATTAGAAAATGATCAGGTCTTTCCATTTAATAATAATCTTGCTAAAAATTTCACATCCTTTTTGCCTTATTTTACCTTTAGATATGGTCAAAGAAGGGTAAACGAGTTAATGTTAGATTATCGAGTTTCAAATAATGCACCAGGGGTTGAACAATTACAAAATGTTCTTGATAATTCAAATCCTTTACAATTAAGTATTGGTAATCCATTTTTGAAACAAGATACTCGTCATTCTATTTCATTGCGTTATTCTACTACAAATCAGGATAATTATTCCTCTTTGTTTGTATTATTTGGTGGTACTATTACTCAAGATTATATTGCGTATGAAAAGATTATTGCGGTTAAAGATACCATTATCAGGGGGATTTTGCTTAATCCGGGAGTCCAATTGCAAACACCTGTTAATTTAGATGGTTATAAAAATTTCCGCTCGATGGCAACTTATAGTACACCAATTGATTTTTTATATTCAAATTTTAACTTGAATGTATCATATAACTTTTCTAATACTCCAGTTATTCAAAATGGAGTTCAAGGTAATACAAAATCTTCTTCAATATCATTGGGTGTTGTGCTTAGCAGTAATATAAGTGAAGATATTGATTTTTCAATTTCACATACAAATATATTTAACAATATAAAAACAGATTTTAGACAAACAGGTAAAAGTAATTATTTTAGTCAAAGAACAAAAGTAAGATTTTATTATAATATATTTGATGGTTTCATTTTCCAAACAGATTTTGATTATAAATATGATGGTGGGTTGAGTGGTGGGAGTAACCCTAATTCATATTTATGGAGTGCAAACATACGTCAAAAATTTTTAAAAAATGATAGAGGAGAAATTAAATTAGCTGTGTATGATATCTTAAAAAAGAATAGCAATTTAAACAGAAGAGTTACCGATACCTATTATGAAGATACAAATACCAATGTTTTAGGAAGATTTTATATCCTTTCTATTAGTTACCAGGTGCGATCTTTTGGATTATAAAAAATAGCTAATAAAATAACTTAGAGTTTAAATTTCTTATAAATCTTAAATAATAGAAATTTACAATTTTTTAATACTTTTTTAATTTTGTGTAAAATGATTTTTTTATACTAAATTATTTAGTATGATTCATTGTACTTTATATCATATCGTCATTTCTTAAGAGCTATTATCTAGAAAATCTTATGAAATAATGGCTTGGATTTACCAAATATCATCTTTTTATCAATAAAAAAAAATCCAAAAGTTAAAAATTTTCCTTGAATTGTAAATATCTTTTAGTTATTATTGCAATATAGCATACCTTGTTTTTGAGGGGGAAGGATTGATTTTAAGATATTTATATATAGGTATAAAATGAATAAGCAATTTATTAAGTCTTCGTTTATTCTTCTTATTTTCATTTTAATCAACTATCATTATTCTTTTTCACAAACCAATTTTTGGGAACCAACAAGTGGACCCGCTAATACTGAAGTATGGTCTATTGCTATAAGTACCTCTAATGTTATTTGGGCAGGTACTAATTCGGGTCTTTTTATGTCTACTAATAATGGTGATACATGGATAGCAAAGAATAATGGTTTAACTTCGGATTTGATAGGAGTAGGGGGACAAACTGGAGGCACACCTCTTTTAATAAGAGCTATTGCTATTAAAAATAGTAATGGCTTTTTATTTGCTGGAACTGACTATGGTCTTTTCCGTTCAACTGATAATGGAGATAATTGGGTTAAAGTAAAAAGCGATTTAAAAGTGAGAGCTATTTTAGTTACTCCTTCTGGTGGTATATATATTGGAATAGAACCTATAACAGCAGGTGACACAGAAGCAGGTGTTTATTTTTCAAATGATAATGGTATAACATGGGTTAAAAAAAATGAGGGCTTATATAATTTATTTGTAAAATCATTAGCAATAACTTCTGGAGGTATACTTTTAGCTGGAACTTCTGGCAGTGGAGTTTTTAGATCTACAGATAATGGTGATAACTGGTTAATTGCATCTAATAATGCAGATGTTTCAGTTGAAGCTATTACTATTTCAAGTGATGGAACTATATATGCTGCTACTAATCAACCAATTAGAAAAGGAGTATTAAAATCTACTGATAATGGTAATACATGGGTACAAGTAAATAATGGACTTGATGATCTTCAGGTTAATGCCATCATATTTAACCCTTCAACAAATCATATTTTTAATGGAACCTTTAATCTCGGTGTTTTTCGTACTACAGATGCAGGAAGCAATTGGTATAAAATAAACAATGGACTTCCACCTATAAGCAATGGTCAGAATGCTGTTAGAGTTTTATCTGTAAATTCATCGGGAATTATGTTTGCTGGTACTCTGGGGTCTGGTGTATATAGAAGTAAAATATTTACTACTCCAATATTATATACTGATAAAGATACAATAGAATTTAATGCTTCTTGGGGTGGTGCTTTACCAGCTTCAAAACAATTTTTAGTTACTAACGTAGGAACTGGTACCTTAAATTGGTCTGCTACAAAAACTGCGACATGGTTTGATATCAACCCTACTAGTGGAGTTAATAATAATTTGGTAACGGTAAGTATTAATTCTACTACATCTATAGCTCCTGGAGTCTATTATCAAAATATTACTTTAACAGCTCCGAATGCAGGTACTAGCAGTCCAAAAATTGTAGTAGTAAAGTATACTCTTTTAGGTCCCGGAATTAATGTTACATCTAACATTAATTTTGGTGATGTAATGGTTGGGAGTTATAAGGATACTACAATTACTATTACAAATACAGGTACGTCAACTTTAATTATATCCGGATTGTCTTTTTCTGGAACAAATGCTTCTATGTTTTCATTTGTGGGTAATCCGGGGTTACCTATAAATATTACTGCCGGTAATTCGAGAAATTTGACGATTAGGTTTACACCATCTTCCATTGGTATTAAAAATGCAAGATTAACTATTTTGCATAATGTACCTTTAGTTGATTCTTCAATTGTTAATTTAACTGGTAACGGTACTAAACCATTACTTAGTATAAACCCAACTTTAATAAATTTTGGAAATGTGATTGTAAATTATTCTAAAGATAGCATTATTAATATCTCAAGTATTGGTAACGCAAATGTAAACTTAAATAGTTTTATTTTGACAGGTAATGATGCTTCTTCATTTAGTATTACTCCACCTCAATTGCCTTATGTAATTTCTGCTGGTTCTGTATATAATTTACCAGTAAGATTTTTACCAAATTCAATAGGGGTTAAAAACGCAATTCTAATAATTAATCACGATGCAGAAAGTTCACCAGATACAGTGCTTCTTACTGGGGTTGGGGTACAACCTCAAATAAAAATTTCACCTGATACACTAGATTTTGGTGATGTAATTACTGGCTCTTTTAAAGTTTTACCCTTTACAATTACAAATCCAGGAACTGCACCACTAACTATTTCGGGTATTACCAAAGCAGGTAACGATATAGCTCAATTCAATAGATACTCTGTTCCTGATAGTTCTTCTTCGCCAATAATTGTTAATCCACAATCCACTATTACTGTGTGGATAAGATTTTCACCAATATCAGATGGGCAGAAGAGTTCCTATTGGGTATTAAATCATAATGCTTCGGGTTCCCAAACAAATTTATACTTAAAAGGTAAAGGAGTAACTCCAAATTTATTATTTAATCCTTCTTCTGAACTTGATTTTGGAAATGTTCTTTTAAACTCTTATAAAGATAGTATTGTTGAAATTATTAATAACGGAACTACTTCTGCAAGTATATTAAATATAGATATTAGTGGCACAAATGCCTCAGAGTTTACTTTTTCTCCGATTACTCTTCCTAAAACCTTAAATCCTTCTGAAAAATTAGTTATTAATTTAAGATTTCTTCCATTATCATTAGGAAATAGGACAGCAAATCTTAAGATTAAAAATTCTTTAACACCTGATGACTATATTATCAATCTAAAAGGAAATGGAGTTGGAAAACCTGATATTGGTTACGAACCGAATTCTTTAAATTTTGGTAATGTTAATGTTAACAATATATCACAAAAATATATTAGAATTTCTAATAATGGCAATGCTCCTTTAATTATTTCACAATTAGTCATCTCAGGAGCTTCGACATTCACTTTACCGAATAATGAAACCAATATAATTATTGATGCTGGAAAAACTTATGATTTGTATGTTCAATTTTTACCTGTAAATCCTATTAAATATGATGCTACTTTATCATTTTCAACAAATGTTAACCAAAATATAATTACTATTCCAATTACTGGTACCGGAATAAGTTCTTCAATATCTATTAATCCCAATTCATTGGATTTTGGAGATGTTTTAGTAGGTTTAACAAATACTAAATCAATAAAAATTACTAATAATGGCACTGCTACATTAATAATTTCTGTTTTAAATATTATTGGAACTAATTCAAATCAATTTAATTTGCTAAATCCACCTTCTTTACCTTTAAATATTGAGCCTAATAATAGCTTTGATATAAATGTACAATTTTCTCCAACTAGTGTGGGTAGTAAAATTGCAGAACTATCCATTTCTCATAATGCATCTACTGAACCTGATAAAGTATCATTATCTGGAAGAGGAGTTGCACCTGGAATTGAAATTGTACCACAAAATATTTTAGATTTTGGTGATGTAAATGTAAGTACTTCTAAAAATGGTTTTATTACCATAAAAAATACAGGTACCGCAGATTTACTTATTTCAAACCTTGTGATTAGTGGTACAAATGCTTCTCTGTTTAGAAGAAATTCCAATCCTGATAGCTCAACTTTTTTACCAATAACAATTCCACCAAATAAGGAATTTACTTTCACTTTTACATTTACACCTAATACTGTAGGACAGAAGAATGGAGCTGTGTCTTTTATTACTGCTTTGGGTACGTATATTATTAATTTAACTGGTAATGGAATAGCAGGCGATATTGAGGTATCAACAAATCAAATTGATTTTGGTAACGTGGTCGTAAATAATTCTAAAGATATGTACTTGACAATTTCTAATAAAGGGAATGCACCTCTATCAATTTCAAAATTTGATATTACTGGTTCCGATTTTTCTATGTTTCAGAGAATATCTTCACCTGATAGTCAAAGTATACAAATTGTGTTAAATCCAGGACAAAAATA
>ENA-UOWE01003312-UOWE01003312.1-activated-sludge-metagenome-genome-assembly--contig:-NODE-3312-length-16625-cov-5.190344_pt1 | contig 16625 bp, 11 predicted proteins | sample MGYA00249841_ERZ761562 | MGnify/ENA primary metagenome ERZ761562 (study PRJEB28883, sample SAMN05720200) | activated sludge metagenome | isolation source: Anaerobic digester | place: Japan... | reverse complement strand
CTGTTGAGCATCGTTTACCGCAATCCCAATTCGGAACTTAACAAACCGGTCGTGACGGTACTGTTCAACACCATCGCGCGCCTCGTCAACGGCATGTTCGGCAACCGCGCGATTATGCCCATGAACATCAATTCCGTCGACGCTATTTTCGGCAAATCCACCCTGCGTTCGATTATTCAGACACTCAGCCAGTATCTGGCCGACTATGCGAACACGATGCTCGGTTCCCTGCTGCCCATCGTCACCAAACTGATAGGCCTGTGGTCCGACGCGACTTATGTCCGCAAAGCGCCGGCAGGTACGCCTCTTGTCACCTATGCCGCGCTGAAAAACAAGCTGCTTTCCTACTATCCGTCCAATGAGGGAAAGAATTATTACAACGCAAATTATTTCTTCATGGACCAGGAGGACTATTCGGAACTGGCGGCTTTTATGTGCTTTGACAAAGCCCGTAAAGAGGTGGAGGCTCTCCTTGCCGCCTATGAAGAGAATCCCGAAAATCTGGATCTGATCGCCAATACCGACGCATCCTATCGCCTGACCTACTACTACAACCGCCTGCAGCTGAGAGGGACCACCAGTGTCATCCATCTCAACAAACTCATTCAGAAGTGCGCCGCGGCCAATTATCAGCAGGCAGACTATACGGCCGCCAGCTGGTCGGCATATCAGACCGCTTATAACTTCGCGGTCGCCGTCAAGAACGCCGCGCTGGCGGATACCACCGGCACATACCGCCAGTCCAAGATTTCGGCAGCCCGGCACATGCTGATGAAAGCCGTCCTCGGGCTGAAACCTTTCGTTCCGTTTGCCGACTACCTGCAGCTGGATTATTACGTCCAACAGGCCAACGAAATGCTCAACACGATGGATTTCAGCCAATACACGTCCGCCAGCATTCAGGCGTTCATTGCAACGCTTAATGCGACGCAGGCATTCAGGCGGGATATTACCGCCGATCAGCAGGCTTTGGTGGATGCCCAGGCCCAGGCCCTGTATGACGCGATGTACGGCCTTGTGTATCTTCTGCCGCCGGGTATTGCGCCGGTGCTTGACTCCTCCGTCGACTATTACGGGAATCCCATTACGCCGGTTGTGGTCAATAATTCGCCTACGCAAAGGTTTATCTTCGGCCTTACCTACGGCGGTTTCCAGGATTCGTTTGTCCGCACTATCGGCGGCGCCGTCCTCAGCGTTGTTCCGACCAGTTTCGGCAGAGGGACGGGTACCAGAGTCAGGCTGGCCTTCGGCGGCATCGTCATCGCCACTTATTATGCCGTCCTGTTCGGCGACATCAACGGCGACGGCAATATCGACAGCGGCGACAGCGGCCTTATCATCGACTACGAGAACTTCTACCTCAACTGGAACGCCGCTCCTTTCAAGGTCAAAGCCGGCGATGTCAACGGCGACGGCAATGTGGACACCAGCGACGCCGGTGTCGTTACGGACGTCGAGAACTACATTTGCAGCATTGATCAAACCACAGGCAACTTCTTCATGCTGTAAAATACCTGGCAATACGGCATAAATTCAGGCGCCCTCCGTCCAAAGCACGGAGGGCGCTTTCACCAGGATGATGGAAAGCGGAGGTAGTATGATGAAAAAACGTTTGCTTGCACTCGCGCTTGCCGCCGCGCTGGCGGCCGGAGCACTTATGGTTCCCGTATCGGCGAAAACGACGGGAGTATCCCGCATCAGTGAGGCGGCGGCCAGAAATATCGCGGTTTTCTCGCTCGCTTCACTTGAAAAGCCTTTGAACGGTGATAACGCTCCCGCGCCCGATACGCGCGGCCGCCGTTTTGTTCTGTCGGCGGGCCGGGCGTTGTACAGCGCGGACGGAACGGTCGGATATTACTGTTTCCCCTTCACCGGCGGTATTGACGGCTATGTTATCATATCGCTTTCCAACGACCTTCCGTATATCATGGAGCAGCGCTTTGCGCCTTCCCCGTTCGAGTCCGGGAATATCGCCAAAACCTTTTATATCAGCCCATTGCTTTATTTCAACCTCCTTCGGGACGGCACTTACGTCAGCCAGGCGGGCATAACGGTCCCCGCGAGCGAAGTTAAGCGTACGCTGAAGGAATATTCCGTTTACAGGCAGACGCTGGCCGCGCAGAACCCGGCTTTTATCAGCGGCGTTGCCGCCGAAAACGCGCAGCTGCTCACCGCCGTAACAAAAATCAAATCGAAAGCGATGCTTTCCTCGGCCGGTAAGCCGGAGTTTTTTCAATACCTTCTCGATGCGCTTTTTTACTATATCGGCAGGGTGCGGCACAATGTTGACATTGCTCAAATCAACGCCTATGTCGAACAGCTGATTATGGACAACGCGGGCGAAAGCTACTCCGTGAAGGAATCTGTCCTGGTCGATAAAACCTATATGGTGCCCCGGACGCAGTGGTATTATGAAGACGATGTCGGCAGCGGCATCTGCGGCAAAGCCTCCTCCATGATGGCGCTTGCCTTTTACCGCGACGGCCGCGGTTATGCCAATCTGCCTTCCGACGCCGAGATGTATGCCGAACTCAGCGGTATTTATGACGATATGACGGATTACTTCTCGTTTTTCTTCGATAACGGGCAGGTCAATGATCTCGGCCTGAGCGAGAGTTACGAAATGGTCGGCACGCTCGATATGGGCCTGGCCTATTATCTGTACTCAAAAGGTTATACGCAAGCGGCGCAGCATGTCATCGATAATGCGAATTCAGCCATCACCATGGTGCCGGACGTGATTACGGGCGCATTGATGACGGCGTTGAAAACGGCGATGTCAAAATGGCTTGCCGAGATGACGGGCGGCGCCTTATCATTCAGCACACCGCCGACGGCAAGGGCTTCGACAGTCATCACCAAAACCATCCGTCAAGGCGAACCGGTCGTTATAGGCTGCCTGACGGCGATCGGCTGCGATTGGTTTTCAAATCACTATTTTGCTGGTGTGGGGTATTACCGGCTTGAAAAAGCGCTGTCATTCGGCGCTTCGGAATTCAAACTGACCAAGGAATACATCGAAGTCTACGATACCTGGGGCAGCCACAGTTCGGTGATGGACTGGACCGTATTCAAGAGTACGGCGCTGTATTGTTCCACTTCGCTGGCGGATATCTCCGCGGCTTAAATAATTAATGTTTTGTTGAAAACGCGAGGCGTTTCGAATACAATATCTCCAACACACAACGAGGAGGCACAGCCTGATGTATTCATTCCCTATCGGCGTCATCATCGACAGTTTCCGGCTTCCGATACCCGAGGCGGTCAAAAAGGCGGCGCTGCTCGGCGCTTCGGGCATTCAAGTCTACTCCACTTACGGCGAGATGGCGCCCGAAAATCTGACCGGCGCAAAACGCCGGGATTTCGCCCGCCTGGTTGCTGACAACGGTCTCGTGATCTCTGCGCTCTGCGGCGATCTCGGCGGCGGAGGATTCACGAAAAAAGAAAAAAACCGTGAAAAAATCGACCGCAGCAAGTTGATTCTCGACCTGGCAAAGGAACTGGGTACCGATGTCGTCACCACCCATATCGGCGTCGTGCCGGAAGACCCCTCGCACGACCGCTATAAGATTATGCAGGAAGCCTGCCGTGAACTGGCCGAATATGCCGACGATGTCGGCGCGCATTTCGCCATCGAAACCGGGCCTGAAACGTCTTTGGTGCTGAAGGGCTTTTTGGACAGCCTCGGCTCACGGGGCGTTTCCGTCAACCTGGACCCTGCGAATCTTGTCATGGTGACCGGCGACGATCCCGCGCAGGCCGTCTATCATTTGAGGGATTACATCGTTCATACCCACGCAAAGGACGGCGTTCGCCTCGCGGAGCAAAGCCCCGAAGTCATTTACGGCCTGGCGAAGTCCGAAATTGTCACGGGTCCGTCGTTTATCGAAGTACCGCTCGGCGAAGGGCAGGTGCCATGGCCGGCGTACCTTTCCGCACTCGACGATATCGGTTACCGCGGCTTCCTGACCATAGAACGCGAAGTAGGCGACGACCCGGCTGCGGATATCGGCAAAGCGGTTGAATTTTTGCGCGCCCGTATCGGCGAAGGAGGAACGGCATGAAAACGTGCGTCAGCAGTTACAGCTTTCAAAAACTGCTTAACTCCGGCCTTTACGATCAGCTCGGCCTTATCCCCGAAGTCAAAGAGATGGGTTTTGACGCCATCGAGTTTACCGAACTGAAACCGCCCGAGGGTATAACGCTGCCGGAGTATGCCGCGCGCATCCGTGAGGCGAGCGAAAAATACTCCCTGCCCGTCGCCAATTATACCGTAGGCGCCGACTTGCTCAACGCGCCGAGCCTCGACGCGGAAGTCGAGCGCCTGTGCGGGCAGATTGACATCGCGGCCATCCTTGGCGCGGCAGGCATGCGCCACGACGCAACAGGCAGCTTCAAAGGACCGGAGCGGTCGTATAAAATATTTGACGACGCCCTCAGGGTCCTTGCGGAAGGGTGCCGGAGGGTGACCGAATACGCGGGGGAAAAGGGTATTCGTACCATGGTCGAGAACCACGGTTTCTTCTGCCAGGACAGCGACCGCCTCGAGAAACTGGTCGGCGCCGTCGGTAAGGAGAACTTCGGCGTATTGCTCGACATCGGCAACTTTCTCTGCGCCGACGAGCCGCCCGAGAAGGCGGCCGGCCGCCTGGCGCCCTTTGCCAAACATGTCCATTGCAAAGATTTCCACGTTAAAAACGGCAACGGCGCCGATCCCGGTTACGGCTTCTTCCGCAGCAGGGCGGGCAACTTCCTGAGAGGATCCATTATCGGCCACGGCGACGTTCCGGTGCAGCAGTGCCTGTCGATTCTGAAAAAAGAAGGTTATAAAGGTTATATCAGCATGGAATTCGAGGGCATGGAAGACAATATGCAGGCCATTGAAATCGGCCTGGATAATCTCCGGCGATATATAGAACAGGCATAAACCCGCAAGGGGGCGCCGGCCGGCGCCCCTGCTTTTTCCCTCGCCGGTGATTGACAAAAAAAGCGCCGTTTGCTATGATTATCACTGCTCGCCGAAAGGGAGTTCGGGCCATTAGCTCAGTTGGTTAGAGCAACCGGCTCATAACCGGTTGGTCCGGGGTTCGAGTCCCTGATGGCCCACCAATAAAGGGGTATAGCTCAGCTGGTAGAGCAGCGGTCTCCAAAACCGCGTGCCGAGGGTTCAAATCCTTCTGCCCCTGCCAAAGCGACAGGCACCGCAAAGTCGGTGCCTGTCGCTTTGGCAGGGAGTTGAAAAGAACCGAGGCACGCGGAGCGTGCCGGGCAACGCCGCCGAAGCGCCGCCTGCGGCGGGAGAAGCGAGGCGGGGTTGGCGCAGCGGTCGAAACGGCTCGCCGCCCCAAGGCGCAAAGCCGTTTCGGGCACCGCAAGAGGGGTTGCGAAGCAACTTCAAATACTTCTTCAATAACAGCTCACAATGAGCGTGCCGGGCAACGCCGCCGAAGCGCCGCCTGCGGCGGGGGGAGCGAGGCGGGGTTGGCGCAGCGGTCGAAACGGCTCGCCGCCCCAAGGCGCAAAAGCCGTTTCGGGCACCGCAAGAGGGTTGCGAAGCAACTTTAAATCCTTTTCCCGCAAGAACGCAATTATGATACAATAACAACATAAAGAAATTTTTATCGGATAGTGACTACAATGAACGCAATCAATGTTAAAGCCGAATTCTTTGCGGCCGGCGACGGTACGGCGGACGACGCGCCGGCTCTGCAGTCGGCCCTTGACTCCTGCCGGGAGACGGGCGGCACCGTTTTCTTCCCGGCGGGCATCTACCGGATTAATACCTGCCTGCTTTACTATTCCAACCAGCGCCTGATATTTGAAAACGGCGCGGTGCTTCTGCGGGGCGGAAACGGTCAAATGTACCTGCTCGCCAATTACACCAAACCCGATATGGGCGGATATGCCGCAACGCAAAACGTCGATATCATCGGCGCGACGTTCGACGGAAACGCGGCTATCGATTCAAAAGCGACGCTCCTCAACAATTCACACTCGCGCGACCTGCGCGTCAGCAACTGCAAGTTTAAAAACGGCCACACCTGGCATTATTACGAGTGCAATTCAAGCCAATACGTCACGGTGGAACACTGCATATTCGAACCTTCCATGGAAGGTACGGACAAATCGGAGTTTATTCAGCTTGACTGGGCGACCAAAGGCGCCTACGCGGCCACGGATATCTGTGATGATCAAACGGTCTGCCGCCATATTCTTATTTCGGGATGCAAGTTTGAGTGCGGCGGCTTTTCGCCGGCCATCGGCAACCATACGCCGGCGGCGCACGGCCACATCCGTATTTGCGGCAACACCTTCCTTAACGGTGCCGGCAGCCGCGGCTATATCTGCTTGGTAGAACCGGCGCATTCGATAGATATCTACGAAAACACATTTATCGGAGGCAAAACGGGGGTTTCCGCCGGCGGGGAAGAAAGCGCTTCATCGGTGCATGACAACCGATTCACGGGCGTGAAGCGCCCTTGGAATCATCACCTTATCGCTTATAACAATATTGTTGACGGTTTCCTGCAAAGCGGGGACATCGATTGAGCGGCGTAACAGATCAACCGCTGATAACTGCTATTCTGCTATGGGGGCCTTCAGAAGCATGCTGACCGACGGCATCCCGCTCGTAGTCTATACGGCCAGGGAAGAGAAACTGAACACCCTCACGCACGCGGCGGGGGCTCTGCTCGCTTTGGGCGCGCTGGCCGCCTGCCTGGCGGACGCGTCGGCACCGGGACGGCCCCGCGACTGGGCGTCGGCGCTTGTCTACGGCCTCTCCCTGGTAACGATGTTCGGGGCTTCCGCGCTTTATCATGGTTTGCCCGGCGGCAGATGGAAAAAAATCACCCGCGTCATCGACTATTCGATGATTTTTCTGCTCATCGCCGGTACGGCGACGCCCTGCGCTCTCATCGGCCTGTATGACAGGTCTCCCGGCACCGCGTGGTTTGTGCTGGCGGTGGCGTGGGGCTGCGCCGCCGCGGGAATCCTCTCAACGGTCTTATTCTTTGAAAAAACGAAAGCGCTTCGCATCGTCCTTTATCTCGGCGAAGGGGTTGTCATGTTTTCGTCGGTTTTTCCCATTTTAGACCTTATCGACCTCAAGGCGTTGCTCCTGCTGATCGCCGGCGGGCTTCTTCAGGCGTTTGGGCTTATTTTCCTGCGTTTGGGTAAAACCGTGGAGTTTGCGCACATGGTGTTTCATTTGGTCGTTATCGCCGGCTGCTCTGTCCATTTTTACGTCATGATCCGTTATCTCTTCTGATTTTTCTTTCCATGTTACTGCCCGTAGTTTACACCCAGGGCGGTTTGCTTTATAATAATTGCTGTTGTGCGTTAAAACATTAAACTATTGCAGACCGGCAAACGGTTTTGCAAGCGGCGTATCAGGCAGGAGGGCAAATATGAAATTGACAGGCGGGGAAATCATCGTCAAAGAACTCGCCGCAGCCGGCGTACCTTATATCCTCGGCATTCCCGGGCACGGGGTACTCGGCCTCTTCGACGCAATCCGGCGCGAGGAGCAGGCGGGCGGCATCAAGTACATTCAGGTCAAACACGAGCAGGCCGCCGCCGCGATGGCGGACGGTTATTTTCGAACCTGCGGCAAACCGCTCGCGGTCTTTTCGTCCATCGGCCCGGGTACGCTGAACACAAGCATCGGCCTGGCGACCGCCTATGTCGACTCGTCCGCATTCCTGCAGTTGTGCGGCGATACCCATGTCCACATGAAGGGTACGGGCGTTTTGCAGGAAATCGAGCGTTACCAGGACAGCAATATTATCAGAAGCCTGGAACCGCTCGCAAAAAGGAGCTGGCGCGCTGAATCCGTTGCGCAGCTGCCGAAAATCATGCGCCGCTCCATGGACTTGATGACCCGGGGCAGGAGCGGCCCTTGCGTTATCGCTTTGCCGATGGATGTACAGGCGGCGCAGGCCGACGTGCAGATCGGCTCAGGCGCGGCCAAACCTGCGGGCTCGCTTCCGCGGGCGGGAGCCGACCAGATCAAGGCGGTCATCGATTTGATGAAAACAGCGAAACGGCCCGTAATCCTCGCCGGCGGCGGGACGCTTCGCCCCGGCTCGCCCGAATTGATTACCGCCCTTGCTGAAAAATGGGGAGCGGCTGTCGTGACCACTCTCGCGGGCAAGGGCGCCGTTGCCGAAACACACCCGCAATACTGCTTCCATACCGGCTCAAAGGGCACGCCGCCCGGCCTGGCGGTCTGTCAAAGAGCGGACGTCATTTTGGCAATAGGCACACGCTTTGCCGACGAGACGACCTGCTCCTACCGCAAAGGCGCCAGTTTCAATTTCCCCGACACCAAACTGATTCATATCGATATCGATCCGGGCGAACTGGGCAAAAATTATACGCCCGATTTCGGCATCGTCGCGGATTATACCGACTGCCTGCAAAAACTGCTTGACGACCCCTGTGTTTTTGAGCGCGACGAAGCCTATCTGCGGGAAATTGCCGACCGGCGCGCGAAGTGGTTCGAACAAATCGCCGCCAACCGCGCCGTCGATTCGCCGGTCCTTACCATTTCACAGTTGATCGGCATCCTGAACGAGAATTTGCCGGACGACACTATCATATCGACTTCGTCAGGCAACACGCAGGCGCAGCTGTTCCAGGAATACTGCTATAAAAAACCGTTGTGCAACCTGACCACGGGCGGCTTTTCCACCATGGGCTGGGCATTCCCGGCCGCCCTGGGCGCCAAATTGGCGCAGCCCGGCAGGCCGGTTGCCGCGGTGCTCGGCGACGGCGACTTCATGATGACGATGCAGGAACTGGCCACCATGGCGCAGTACAATATCCCCGTCGTCGTCATTCTGGCAAACAACAGCGGCTGGATGGCCATCAAAGATTTGCAGATGGACGCCCTGGGCGGTGAAACCGCTTTCGGCAACGATTTTGAGCGGGACGGCCGGGTATACAGCCCCGATTTCGCGGCCGTCGCGAAGGCGTTCGGCATATCCGCCTATCCTGCGAAGGATCAACAAGGCGTCAAAGAAGCGCTTGCTAGCGCTTTCGCCGGCGGAGGCCCCGCGCTCATCAGCGTCGACGTCTCCCGCGAATATCCCCTGACCGGCGGCAAGGCCTTCGGCTGGTGGGACGTCCCCATCCCCGCCTATATCCGGGAAAAACGGGCCGCCTACGAAAAGGCGAGGGACGAAGAAACGCTGTAAAGAAGGAGAAAGCCATGTCTGCCATGAAATTCGTGCTTGTCGGCTGCGGCCGGATCGCCACACTCCATGTCGCCGGTTACGCCGGCAGGGACGACGCCGTCTTATGGGGCGTTTACGATAAAAACGCCGGCGCCGCAAAAAAGTTCGGGGCCGAACACGGTATTGAAAAAATCTATGATTCCTACGAAGCGGTACTCGCGGACCCGGAAGTCACCGCCGTGGAGCTGCTGGTGCCCCACCATCTGCATTGCGAAATGACGGTCGCTGCCTGCAAAGCGGGCAAGCACGTCTCCGTCCAGAAGCCGATGGCGCTCAACCTCGAGGAATGCGATATCATGATAGCGGCGGCGAAGGAAGCGAACGTTTGCCTGAAGGTCTATGAAAACTTCGTGCATTATCCGCCGTATCAGCTGGTCAAAAAAATGATAGCCGACGGCGAAATCGGCGAGGTGCGCGGCATCCGCTATAAGATGAACAACGGCGCCCTGAACTCCAACAACGCGCCGGCCGCCAAAGCGCGCGCGAAAATGGCCGGCGTCAAGGACGTCGACAGCCTCCCTCCGACCGGCTGGAAAGTCGACACCCTTTCATGGACCTGGCGCCTCAACGAGAGCCTCTCCGGCGGAGGACCGCTTGTTTTTGACGACGGTTACCATAAGTTTTCCCTTTTCGTCGATCTGTTGGGCCCCGTCGAAAAGGTCTGCGCGTGGATCGACGAAACCCCTGTCTTTCCGACGGTGTACCAGGACGCCCCGGCCGTTATAATGTGGAAGTATAAGGATAAAAAGGTTTACGGCACCTGGGACATCACCAGTTCGGAGGAACTCTATATTCAAGGCAAATACTATACCTGCGACGAGCGTATGGAAGTGACCGGCTCGCGCGGCGTGCTGTGGATTACCCGCTGCACCGCGGAAATGCTCGCGGATGTCGCGCCTGTGCTGATGTACCGCGACGGCAAGTTAACGGAATACTGGGATATGCCGCACGACTGGCAGGACTCTTTTATCAATTCCACGCGTGACTTCATCGAATCCGTGAAAAACGGCACGCCGCCGCTGCTGACGGGCGAGAGGGGCCGCGAGGTGCTGCGTTTCGCCCTGGCCGCCATCGAATCCGCGCGCGAGAACCGGGCCGTCGAACTTGACGCATACGGCGACAAGCCGCTGCCCAAGCGCAAGGGCTTTTTATCGATATTCAGGCTCGGGAAAAAATAACCGTCGCCGTTCGGCGCACCGGAAGGATGTTTTCATGAAAATCGCTGTGGTCAACGAATTCTCCGCCCGTGACAAAAATCCGCTCATCGTCGAGGCGCTGCAAAAGACAGGCTCCCGTATATTCAACATCGGTATGACGCCCGAGACGACGGCCGTCAGTCTTACTTATATCCATACCGCGCTGATGGCCGCAGCCGCGCTCAATTCGGGCGCCGCGGACTTCGTCGTCGGCGGCTGTGGCACGGGCCAGGGCTTTGCGATTGCCGTCATGCAGTACCCGAATGTTTTCTGCGGCCTGATTGCCGACCCGCTTGACGCATGGCTTTTCGGCAAAATCAACGGCGGCAACTGTATTTCCCTGCCCTTGAACAAAGGATTCGGCTGGGGAGGCGGCGTCAACCTCGAGTTTGTGTTCGAAAAACTCTTCAGCCCCGGTTTTGCGGAAGGTTATCCGCCCGACAGGCGGGAAGTGCAGAAAGAAAGCAGGGACCGCCTGCAGGTGTTGTCGGCTCTCGCCCATAGGCCATTTGCCGAGATTCTCAACGGCCTCGACCCCGAAATCACCGGCGTCGTATTCGCGCACAAACCGTTTACCGATTTTATCCTCGAGCAGGGCGGCGACCCCGACATTCTGAAAGTTTTTCGGCAGCGCTGCTGAATGCCGCGCGCCCGACCGTCAAAGGCCGGCGCGCTGTTTTTATATGCCGCTCCGGCGGCCGGAAAGGCGGTTGTGTCCATGAACCGGATAAAAGCGAAACTCTCCTATGCCTGCGGCGACATCTACGGCGGCGGCGCGTTTTTGGTGTTCAGCACGCTGTACATGAACTTCCTCGTACTCGTCGAGGAGGTGCCCATCCTGGCGGCGACGGGCATTATCCTTGCTGGTAAAATCTGGGATGCCGTCACCGACCCTTTGATGGGGAGGCTGTCGGACCGTACCCGTTCGAAGTTCGGCCGCCGCAGAATCTATTTTCTAATCGGCGCCGTTCCGGTCGCGCTGTCTTTCCTGATGATGTTCTTTTCCTTCGGCATTGAGGATATGTCCGTTAAAATTATCTATCATGCCATTGCCTATATGAGTTTCGGCACGGCGTTTACCATTGTCATGGTGCCGTACAACGCCATTTTGTCGGATATGACCTCCGATTACAACGAACGGACTTCCTTTACCACCGTCCGCATGCTGATGTCGGGCGCTTCTTCGCTTGTCTGCGCCGTGGTCCCCGGCATCATCATTAAAAGTATCGGCGGTTCCGTCAACGGCCCGGCGCAAAAGAGCGGTTACCTCGCGATGGCCGCTGTCCTCGCGGCAGTGTTCGGCGCCTGCTGGATTGTAACTTTCCTGGGCACCAGGGAGCGCAAGGACCTGCCCAAACCCGAAAAAGTGTCCTTTAAACAGTGGCTCTCTGTCTTTTCCAACAAACCATACCGCAATTTCCTGGGCATTTTCCTTTCGTTCCAGGTCGCGGTGGACCTTGTGCTGGCCGTCTTCATTTTTTACATCGATCTTGTCGTGCTGAAGTACAAAAGTTACGAACTCATCGTCGGCGCGCTGCTGGTGTTCCAGATGCTCTTCATGATCCCTCAGGGATCCATCGCGAAGAAAAAGGGGAAGGCCTTCCCGCTCTATATCGGGATACCTTTGTGGATTTTGACGACGCTGCTGTTTGTTTTCATCGACAGCACCACGTCCGTCTATGTGATTTTGTTTTTCGCCGTGCTCATCGCCGTCGGTGCGTCCGCGGGCAACCTGGCGACCTGGTCGATGCTTGCGGATATTTACGACCTCGACGAAATGGTCAGCGGCACGCGGCGTGAGGGCATTTACAGCGGCATGACGACCTTCCTGCGAAAAGCCGCCAGCGGCGTGGCCATCTTTCTGCTAGGCATCGGCTTGAGCGCGCTCGGTTTTGACCAAAATCAATATAACCTGATTAAAACCAGTTCGGCCGCCTTTGACCCGGCCGAATATGCGAAAACGGGCGTTGTTTCCGGCATCAAATGGACCTTCATCGCTGTTCCTGTCGTGCTGCTGACGGTCTGTCTATTCTTCGCGCTGAAGAATAAAATCAATAAAAAACGCTTCGACGCGGTCATCAAAGGCCTCGACAGCATCCGTGCCGACGGCACGCTGTCCGCCCTGACAGAGGAAGAAATCGCCGATATCGAAACCGCGACCGGCGTCAACCGTGAGGCGATTCTCCTTGCGCACGGCAAAAGTGACGCCGCGGGGGAAGTGTAGCGGACAGCCCGTAGCCGCGCACGGCGGCGGATAGGGAAAACATCTCCTTCTTCACACAGCCGTTCAAACAAAGGCGCCCCTGCATACCGCATTGCGAGGGCGCTTTTTCGCATATCTTTGTATCTGCCTTCAATTTGTCTTGGCGGTCTCGGCTTTTTGAATCGCGCTTTGCAGCATCGCGGCATAGGCTTTTGCACCCGCGGCGACGGTATGGACGCCGTCTTTGCAGAAGTATTCGTCGTGATTGGCGCTGACGGTATACCAGTCCGCCAAAAAAGTGCCGGGGGTTTGCAGTACCACGTCGCGCATATTGCGGTTGATGGCGGGACCCCAGGGATTCGGAATCCTGGTGTTGCAGAAGATAACTTTCCGTCCGGCGCCGATTTCGCGGACCAAAGCGAGAAGCATTTTTTTCGGGCAGGTACCGTTTGTGCCCAATTCGATGACCACGATATCGCCCAGCCGGCCTTCTTTTTTGATTTGTATAATCAAATCTTTGGCATTCCAAATCTGGAAACCGACCTCGAAGCGGATGTCCATATTCGGATATCCGGGTTTCAGATAACGCCCGACATCATACATGATGGAATCGCCCAGCACGGTAATGCGCTTTTTCGAGAGGATTTTTCCGCTTTCGTAAAGCGGCGCCGAAGCGATAATCCGCGGCGAGTTGGCGGCGGCCCTTTGCCAGGGACTTGCATGTTCTTCGGGCGAGGGCGCGGCAATTGCTGCATCGGGTTTCGACACAACGGACGGCTCGCCGTCCCGCTCCGCGGCGGCGTTCGCGGCAGGCAGAAGGTTGGTGACGCCTTGTTCGTAACTGTCCGGAACGATATGGAACAAACCCGACGCCGCGGATACGTTTGCAACCAGCAGCGCGCCGCTGAGCGCGCAGGCGGCCCCGTAACGAATCAGGCGCCGGCGGCCGGCCGTGCTTGCGGTTTCTTCAGCCAGCTTTGATAAACGGCGCGCGCCGGCGAAGCGTATGGGATTGTCGATGAAACGGTAGACGAGCCACGCTGCCAGCAGGATGAACGCAGTCTGTTCAGCGCGCAGCCAAAGGCTGTTGCCGCTTGTGTTGACGGCCGGGGTTGTCAGCGCGATGACGGGGAATTGGAACAGATATATTTCATAACAAAAGGCGCCTGTTTTGCGCAGTGGCGGCAGGGTGAAAAAGCGCGCAAGCAGCGTTTCCGGACGGGCGGCCGCAAAAATGAGCGGCACGCAAAGAGCCGAAAACAACAGCATCCCGCCACGGTAAAGGAAACCGCTGTATTCGTAACAGAAAACGATAAACGCCGTTACGCCGGCAAGACCGAGCAAGCCGCCGATTTCAAGCACCGCGCGTCTGCCTTTTGTCAGCTGCGCCGCCAAAAGGGTGCGGCTGGGCAATACCACAGCGGCAGCGGCTCCCAGCAGCAAGGCGAAAGCGCGGGTGTCCGAGCCGTAATAGACACGGCTCGGGTCCTCGCCGGGCCGGTATAACAACGCCATTGCGCCCGCCGAAAGCAGCGCGCCGAACAGGATGGCGGCGGCGAGCCTTCGCCTGCGGGCACCGAAAAGCCGAATGCCCGCAAGCAGCAGCAACGGCCACAGAATATAGAACTGCTCCTCGACCGCCAGCGACCATAAATGGTTGAGCAGCGGCGGCGTGCCGAACTTTTCAAAATAGGATACTTTGTGGATAATGTTCTGCCAGTTGCTGTAATACAACACCGCGGGCAGGATGTCGGCGCGCAGGTTGTTCACCAGGTCCCGCCGGAACAGAGCCACCCAGGCGGAGAGGATAATCAGCAGCACAAACAAACCGGGCAGCAGCCGTTTGGCGCGCCTGGTCCAGAACCGCGCCAGCGAGATACAGCCGCGGTCGTCCCTTTCGCGCAGCAGCAGGTCTGTAATCAGGTAGCCCGACAGCACGAAGAACAGCGTGACGCCCAGATAACCTCCGGGCGTCCGGGAAAACCCGAAGTGATAAAATATCACGGCAAAAACGGCGAAAGTCCTCAACCCGTCGATGCCCGGCATATAGTCGTTTTTTTTCACGGTCTGTGGCAAAACCTGCTTGATACCCCCGTTATTTTCTGAATCCAACATGCGGCTTGTTATTCGCCGCGGAAATATATCGTATGACGCCGCCGCCGGATTGTCAAGGATTTCGGCGGCGCTTGCGCTGATTATCGAACTTTATATTCTGCTGAAAATAGCTTTCATCACCGGTTCGACCGCCTGCGCCATCCGGTAAAACCCCAGGTCGTTCGGATGGCAGCCGTCGACGGTGCAGCAATCCCTGTCCTTCTCGCCGAAAAGTTCCGCTCCGTCGATGAAAAAGGCGTCGTACCCCCGCTGCTTTGCCCACAGATAACTGTCCCTGACGATGTCGCGCCGTTCGTTGTCGGCGGCAGAATACTTGGTGTCGGGTCGAGACAGCATCAGCACGGGCAGCCGCGGCCGGCGCTCGAGGATGGTCTGCAGAAAGGGAAGATGCGTCCTGCGCAGATGGGCGGCGTCCGGCGCGTTGTGGTCGTAATCGAGGACAAAACAACTCATCTCGAGTTCGGCGATGTATTCCGCCATATACAACTCGCCTTTCGCGTTGCCCGAAAAGCCGAGGTTGATAAAATCGCTGTCAAAACGCTTCGCGAGCATCGCGCAGTAGCTATTCGAAGGCCGCGAGGCGCAGCCGCCCTGCGTAATCGAGGAACCGTAAAAGACGACGGGCTTTTCATGTCTGTAGGGCAGGGGAGCTTGAAGCGAAGCGCCCCGCGCTATGGCGAAACGCAGCGAACGGACGCCGTTATACAGCGGCAGATAGACCGTGACGGTCTTATCGCCTTCCGACAAAGGAATTTCGGCCTCAAGTCCTTTTTGCCCGCAGGCAGGCTGGCGGGTCCCGATATATTTCATATCGGCGCCGTCGCCCTCGAAAAAGTCGAGGCCCGAGGAGCCGCTCGACGGCATGTGCGGCATGGCGGGTTCGTTGAGGACTTCCATCGAAACCCGCAGCGTATCGCTGTCCGTCACGAAGCGGATTCTTCCGCCGCTGGTCTGCCGGGCCAGGCCGGCCAGCTCTTTGCTCATCCGGCCGAGCAAACCGTCGGGGACCCGGCAGTATCCGCCGCCGGCCAGCCCGTAAACCTTCGCTTCGGACCGGAGCGGGTCAAAGTCGCGAAGCCGTGTCGAGCCGCCTGCCATACTTTTCACCTTTTTTATGAACGTTTAAAACAGCGGAATCAGAATGTCACAATATGATGCAGACGGCTTAGCATGCCGACGACCAGTGCGAACGCGGCGGCAAGGTTGTTGAGGCCGAAATCGGGCACTGCCGCATCACCGGCGGAAAAACGGAATTCGTCGACCAGAACGGCGCCGCTGTCGCCTATGGAGGCTGTTTCGTCGCCGAATACCAGGCGGATGTCGAAGACGTTTTCAAGAACGCTTCCGTTCGCCTTGAAGCGCTTCGCGTCGCCGTACAGGCACAGCCGCGTCAAATCGAGTGTGACGGTGTGCCACTGCCCGTCCGCCGGGATATCCGCCGACGGCGAACCGGTGCCGGCTGCGCAGGGAGAATACCAGGACAACGCCGTGGTGTAATAACGCATCTCTTTGAGCGTTACCGGCCTGCCGGAAAGGTTTTTAACGCGGAAACGCACGGCGTCGTTAAGCGAATAATCCCGGTTGACAGCCGGGAACGCCGTCGGTATCAAATTCTTTTTGTAGGTCAGGTTGGGCCCGAACACGAAGCGTGTGCCGGCGCCGAAGGCCTTGTAATCGACGCGAAGCGCGCCCGAACCGCTGAATACGCCGGTTTCCGTAACGGCGACAGACGCGTTGAGCGTATGCGCCTTGAAAGCGGGGGCAAAATACGGCTCTGAGGTTTCGCGCCATATTTCGGCAAAATCGCAGGTGGACCAGTATTTGTCCTGCGTATAGCGCGCGCCGTCGAGCCGCCTGGTGACGAAGGCGCAG
>ENA-UOWE01003298-UOWE01003298.1-activated-sludge-metagenome-genome-assembly--contig:-NODE-3298-length-16666-cov-46.157065_pt1 | contig 16666 bp, 8 predicted proteins | sample MGYA00249841_ERZ761562 | MGnify/ENA primary metagenome ERZ761562 (study PRJEB28883, sample SAMN05720200) | activated sludge metagenome | isolation source: Anaerobic digester | place: Japan... | reverse complement strand
ATTATATTTTTTATCTCATTTGATTGGGCTTCTATAATTGACAGCAATTCTTCCGATGTTCTGGTGTCATACTCCAGCCCTGTCGAACCACCTTCTGTTTCTTCGTCCAATCGATAAGCAATGGCGGCAATTACATAACCTTGAAAGTGTCAGCTTCTCTTTTACTGCTTTCTCTCATAATTCCTGTTCAGGTTAAAATTTTTAAATCGCAGGTACTGTCTTCTCTGGCTACAGTCATAAGTCCTGATCAAAGCCCGGTCAGCTTTATTTTGCAGAGCAAAAAATGAGTGGAAATTTAGCTGAAAAAGTTTAAAATTTCTGAAAAGTCTTTTTAAAACCTGAGGAGGCGAACGGTGCTGTCACTGGTTGAACAGATAATCCTGACCATGGTGGTTCTGGCTACCATCGTTGTCTTTTTCATTCCAGTTATCAAGCGGATCTGGATTATTGCTTCCTGTCAGTACGAAAACCGCTTTGACTCGCTGCTCAGGAGACTTTTCTATACTTTCTTCCGGGTAATTCTTCAGCTCTGTACGCTGCGCAATGAAAGAATCTGGACCGGTCTGGCTCATATCATGATTTTTTATGGTGCCCTCGCTTTTGACACCATGACCATTAATCATGTGCTGGAAGGCTATGTGGATGGCTTTTATCTTTTTGGATCGTCTGGTTTTGGCCTGGTTTTTTCAGCCCTGGTTGATGCTTTTGCTATCACTGTTTTGGCTGGTGTCTGCTTCTTTGCTTTCAAGCGGTTTGTTCTCAAGCCAAGAGCTTATAGCACCTCATCCCTTGATTCAGCTTTGATTTATACCTTTATTTTCCTGGTGACAGTAACTTACCTTTATTATGAAGCAATTCTTGTGGCCAGTCACCCAGGAGAAGCCCGCTGGGCCTGGCTCAGCCAGTTTATCGTGTCCAAACTTGGCCTGGCCAGCCTTTCTCCGGCCGCTTTAGGGCTTAATTTAAAAATCTCGTACTGGCTGCATACCCTGGCGGTTTTTTCTTTTATAGCTTATGTACCACACTCCAAGTATTTCCACATGTTTGCCGGGCCGGTTAATCTCTTTTTTAGAAAAAATGAGCCGCCAGCGACGATTAAGCCTTTTGATCTGGAGACAGCAGAGACTTTTGGAGCTGAAAAAGCCACTGATTTTACCTGGAAGGATGCTCTCGATTCTTTCTCCTGCGTGGAGTGCGGGCGCTGCCAGGATGTTTGCCCGGCTTTTTCCAGCGGCAAGGCCCTATCGCCCAAAATGATTATTTATAATCTGGAGAAACATTATCTGGCGTCTTTTATGGCAATTAAAAAGAGGAAAAGAGAAGAACTCAAGCGGCTCGTGCCGGAGGTTTTTAGTGAAGAGGAAATCTGGGCCTGTACCACCTGCGGTGCCTGTCTTCACGTTTGTCCTTTTGAGATTGAACATCCAAAAAAGTTGATTGATCTCAGGCAAAATCTGGTCCTGGCCGAAGGTAAGTTTCCGGCTGAACTGCGTGACTTTTTCCATCATCTGGAAACTCAAGCCAATCCCTGGGGGCTGTCGGCAGGCAGTCGGATTGATTGGGCCAAAGGTCTGAATATTAAAACTGCGGCTGACAACCCATCAGCCTCTTATCTTCTCTGGACAGGCTGTTTTGGTGCCTATGATGAGCAGGGAAAGAAAATTGCCCGGGCGATGGCTGCCATTCTTCAGGCTGCCTCAGTTGATTTTGCTATCCTCGGGAATGAGGAAAAATGCTGTGGCGATTCAGCCAGAAGATTGGGTAATGAATATCTCTTTCAGACACTCGCTGCCGACAATTTAAAAACTCTGGCCAGATACCGGATTAGAAACATAATTACTTTCTGCCCGCACGGTTACAACACTTTAAAAAATGAGTATCCCGCTCTGATTGATATATCAGGAATCTTCAATAAAGAAGAAAAAGAGTTTTTGAAATCAATGCGGGTTATCTCTCACCTGGAGCTTCTGGCCAGTTTATTAGCGGAGAAAAAATTGCCTTTGAAAAAAGATGAAAGCCGGACTGACCCAGGCCAGGCTTATACTTACCACGATGCCTGCTATTACGGACGCCACAATGGGTTGTTTGACGAGCCACGTCAGGTTGTAAGGGCTGTCCTTGGGGGCGAGGCTAAGGAGCTTCAAAACTCGATGGAACACAGCTTCTGCTGCGGCGCCGGCGGCGGACTGATGTGGCAGGAAGAAAAAAGAGACCAGAGAGTAAGTTATCTTAGAGCCAGGGAAATAATTAAAAGCGGCGGCAATCTGGTGGTTACCTCTTGTCCATTTTGTCTGAATATGCTTCAGGATGGATTGCGGGATGAAGGTGCCGATAACATAAAAGTTATGGATGTAGCCCAGATCGTGGCTGCCAGCCTCGATATAACCGAACTAAAGGATCAATCTTAAAACTAAAAGTCCGCCAGCCTGGCTCAGGCTGAACGTAGCTAAAAAGTCAACAAGAAAACAAAAAGTCTGTTAGTTCCAGGCTAAAGATGTGAAGAAAACAGGGCAGAGTAGGTCCGGGCTTACCTGATGAATCCAGGATAGTAATTCTAGTAGGTGAGAGCCATTTTAAAAAAGTAATTTTGGTTTTTAAACTTGACCCATAAATCATAATTTATAAGTTAAGTAATGATTGCTTTGATCTGACAGGTCTTCTTTTGAGGTAGTCCGAGTCTATTTAAAGTCTATTTTCTCATCTAGAAGAACTACCCGGGCTTCTTTCTCCTCTACGCCTGTTGCTATCGGTTCTGAAATCAGCTATAAGTATTAAGATGCGCCTGTAGCTCAGCTGGATAGAGCGACGGACTCCGGATCCGTAGGTCGCGCGTTCGAATCGCGCCAGGCGTATTTTTTCTTTTGGAAGGGAATGGGGTTATATAAAAAAAAGGGGAGGCGGTTTCTCTCGCCTCCCCTTGTGTCTAACTCAACTCAGAATGAATACCTGACGCCCAACCGGAAGATTCTTGGATCAGTAATGGCGGTTGCTTCGCCGAACTGAACAATGTGAGAAACACCACCAATGGAGATGGTGGTAGGGCTGCTGGAAGTTGTATGAACGGAAGTAGTTATGGCCACATTGGTAGCATTGAAAATATCGCAGAAGACACCAAATTGCCCGATTTTAGCCGGTAGACGGAAGGTCTTTTCCACTCTCAAATCAACCATAGTCAACCAGGGCAGGCTTCGGCGACCGCGTGGTTCAGCATAGACGGAAGTGTTACCCTGAGCAAGGGAGAGTCCCAGATCCAGGCTTCTAACCGTTCGGGCATAACGCTGGCCATCAAGGGCCCGATAATAAGCACTGACCATGATTCCCCAGGGGCCCTGCCACATAGCCTGAACTTTAAACTGGTTGCGTCTTTCAGCGGCGAAATTGCCTAAGGCATTAACGTGGGCGTTAGGATTATCGAAATAAGATTGACCCGACCAGCTATCATCAAAATCGGTGCCAACTAGTCCTCGCGATTTTTGCCAGACATAGGAGACCATAGCAGACCAGCGATGGGAAAATCTCTTATTCAATGTGACTTCAACGCCATCATAGTCCCTCTTGGCCCCGGGAGGATTGGTAACAAATTCATTAGAAGCGGTTGTAAGATCAAACCGATTCCAGAAGGTAACCGTTTTCTGGTTATAGGGGTCGGTTATGGTTACAGGCTCATACGTATACCAGAGTGATGGGTTAAAAATAGCATCATGTCCGTTCTCTTTATATAGCTCTCTATAAAGATCCAGATTGAAGGCATTGATATTGACATCTTCCATCAGATTCCGGTCCCACTTGTGGATGTATCTTATTCCTAACCTGGTGTCAGCTAAAATCTCTCTTTCAATCCCGATTGTGAATTCATCCAAGTATGGAGACTTAACGTCTGGATCCATAGTCGCACCGGCTGTGGCACTGAAGCTGTACATCAGCCTGTTCTGATCGGGAATGGGTTTTCCGGTTCCATCATCGACGTAATGGACGCGCCAGGAAATAAAGCTGTTAGGATTAACAGTGGTGAACCATTGAATGATATTGGCCACATAATACCGGGAGAAGCTAACCTTCAGGGCTGTCTTGCCATCTCTGGTCAGGTCAAAAGAAGCGCCCAGCCGGGGAGCCAGAGTATTCCAGACAAGTGGCTTGAACGATTTATCTACTCTCGGATCATAGGTAACACCCTGATATACGACCGGTTCTCTTTCCTGCCCCTGAACTGGAATGATTCCTTCCTGATGATCAAATCTAAAACCTATATTCAGGGTGATCCAGGAAGTGGGCGACCAGGTGTCCTGGACAAAACCAGCGATAACCAGTTTTCGGTCTTTTCTGGTGAAGTCCAGATAGTGAACCATGTAGGGATAAGTATTGTTGAATATGATTGTTCCGGTAGAAGTTGTTGGCATGTAAAAGAATGGGCCATAGCCAAATTCGTCCCGGTTGTGCCGCCGATAGCGGCTGTCCCAGGAATATTCAAACTCGAGCCCGCCCTTAAATTCATGTCGCCCAAACCACTCATCGACGAAATAGGTGGCATCAGCCAGGGCCTGAAATCTGTTTCTGGAATAAATATCATCGTAACCATAGCTGCCGCTGTAGTGGCGAGTGGTGCTGTCATAAATGCTTACCTGATCATTTTTAGCAGTTAGATTCAGAGCGTAATCCATATAAGCAGCTTTCAAATTCATATACAGGTTTGGATTGAAGAAATGAGTCAACTGGAAGTTATAGGTATAGATCGGGGTGGTCTGTTTCCAGGTGGTATCGACTGTCTGTGAGGCTGAAGCGCCACGGTGATTCCTGACATAATCAGAAAAATTGAAGGACAGAACTATCCTGTCTTTTTGGGTAGCTTGAATAGTTAACTTAACAAAGGGCATTGGCCTCTTATAATCAAGTGGCTGCTGGGTCGGCTGATCCCATGGGTAACCAAGAACATATTCCTGGCTCTTCTGCAAAGAAAAATTAGCAAAAAACCAGATTTTATCCTTGATTATTGGGCCGCCCAGGTTAACAGCCGGCTCATACTCATAATCAAAACCACCAGTTGCACCTTCAAAAATTGTGCCTTTCGTATTTGTACTCTGCATGTCTTTGTTTCGATAATAGAAGCTGGCTGAGCCGCTGAACTTGTTGCCACCAGACCTGGTTACCACATTGATGACTCCTCCACGGACACTGCCATATTCAGCTGGCAGACCACCCGTCTGTATGGACAGCTCTTCCATTACGTCCATGCCAAAACTTCCGGCCTGGGTACCTGTCACCGGATCAGTTATGTTGACCCCATCAATATTGTAAGTATTGTCTCTTTCGCTGCTTCCATGAACGATACCAGAGGTAACCCCAGGAGCCATATTGAAAAATGTCCCGAGATTACGAGCAGCTGGCAGGTTCTGTAGCATTTCTCTCGTCATACTGGCCGTCATTGTGGTCCTCTGGATATCCACTGTCGGGGCTTGCCCGGTGACGACAACACTCTCTTCAACAGCCGATTGTTCAAGAGTGACATCCAGATTGGTATTGACGCCGACATTGACCTGGATACCTTCTCGGATAAGCGTCTTGAAGCCCGGCAGCTTAAAGGTCACAGTATATGTGCCAGGCGGCAAGGCTGGAAAACGCCAGTGGCCACGTTCATTGGTGACTGTTTCCATAGAGGGGAGAATCAGAGCCGGCGAACTGATTGAAACAGTTACACCGGGAAGAGGTTGCTTTTCCTGATCATAAACGGTTCCATTTAAAGTACCGGTTTGGGTAATCTGAGCAGCTGCCGGAAAAGCAACGATGATAAGCAGCGCTACCAAACTTAACACTCTCTTTGCCATTGCACCCTCCTTTTAAGATTTGCTGTTTATTACCATTACCCCAAAATTACCTTTTTCCCTTAATTGTTTTTGTGGTTATTAGCTCAAATATCTCACCTCCTTTCTTTAAAACAAATTTTGCATCTCAACCGCTGATTGTTGCTGTAATCAGTATAAGCAAAATTCATGCCAGAATTGGCCAAGTATTAAATCTTTTATTATCAATAATATCAGCTAAAATCCAACGCAGAATTGGAAGAAATTAGTCCAAAGATTTGAATAAAGTCCAAAAATTTGGACTAGGCTGAACCAGAATAGGGAGTTATCAGCATAAAAATTCTTATATCCTCCCTACCGCTGGAAGATGGTCAGATTGGTTTGACACTTGCAGATTACTTGATTAATCTGTTAATAAAAATAACAGAGAGAAAAGAAAATGAGAAAAGGGGCAGCGAGTCTGGCCAGGCCTGTTAGAGGCTATCTATTTGCCAGCTTCTTTAGAGGCTTGGTTTCATTTTTCTGCTTGGCTTTTTTATTGGCTTCAATGGCGGGACAGGCTAGGACAATTGAACTCTCGTCTGACTATGTCTTTGTCTTTAATAAATCAGCAAAGATGGTTATGGCCTGGCCATTTCTTCCCTTGTCCAGATCGGCTGAGGCCACAGGAGTCTTCTTTTCTCTTTGCTCCCATACACAGCCTGACCCGGACAAGCAGCCACGATTTTACCGGGTTTTGCGGGTGGTGGATGGAGATACCCTTGAAGTTGAATCAATCGGGGAAATCAGGCTAATTGGTGTTGATACGCCCGAACTTTATCATCCCCTTAAACCGGTTCAGTTTTTCGCTAAGGAAGCTTCCGATTTGGTGAAAGAGCTGGTGTCTGGCCTGTCGGTCAGGCTGGAATATGACCGGGAAAAGAAAGACAAATATGGGCGGACTCTGGCTTATGTTTATCTACCAGACGGCCGCTGTTTAAATGAAGAGATTATCCGCCGCGGCTATGGGTTTGCTTATATCAGGTTTCCTTTTAAATATTTAATGAAATACCGTCAGCTGGAAGCTCAAGCCAGAGCCGAGGGACTTGGCCTATGGGCCAATCAGGGGTTGGATGAATTCCGGTGGATTATCAGCCAGGGCAGTGTTCCCTATGAGATATTCGAAATGGCTAATAACTGGTGGGGAATAAAATTTAAACAATATGTCAAAATCAGATTGACCTCAGAAGAATTATTAAAGGAAATTAATAATCTCAGGCAGTGGACTAACGAATTTTCTGACAGCGATCTGAGGGAGACACTTTTTAGTCACGGCTGGTTGGAGGTTAAGGAATGAAAAGAACACCGACCCTTATTGTAGCTGTCGCCTTCCTTCTGGCTGGTCTTGCTGCCATCCAGGCTGTGGCCCAGGAAAAGGTTATACCTTTTGAAAAGGCTGGCGATTATGTTGGCCAGACTATAACAGTAGAGGGGACAATTGTCAGCAGCCACAATTCCGGCCGGGCCTGTTTTCTCAATTTCGACCCGGATTACCAGCACTATCTGAGCCTGGTTATTTTTGCTTCAGATTTTAACCGCTTTCCGCCGCTGCCAGAAGAACATTATCTGAATAAAAAAGTCAGGGTGAAGGGCAAGATATTGCTTTATAAGGGCCGGCCTGAGATTATCCTCAGTTCTCCAGACCAGATAAAAATAGTAGGAAGTGCGGACGAACAGCCTGGGCAGGAATCGGCCATAGCCAGGGAAGATAATAAGGCACCAGCCACTGGCGGAAAGGTGGAAAAAGGAAAAGAAGCACCGCCCGGGCTCCGATCAGGGAGCAAGCCTGAAAAAGAAATTTCCTGGGAAGAGGCAGCCAGTTATTATGGACAGACGGTCTGGGTTAGGGGTAAGGTGGTGGCGGCCAACAACACCGGTAAAGTCTGCTTTCTTAACTTCCACCGCAACTGGAAAAGATATTTTACGGTGGTTATTTTTGCCAGCTCTTTTTCCCTTTTCCCCGAGCCACCGGAAAAGCTCTATTTAAATAAAGAAATCCGTGTTTATGGCTGCCTCAGAGAATATCAGGGCAAGCCCGAAATAATCGTTGAGTCACCCGATCAGATAGAAATTGTCAAATAGGGCAGACTGCTTTTTTGTTTTTCTTAAGATATTGCTGATGATATTCTTCGGCCCGGTAGAAATGGCTGAAGGGTACTATCTCGGTCACGATTTTTCCGTGGTATCGTCCGCTTCTCTGGAGTTCTTCCTTAACTTTTTCGGCTATCTGCCGTTGTTCGTCATTATGATAGAAAATGACCGAGCGGTAATTGGTGCCGATATCGGGCCCCTGACGGTTAAGCTGGGTTGGATCGTGAAGGGTAAAAAACTGACGGACAAGTTGTTCGTAGCTGACCACCTGCGGGTCGAAGACCACCTGAACGGCTTCAGCATGGCCGGTTTTTCCGGAGCAAACCTGCTCATAGGTAGGATTAGCTGTTTTCCCGCCACTATAGCCAACAACAGTTGAGATAACACCTTCTATTTGACTGAATCTCTCTTCAACTCCCCAGAAACAGCCGGCGGCGAAGGTCGCAACCTGCGGGAGTTCTTTGGCCGCTTGTTCTTTGGGCTTAAAGTTAAGAGCAGCCGAGTTTATACAGTAATGTTTGCCTCCTGGGCCTGGCCCATCGTCAAATAGATGTCCAAGGTGAGCTCCACAGGTAGCACAGGTCACTTCAATCCGGTGAAGGCCAAAAGAAAAATCGTCTTTATATTCAAGATTAGCTTCGACTACGGCTTCTTTGAAGCTCGGCCAGCCGCTGCCGTGGTCATACTTGTCATCTGATTTAAAAAGAGGAGCGCCACAGGCGGCACAAAAATATACCCCTTCTTCCCAGAAATTATTGTATTTTCCGCTAAAAGGCGGTTCAGTCGAGCACTTGAACATTACTTTATATTGTTCGGGAGTGAGTTCTTTTTTCCATTCTTCTTTGCTTTTATTGATTTTTTTCACCGGTTTATCTCCTTGAGCCGGGCTGAGGGCAGCGGCTTCTCCCCGGTAAGCCAGGGCATTTAAGCCCTTCCAGCCAGCCCAGGCCAGCAGGAAGCTCAATCCAAGGATTATAACTTTTTGATAAAATCTAGTCATCTGACAGCTCCTGCCCAAGAAATCCTACTAAATTAGTATACATTAATTTCAGGTCAGGCGTAATAGATTGAGGCCAAATATTTAGTTTAGCTGTTATTAAAGTTGATCCTCTCTAAAATCAGAGGATGGCAAGGGCTTGAGGGGTCTTATTCAAACGACAGGCAAACGCCAACTGCTCCCAGACCATTGTGGACGCCAACGACCGGTGAGGCTTCTTCGATAAAGCTCACCTGGCGGCCCGTAATCCGTTCAATTTCCCGGGCATAAGCTTCAGCTCTCGGGCGATTACCGGCGTGAACAATCGCAAAAGAATGAATAGGATGGGCGGCCTGCTTTTTTCTTACCATCTTAAGAATCTTTTTGAAGTTCTGCCGCCGGCTGAAGGATTGACGGCAGGGAACAGCCTGTCCGAGCTTATTAATAGTAATGATTGGCTTGATGTTGAATAATTTGGCCAGTAAACCCTTCATCGGGCTAACCCGTCCGCCTTTGACCAGATATTTGAGGGTTTTGATGTCAACCAGGATTTCGGTTTTGTCCACCAGCTCTTCGGCCTGGCGGGCCAGTTCATCCACTTCCCGGGCATCTTGCGGCTCATGCGGCCAGTTTTCAAGCAGTCGCTCGACAATGAGCCCGGAAGAACCTGAAATGTGGCGGCTGTCAACTATTCTTATTTTTTTCTCGGGAAATTTGTCGGCCACCGCTTTGACCAGGTTATAGAAACCAGACAGGGCGCTCGAAATGGTCAGAACCAGAATGGAATCATAATGACTGCTCAGAAAAGAAAACCAGTTTTCTATGGTTTTAGGTGAAGGCTGGGCGCTGCCGGGCATTATTTCCTCTTCGGCCAGCATCTTATAAATTCTCTGGGGCGAGATGGTCAGCTTGTCGAGAAAAACGTGATTCTTGATATTTAAAAGTAGCGGAATAACCACCACCTGATTCTCTTCGAGAAGAGAGGCTGGTAAGTCACAGGAAGAATCCACCACCAGCGCTATCCTGCTTTTTGGCCGGAAGCTTATTTCCGACTGGAGTCTCATGTCTTCTGCCTTCGGCTGGACGATCGTGCCCAGATCTTTAAGGGCCTCAAATAGCTGCTCCGGCTCATTGGTATGAACATGAAATCTGACTCTTGTTTCGGAACCGCCGACTATGGCCGAGTCACCAGCTTTGACTACCAGCTCTTTTATCCGATTAAAGTCCAGATTATCCCCGGTGAGCAGAGCCTCGGTGCAATAGCGGAAGGGTATATCCTCTTTGGGCTGGTGCGGAGCCTCCTCGAATTCAATTTCCGGCATTTCCTGATTTAAGACGTCTTTCAGATTGCCCTGATGGATGAAATTTACCACGCCCTCTATAAAATCCACAAAGCCTTTGGCTCCGGCATCCACTACCCCGGCTTTTTTCAGGGCAGGTAGCTTTTTGGGCGTTTCTTGCAGAACCTGTTTAGCCCGGTCAAGAGAGTGATGAAGTAGCTCATGGAAATCAGAAAAACGGTACCGGCTCTGGTAGATTTCTTCAGCCCACTCTCTGATGAGAGTCAGAATTGTGCCTTCCTGAGGGCGGGCGGTAGAACTATAGGCATAGTGAACGGCATTTTTGACTGACTCACCGAAGCGGGCGGCGGAGATTCGCAAATCGTTGCCCAGTTCCCGGCTAAGTCCATAGATGTACTGGGCGAAAATCAGCCCAGAGTTTCCCCGCGCACCGGTCAGGGCAGCTTCGGCTATGGAATTAAGTGATTCTTTGGCCGAGCGGGAAGGGCGAGCCTGTTCGGCTATGGCTTTCATGGTTGAAGCTAAGTTGGTCCCGGTATCGCCATCAGGAACAGGATAGACATTTATCTTGTTGAGATAGGCAAAATCCTTGATAACCGCCTGGCCGCCGGCCAGAAAGGCCAGATATAGCCTCCGGCCGTCAAGATATTTTATTTTCATCAGTGATATTTGTCCTTTATTATTCTGCTTTCTTGATGGCTGTTTTTGATCCTTGTTTAGCTGCTGAGCTTTAAGCTTGTCATTTTACCAGAATATTTGAGATTTAACTACCATCTAATAAAATAAAAAAGATTTTCAGGCACCGAAGGCTTAAATGATGCAATTAAAACCGCTGAGCTCAGATGGCTGTTCAGAGAAGCCACAGGCGCTGTGGCGGAGCCAGGCTTTCGAGCCTCATACTTAAAAGAGACACTAAGTCAAAATACTGAATTTATGCACTCTACCTTATTATCTGGTAGATTTCGCGCCAGGACTTGATTCGGAGCAACGAACCCACCGGCTGTTCCAGTTTTTCAATCGTTGAATTATATTCCTGGATATAGACATCCTGCTTATAGGTGCCGCCTGCTCTTTGACGCTCGCCAACTGTCACCGCTGTTCTGGCTTTACTGGCCAGAGCTAAATAATCCGTGGCCTGACCCTGGGCATTTTTAAGAGCGCTGGTGCCAATAGCCTGCCCGTACATCGGCTGAATATAGCGGGCATAGAGACGCCCGGCTTCACCACTGAGGTTCTGGCAGGGGTCAGCGGCTTCAATGCTGCCTTTAAGGGTGCTGAAATAAACAATGTAATTAGCAATGACCGGATCAGCCCAGACTCTTTCTCCGGCAGTCAGGCTACCAGCCTTCTTGGTCAGAGGGATGCCGGTTTCAGTCACATCGCCCATAAACCATTCGACGGCTGAGGTCCCGGTAGTTTTCCCATCATCGATCAGAGCCACAAAGGAATAGTACCTATCAGCTGGCGACCGCTCGTCGCCACCGGTGCCAAAATAAATCCTGGGCTGGTTGGAGCCAGAAGTGGCGTAGCCCAGATAAATGGCCGGTTTGGTGATGATTGGATAGAGGCAACGGTCGGTGTAAATAGCCTGATTTTTCCAGCTATTTTTATTACCAGAACTAACATCCAGGCGATACAGACGGCCATCCAGGTCACCGAAATAAACGTAATCAATATAAAAGTTAGAGTCCCGGTCTACGTCAACAATACTGGGAGAACCGGGAATAGAATTCTTGATATCGGCAAATGGATTCCCGGAATTTTGCTTTTTTGAAGAATCCAAATTGCTAGCTTTGAAAGATTTTATCACATTGCCATCAGCAATATTAACAGCACAGAAGCTATTACCTATAAAATCGGAATTAACTTCATCCCCAGGCCCCTGGTAACCGGAACCCATGAAAGCAACCCAGGTCGGGGCTGAATTCAGGTTTATCTTCCCAATAGCCGGAACAGACCAGGTCTGGCCGTTACTCATCATATAGTATTTATTTTTAACTCTTAGATAGTCTCCGGCAAATTCCCACATAGGTATTGGATTTTGTGGATCGGTTATATCCAGAGCAAAATAATAATAATAATTCTTATTTTTAATGTTAGCGTACCCAGTTGGAGGTTGCCCGGCACCTGCTCCCTGGCCGCAGATTAAAACTGTCCTCCACTGCCCGTTAATATAGACATCAGAAACACTTGGAGAGCTATCTACATAAACTCCATGCTGATAATATCTTATTTGCTGGGATGAGTCATAGGCCCACATCTTATTAAGATTGGTGATTAAATTATAAGGGATATAGCCCCATAATTCCGTGCCTGTAGCAACGTCAAAGCAATGCAGCATGCCATCATTGGCCCCGACATAAACTACCTTTCTTCTTGAATTTAAGCTTTCCTTAAAATCAGCATAACCCGAGCCCATTATATTAGGATCTTCATCAGGAGGACCGACCACGACCGGGGTGGAGTGATTAATATCGCCGAGCTTCCAGTAACGATTTTCACCCCTGATAAAATTTATCAGGCCAGCATTATCATTCTGGGGGTCCTTCAGTATGGGTGCTAATAGGCTTAGATTAGATACAGAAAAATCAATTCGGTTGTAGGAACCATTACTATTGCGGTAAGCAGCATAAACAGTCCGGCTATCGGGGCTCCTGGAATTGAGCAGCTCTCCAGCATCCCAGAGGAGTTCAACTCCAGCGGCAATCCATCTGCCAGTCTCGGCGCTTAAATCCGAATAGCTTACCGTTCTTAAAGTCGAATAACTATTCTGAACAGCGGTCATCCCGGTTACATCATAGGCTCTAAGATGGCCTTCCCAGCCGGGATAAATAAAAGAAGAAGCGATAATCAGCTTACGATTAGCACCTGACCGATCAATAACTGAGGTGGCCACCGAAGACCGCGAATATTCCTGCCTTTTGACGTAGGTATAATTCAAGGTTATGGAGTATATTAATGGCGTGTCGTAAGAAGCCTTACCGGAAACTCCGGCTATCCTGTCGTCTGGAGCTTCCAGAACAGCTTTCCATTTTAAATTTCCGCCAAAGTGATCAAAGGTATGAACGGCCAGTTGACCATAATTCTTGATATTCGCTCCGCTAAAGGCCTCGTAAAGTTCCCAGTTCTGACCGCCATCATTGGAAACATAATAAGACACCTTCAACCCCGTGCTTGTTCCTCTTATTCCCTGCTGCAGGTTAGTAATTTGAACCTTAGTTATAGCATATTCGTTGGGATTGAGAAGGCCTTCAGAAATACTTAGAGAGACTGCCTCCCCATAGCAATTGTAATAATCGGCCAGGGTGTTAATAACCAGATAATAGTCTCCTGAATGGTTGGCATCAGCCATGACTACATCAATATCTTTATCCAGGTCATAATCAAGCATGGTGCAAATATCAACGTCGTAAGAAGGCGGGATGATCGGACTGCATGAATTTAAGCAGATGAAGGACCAGTTCATTTCATGAAAGATTTCAGTGATAGTTTCGCCGTTTTCGTTAGTGGTGGTTACTTCAACTGGCGTAGAGCCGTCGTTCTTAAATATCCACATCCGGGCCTGGTTACCGGCATTCCAGGCATCGGTTGCTCCAAAAATATCCGGCCGGCCATCAAGCTTGAATTCAGCTGCACAAAGTGCAACTGTCCCCGTGCAGGCTGCATTGGGAATAGGTATCTCGCTTCTCAAAAAGCGTTCCGAACCAACACTACCATTTTCATAATAGACAAGAAATGGCCAGTTGTTGACCGAGCCGCAGACTATATCAATATCTCCATCTTTGTCAAAATCGGCAGCAGCTATAGCAGAAATTCCACGGTCAGTATAACTGGCACCGTTATTGCCTAAGGGAACTGGAGCTTTATAGCCCGTTGGCTGGTCATAGTCAAGTTCCGAGATCATCCAGCCAGCCAGGCTGAAGCCAACCGGGCCCGGATTTCTGGCCAGAAAAATCTTATCCTGGCTGCCTGCCAGGATGTCCAGGTCTCCATCTTTGTCAATATCAACAGCACAGAAATGGTTAGCTGTCCAGTTGAGGTAAATATGAGCCGCCTGAAATTTGGCCGTAAAATCAAGGGTAGGGGCGGTGCCTCTTGGTCTAAATTTCGGGTTAGTTTTTGTCCCGACATTGATATACATCACCGCCGCAAAATTAGTGTAGGCAAATTCATCATTCTGGTTTCGGCCAAAGAAAAAATCAATTAATCCATCACCGTTAAAATCACCGGCGACAATACTGGCTGGGCCGGTGGGAGTAGTGAAAGTATCTATGATATTAGTAGTATCAATCTGAAATATCTGGCCGGTGCTGCCAGAAGTTGGATACTTATTATACGCAATTACCAGACGGGAAGTATTCTGTGGAGAGCCAGAGGGACCCGTTAGCTCAAGGCCAACCAGATCCGGATAGCCATCGCCGTTAAAATCGCCGGCAGCACAAACATAAATATGGCCACCCATCCCGGCCGGCTTGGTAATGTCAAAATTAGCCCCGAGGTAATTCAAGGAAATGGGAGCTGGCGGCCAGCTATCCGTCCTGATAGAAGTATTAACCTTATCTTTATAAGTTTCCGAGCTAAAATTTTCAGTGAAAGAATTGGTATATTCAATACAAACCTGTTGCTGCTGACCGGTAAATTTTAGAACCAGTAGCCCTAAAGCCATGAAGGAAATAATAAATCCTGCTACCAGGTTTTTTTTAATTTTCATTTGGTCCTCGCTTCTTTCCTTAAGACATTCATCCTTTTATTTATTGATTTATCAATAAATAGATTCTTCTTGTTAAGGGGTAGTTCCGCTTTGTGGCATCTCTATTTCTATTTCAAGACGGCAGGTGGCCAGAATCCGGTCAGAGACGGCCTGGCCAGATCTGACCACACCAATGCAGACCATGAGAGTATCAGTTGGATCAGTGGCGGCGCCGGTGCCGGCTTCATCATCAATCAGAAAGACGGTATAACGGTAACGCTGATCAAGTGTTCCGTCCGGCCCGTAAACAAAGGGCTGTTCAAAAAAGACTAATTGGCCCTGGGCAGCACTGTCTGGAATGCCGTCATGGTTATTATCTATGAGATTCAGGATTTGTTCATCAGTGAGCCGCCGGAAATAACCGGGGTTCGGAGTTAGCAGATTACCCCCAATAAACGGCATCTCTATTCCGTTAGCGGTGAGCCCTGAAAGATAATGAGAAGTAAAGTTGGCCCAGAGGCCATTTCCAAAAAAATCATCTATGGTCATTCGAGCCGCATCAAAACCAGCTTCAGCCGCATTAAACGCTTCTTCCTGGTAGCGCATGCTGGCTGAGACTTTCGGACCGGAAGTAGTTATTGCCAGAACAGCTACTCCGACTGTCAGCATAAACGCTAGAACTAAAATAACCACCATCATACCTGAGCCGGCTGGACGGAATAACCAGCCTCTAAGGCTCAAAGAACTTTTCTGGAACTTTCCACCCATGCCTTTTTTATTTGCTTTTTTATGATTCATCTTTGCCCCGAATTGTAGATATTTATATTCAGGTTTCTTACATTGGCGGTTGTTTCTAAAACGAACCGCCGGTGATAATCGTCAGTGGTGCTGCCGGGAGAATCAGAAATATTAGGCCGGCGGTAATTATGAATGTTGGCTGGCACTTTGCCTGAGACAGAGGCAAATCTATTGGGGGTGCGGCCGACAATGATCACTCTTATCTGGCGAATTTGGGTTATCTGCTCAGCAGTCCATGGCCCATCTTCGTCCCATGGTTTGAAGCCGTCCAGCAAACCATCATCATTCAGGTCTCCGTTATATTCAAACTGAAGGTTTTCAATATTCTGAGCGATCGGCAAGTGGATGCCATTATTGGTCATATATAAAATTCCAGCTTCACCAACATAGCCCTTTTGCCCAGGTGTAAGAGGCTGATTATTCAGGGTAGCATGACCTGAGGTGTCAAGCCAGATTTCTTTTGCATTAACAAACATGATCAAGCCATCATCAAAGTCATTGGGATCACAAGTTGAACCAGAAGTTAAGCCACCTGGTGGATTTATCCCGGGAGCCAGCCCAGGTGACATATTGAATTTTTCATTGGTTCCGCCCGAGCTCCAGGTGATATGGGTTAGTTGTCGGATCTCCCCTGTTCTGCACGTCGATTTGGGATTGGGCAAAATTAAAACGATTCTATTTATGTAGAATTCAGGAGGATAAGGATATTGTTCAAAACTTCCATCGTAAACAGACACCGTTACTGAGCTGCCCTGGTATTGCTGGATTTTCAGATTGAGTGGCTCATCTATATTGCCGAGAAGTATCAAGCGGTCAGGATCAACCTCAGTCCCCTGGTCTTCATTGTTAAAACCCTCTAAAGCATACATACCAAATTCCGGTGGCAGGCCAATTCCTGCCATGCGCAGGTCCCTGGTAACGAGGTACATAGCTGAGCGGACATCATGCTGAAGCTCGGCATACTGCTCCTGGTCAA
>ENA-UOWE01003294-UOWE01003294.1-activated-sludge-metagenome-genome-assembly--contig:-NODE-3294-length-16695-cov-4.316767_pt1 | contig 16695 bp, 15 predicted proteins | sample MGYA00249841_ERZ761562 | MGnify/ENA primary metagenome ERZ761562 (study PRJEB28883, sample SAMN05720200) | activated sludge metagenome | isolation source: Anaerobic digester | place: Japan... | reverse complement strand
GGGGATGAAGCTGCAAAAAGACAAGAAATACTAAAAAATATAGAAAACAACGATATTGATTATTATTTAAATACATTTTCCAAATTTACTGATACTGCTTGGTTAACAAATACTTCTGTGCAAGAGTTAGAAAAATATAGAGATATATCCAAACAATATAAACAAAGATATGGAGAGTTGATGTTTGATTTTATGTTGGCCTCAAGAAAAGCTGATATTGATGGGATGTTCAAGTATCTCAATGATTTAAATGAGAATTCGTATAATAATGAAAAGTTTAAGATACTTACAGCCAATTTGTATTCTAAATTGAAGAATGACAAGGCGAAATCAATAACTTTATTAGAAGAGATTTCGAAAGAAAAAAGTATTAACGAAGTAGAAAATTTGTTGATTAATTATTATAATGATATAAATAGAAAAGAAGAAGCTAAAAATATCATTACCAATAGAATAGCCAAATTCCCTTGTCTTAATTCATTTAGAAATGATTATATCTCCATCCTAACTGATGAAAACCAATATCAAAAAGCACTGGAATTAATAAATGAAAATCTAAGTTATTTTCCCTATTCATTTACTAATTTAGAAAAAAAGGCCAATATTTATAGTTTGATGAAAAAAGATAAAGAAGCTGAAAAATATATCAGATTGTCTTTAGAACACAATTCAGAAAATGGAAATTTAAGAAAACAACTATACGACATTACAAAAACACCGGATGAAATAGAAGAGGTTGCAACTAAAAATTGCTACAAATTAGCAAATGAAAGAAAAAATTCAAAACTAAAAAGCGATTATGGAGTTGTAGTTTTATTAGACGAATATATTGTGAATATTTTGCCAGAGGGTGGTAGAAAGTCTAAATGCACATATTTATATGAAATAACATCCGAAAGCGGAATAGAAGAAATGAAAGAATATTCACTTGACTTGAGTAATACAATTTTAAAATCCGAAATTATTAAATCAGATGGTACATTAGTCCCAGCCGAAAAGGGCGATGACACACTTGTATTTTCAAATTTAAAAATAGGAGATGTTATTTATATTCAATACGAAGTGCAAGAAAATACAACTGGGAGATTTTACAAAGATTTTAATATTTCCTGTTATTTTGATAGTAAATATCCATCTGTAGAATCTATTTTTGGACTTATTCACGAGCCGAATGTAAATTATAGTACAGATTATAGTAACGGTTTGGTAGAATCAACTACAAAAAAAATAGGAAATAAAATAGGCACAGTTTGGAAACGAAATAATATACCAGCAATTCCTTTGTTAGAAAATTACTCTATAAATTTTAATGATCTAACTAATAAAGTAAGAGTAAGTACGATTAAATCGTGGAAAGATATATCAAACTGGTATGCTGATTTGGTTAAGAAAAATTTGAAAGTTGATAAAACTACAAAAACTGTATTTGATCAAATTTTTCCAGAAGGCTCACAAATTTTTTCACAAGAAGAAATAGCCAAAAAAATTTACTCCTACATAGAAACGAACATTAATTATAGTTCTTTAGATTTTAGACAAAGCGGTTATGTTCCGCAAAAACCTTCCAAAACAATTACAACAAGATTAGGAGATTGTAAGGATGTTTCAACTTTGTTTGTTGTCTTAGCACAGCAAGCTGGATTAAAAGCTAATTTAGTTTTGGTTTTAACCAATGACAATAGTTCAAATTCATTAAAATTGCCATCAAGAGATTTTAATCATTGTATCGTAAGAGTAACAATCGATAATAAAGAAGTATTTCTTGAACTTACAGATAAGTTTTTACCTTTCAAAGCATTGCCAATAACTTTATATAAAGCTCAGGCTCTTGTAATCTCTTTTGACAAAGCAATAAACGAAAATTCATCATTGATTAATATTCCTTTTGAAAATGCTATTCAAAATAGTGTTAAAACTTATTCTGTAGTTACCATAGATGATAAATTGAAATCGTTTGTAAATACGCATACTATTCAAGGAGCAAATAAATCGTACTATAACGAATTATTTTCATCTTCGACTACTGATGATGTTCGTTCAAAAGATTTTGAAAAGAATTTCAATAATCAATTAAAGAAGGTAGTTTCGTTGCAATCTGTTAAATTGGTCTCCAATGAAGTCTTTGATAAGGAGATTACTTTTGAATCAAAATTTTCAATTTCTGAAAGCTTACAAAAAGTGGGAAGTTTAGAAATTACTGAAATTCCATTTATTGATAATGTATACACAAGAGATATAATAGCCACCGATACTAGAAAATTTGATATACAATATATAGATTATGAAAATAGTAATCGATATGATTCAGAAGTGATTTTAAATATTCCTTCAGATAAAACATTCTCTGAAATTCCAGAAAACAAATCATTCAATTTCATTAATCATAATTATTCAATAACATATCAATTAATAAATAATAATTCATTAAAAGTTAACAGGAAAGTAACAATACCTTGGGATAATATTTCTACAACTCAGTATGTAGAATTTAAAAAATTTGTTGAAAAAATCGTTGAAACTGAAGAACAAATAGTAGGATTTAAATAAAAACTATCCCATTCATTACTACGAATGGGATTTTTTTATTGACCAATAATTTCAAGATAACGTTCTAAACTTTCTTTCTCGATTTGAGCAATGAAGAAAAGAAAATCTTCTTTATTGTTTTTGGTTTGAGCAGTTTCTAGCGCATTATAATATTGTATTCTAGAGTCATAATCACCTTTGATATTGGCAATTACATAACCGTTTTGAAGCAAAATAAGATTCATAACCAAACGCGAAGTTCTGCCGTTCCCATCTATGAATGGATGAATAGTAACCAAACGTTCGTGAAGTTCAGCAGCTAAAACTATAGGATGTAAAGTGTTTTTATGAGTTTCATACCAAATAAAAAAATCTTCCATTTCCTTTGCAACCAAAAAAGGTTGAGGCGGCATAAACGAGCTCCCTTTTATCATTACTTGAACCTGACGATAACGACCAGCATCTTCTGGATTTATACCTCGCAAAATCAAATTGTGAATAGACAATACTTCGCGCTCCTTCAGAGGAGTGTTTTTGTCCATCAAATGTTTGATATAAGCAATAGCTTCTTGATGATTGATAACTTCAAGATGTTCACGCATACTTTTTCCAGAAATGGTCAAACCTTCGTTTACGACTAAATCGGTTTCGCGAAGTGTCATAGTGTTTCCTTCGATGCGATTGCTTTCAAAAGTATATTCAAGTTCTAATGCTTGAGCTATTCTATAACTATCAAATTTGCGAAATTGGTCTAATTTTGATTTCAAAATGTCAATTTCTCCAAGAATAGCTGACAAGTTTTTAGAAAGTGATTTTTTGGCACTTGTATAGCTGTTCTCTATTTCTTCACGAACCATATTCATGGCTTTTAGAGCAAATTCATCTTGACCTATTTCATATAGAATTTTCTCTTTGAGCCAAGCAACCATCAATGTTTCAAAATCTATTCCTAACAATGAAGCTAATTTAAGCACTTGCTCTTTGGTTGGTTTTCGTGTGCCATTTTCGAACTTACTGATTAATGCTTGATCGATTCCTAAAATTTGAGCCACTTCTCTGGTTTTTAACCCTTTTTGTTCTCTTGCATTTTTGAGTAGCGTTTTCATTTTAAATTTGTTAAAAATTGTCTTGACAAAATTAGTCATAATTTATTAGATAAAAAAAATAACACCTAAAAAAGATTAAGTATTATTTTTTGGGGATAAATCTGTTTAAAGATTTAATTATTTTTTTGGAATAAATCCATCTTTTTTCATTTCTTGCATAACAGTTGCAATAATACTATCAACTAAAAGTCCAACATCCGAACCATTAGATGATTTTGTTGTTCCAGTCCAAACTAATTTGTCAGATTTCAACGAAAACACATTGGTTTCAATTAAATACGAAGTAGATTCTTGGTAATATCCTGGATCATAATAGATTGGAGAATACATTCCGTACCAACCGCCAAAACCACCATAAGCTCCATAACCGCCATACATTCCACCGTATCCACCATAATACATAGAAGTATTTGTGCCAGGAACATAATTCGTTTCTTTAACAGTGTCAACAAGACGCATTGTTACTACGGCATCATAATTTTCATCTTTAAGGATTTTTAATTTTTGATCTTTGGTCAAATTCAAGCTAGTTCCATTCAAAATGGCATAAGAAGAATGAAATTTTGGTCCAATAGAAGCAATTCTATTTTCGGTAACTCTTCTTGTAGCTTCATTTTTTACTAAAGCAACTACCAATATTTTTTGAATTCTGTATTAGCTGTTGATGTGTCTGGGTCTCTCCAACTGCTAACAATTGCTGTTCCACTGCTACAACTAGCAAGAAAAATTAATGATAATCCAATTAAAAACTTTTTCATATTATTTTTTTATTTTTAGTTCGAGGTAAAAATAGGAATTAAATCAGAAAATGATTGCGAAATAAAGTAATTTATCAATAAATTAATTTAGAAAGATTTTTTTATTCTATCTAGATCTCTTTTAGTGTCTTGTTCTTTTAGAGATTCGCGTTTGTCATAGATTTTCTTTCCTTTGCAAAGCCCAATTTCTAGTTTTGCCATCCCTTTTTCATTGGTAAATAATTTCAAGGGAACGATTGTAAGTCCCTTTGCTTGAACACTTCTTGCCAATCCTTTGAGTTCACGTTTGTTTAGCAATAGTTTGCGTTCACTTCTGGCTTTGTGATTGAATTGATTTCCAAAAGCATATTCTTCGATGTAAGTGTTAATAGCAAAAAGTTCTGTACCATTAAATTCGCAAAAACTTTCGGTAATATTGGCTTTTCCTAATCGAATAGATTTTATTTCAGTACCTGCCAAAACAATTCCAGCAGTAAATTTTTCGATTATTTCATAATCAAATCGGGCTCTTTTGTTGAGTATGTTTATCGTTTTTAGCATAGGTCAGCAAATGTAAATACAAATGTACGAAACGCCAAACAAATTGGTAAAAATGCCGTAAATTTGCCAAATGGAAAAACAACAATCAAAAGATCCGCTTCACGGAATTACATTACAAAGAATTTTGGAACAACTCATCGATTATTATGGGTTTGATACTTTGGGTGAATTGATAAAAATTAAATGTTTTACTGATAAACCAAGTATAAAATCGAGTTTAACCTTTTTAAGAAAAACAGATTGGGCAAGAAAAAAAGTAGAAGATTTGTATGTAAGAACAATTCCTAAATTTAAGATCTAATTTAATCTATAAGAAACCATAATTCCACCTCGGTAAGGCAACCAATCTCCGCTACGATTCCAATTTTTGACATTTTCATACCTACCTGGAGTTCCGTCGTTATAGTAACCTTTATAATAACCTTGATGCCAACCTCCTCCAACAAAGAAATCCAGCAACCATCTGTCATTTAATTTTTTTTCATAACCAATTGTTGCTCCCAATTTGTACCCAAATCCATCTTCATATTCATTGGTACCCCAATAGTTCCATTTTTGGAGTTGATATCTGTCAGCTCCAGCGTGTCCCCCAAAATAAAAGCCATTGTATTTTTCCTGAAAATGATAGCGAACTTCAGTTACTAAAGAATAAAATTTCATTGGGTGATGTCCATTAAAGGATTCCCAAAAAGAAGCCATGACATCAGCCTGAAAAGTGAATTTTTTTCCAATACTGGTTTCTACTCCAATATTGGGCACTAATAATAAAGCAGTTACAGCATTTGCTTTTATATAGGTTTGAGAATGAGAACAAATTGAAAAGAATACTAATGTAAAAATGAAGATTTTTTTCATAAAAATAAAATTTACTAGTATATCATTTACAAACTAGTCTCGGCAAATATAGTAGAAATAGATTTAAAGGTTTTAAAAAATTACATATTATTTATAATCGAGTAAATCACAGTATCCAAGAATCGCCCTTCATAATATTCATTTTCTTTTAAATGAGCTTCCTTTACAAACCCATTTTTTTGCAATACTTTTTCCGAAGCAAAATTTTTGGGATCAATAATTGCTTCAATTGAATGCAATTTAATTGCATCAAAACCATAATTAACGACTTCATTTATCGCCTCTGAAACAATCCCTTTTCCGTGATATTCTGGAAGTAGCATATAGCCAATTTCTGCTCGAAAATGTTCAGGTTGTATTCTGTAAAGCCCAATAATTCCAATCAGTTTATCGTTGTTTTTTAATGTTATAGCCCAATTAATTCCTTCATTAGTGTCAATTTTTTCATCAATCATTGTAATATGTGCCAAAGCATCATCTTTGGTTTTTACTAATGGTCTCGGAATGTATTTCATCACTTCCTTATCAGATCTAAGTGCAAAAATTTGTTCTACATCTTTGTTTACAACACGTCTTAGCAGCAAACGTTCGGTTTCAAGATTCGGAAAAGGATTGAAAATTAGGTTTATCATAATTTATAAAATTTCAACACTATAATTAGATTTGAATGTTTCATTTTTTCTCAAAAGCTGAATGCCTTCTTTTTTCAAAAAGTCATCATATTCGTTTAAAGTATCAGAATAACCAAACCACGGTTCGATACATAAAAAAGGAGCATTTTGAACCGTCCAAATACCTAAATTTGGAAAATCATTAAAATTGACTTTAAGTATCGATTTTTCGTTTTTTAGAATGGTTATTGATTTGGATTCTAATGTTTTAAATACTAAAGCGTCTTTTTCGAACCACTGATAATTTAAACCAAGTTTTTTATTATCTAACTGAATTTCATTCGAGTTGTTTGAAATTAAACCTTCTGCCAGAAGATAATATTTTAGTGTTTCAGCTTGTTGAAATTCAAGACTATATTCTTCAAAATTTCCAGGCAATGCAAATGCAGGATGCGCTCCAATGGCAAATGGCAATGTTGTTTCAGATTTGTTAATGACCTTATAATCAATGTTTAATTTATTTTCATCCAATGAATAACAAATTTGCAATTCAAAGTCAAAAGGATATACTTTCTTAGTTTCTAATGTTGAAATTAAAGAAAACGTAGCACTTTCTTCTGATTTTTCAACTAATTCAAATTCCATTTCTCTAGCAAAACCGTGTCTGCTCAATTGAAATTGTTTTTGGTTGTAGTTATAAGTATTGTTTTTTAAAGTTCCCACAATTGGAAACAAAATCGGAGAATGTTTTCCCCAAAAGGCTGGATTTCCTTCCCAAATATATTCGGTATTTTGGTTGTTTTTTAAAGAAAATAATTCAGCTCCCATGTGTTTTATTTGAACTGTTAGATTCGCATTAGAAATTGTTGTAGTCAAAATAGTTGCCAATTAGATTAATATTTTTTACTGAGCTGTAAATATATTCCATAAAATTAAATTTAGGTAATAAAAAGTATTCAATTCTAAAGATGAAATTTTTAACCAATATTTAAGTATTGTTTCTAAGTGCTACGTTTATTTTTCATTAATTTGCACTATAAAATTTAATAAATGAAAAATATTTCTTTCAAAGTCCTCGTTCAATTTGTGTTTTTGATTGCTGTTTCCACTGTATGGTCACAACAAGTTTCTTCAGCAAAGCAAGTTTCAAAATATAATTATCAAGATGCTTTTGGTCCATTTTTCTATACAAAAAACGGTACAAACACGCGTTCAGCAAGCGGGCAACCTGGATTTGAATATTGGCAAAACAGAGCTGATTATCAATTATCTGCAAAATTAGATGAGGCAAATAATGAAATTTCAGGAACGAGTAGTATATCTTATACAAATAATAGTCCAGACAAATTGTCTTTTTTGTGGTTGACTTTAGATCAAAATATTTTCAAAGACGATTCTCGAGGAAATGCTGTAATTCCTATAACAGGTAGTAGAAATGGTGCTCAAGGTCAGATATTTGATGGTGGTTTTAAAATTAAATCTGTTAAGATTATAGTTTCAAACAAAGGTGTTGCTACTGAAAAAGAAATTAAATATTTAATTACAGATACCAGAATGCAGGTTTTTCTTCCTCAAGAATTAAATTCAAAAGGAGGAAATGTCAAAATCAAAATCGATTTTTCATTTATAATTCCCAATGAAGGTTCAGATCGTATGGGAATTTTGGGAACTTCCAATGGCAAGATTTTTAGCATTGCCCAATGGTATCCTAGAATGTGTGTTTATGACGATATTGTGGGATGGAATACTCATCCCTATCAAGGAGCCTCTGAATTTTATTTGGAATACGGCGATTTTGATGTGAATATTACTGTGCCAAGCCATCATTTTGTGGTATGTTCAGGTGAATTAATCAACCCAAAAGAGGTATATTCTATTGAACAACAAAAGCGTTGGGAACAAGCATCGAATAGCGATCAAACTGTTATAATTCGATCGGCTGATGAATTAAAAAAAAACTCAAATGCTGTTTCTACATCTACTAAAACTTGGCATTTTAAAATTAAAAACTCTCGTGATGTGGCTTGGGCTTCGTCTGCTTCATTTATTTTAGATGCTGCTAGAATTAATTTACCAAGTGGAAAAAAATCGATAGCAATTTCTGCTTACCCAATCGAAAGTAATGGTAAAGGTGCTTGGAGCCGATCTACTGAATATACTAAAACTTCTATTGAAAATTATTCCAAGAGATGGTTCGAATATCCATATCCAGCAGCTATAAATGTAGCAGGAATTCCTGGTGGTATGGAGTATCCAGGGATAGTTTTTTGTGAATATAAAGACAAAGGGAAAGATTTGTGGGGCGTTACCGATCACGAATTTGGGCACATTTGGTTTCCAATGATTGTGGGGTCTAATGAACGTTTATTCGCTTGGATGGACGAAGGTTTAAATACATTTATCAATTCAATTAGTGAAGAAGATTTTAACCAAGGAGAATACGATGAAAAACCTTTGGATATGCATGTTTTTTCAGAAAGATTTACAAATCCAAATCTAGAAACATTGATGGCTTCACCTGATAATATGAAAGAAATTAATATCGGAACTCTTGGATATAGAAAACCTGGTGCGGCCTTGGTTATTTTGCGTGAGCATATTTTGGGGCCTGAACGATTTGACTTTGCTCTACGCACTTATGTAGAGCGTTGGGCTTATAAACATCCTACACCTGATGATTTTTTTAGAACGATTGAGAATGCTGCTGGCGAAGATTTAAGTTGGTTTTGGAGAGGATGGTTTGTTAATAATTGGCGTTTGGATCAAGGAATTAATTCTGTAAGTTATGTAAACGGCAATCCCCAATTGGGCGCTTTCATTATGATTGAAAATTTCGAGAAAATGGCGATGCCTGTAATTATGGACATTAAAACCAAAAGCGGAAAAGTTTCACGCCTCAAATTACCCGTAGAAATATGGCAAAAAAACGTGAATTGGACTTTTAAATACAATTCTACCGAAGAAATTGAAAGTATTGTTATTGACCCAGATCACGTTTTTCCAGATTCTAACGAAAGTAATAATACTTGGAAATCAGTTAAATAACACTAAAAATAAACCGCAGATTCGAAGATTATCATTTTAATCTGCGAATCTGCGGTCTTTTTTATAAAAGGTTAAACTCTTATTCTGGAATTTGTTGACTCAAACAATGTAAAGTTCCAAAACCCCAAATCAAATCAATGGCGTTGATTCCAATAATTTCTCTATTGGGGAAACAATCGGCTATGATGTTCAAGGCAATTCTATCGTTTGAATCATTGAAAGTAGGCACCAAAACACAATTATTCAAAATCAGGAAATTAGCATAACTAGCCGGCAAGCGCAAACCGTCAAAATCGATACGTTTCGGCATTGGCAATTCCACAATTTTGGGAGATTTTCCGTTTTCCAACTTCGCGTTTTGCAAACGTTTCAAATTGTCTTTCAAGGGTTTGTAATTGTTGTCTTTAGGGTCTTTTTCTACAATGGTAATGATGGTGTCCTCATTTACAAATCGGCATAAATCGTCGATATGACCGTGAGTATCATCGCCTTCAACTCCGTCACCTAGCCAAATCACATTGGTAATTCCCAAATATTCTTTGAAAACTGCTTCATAATCGGCTTTTGTAAAACCAGGATTCCGAACCTGAATATCAGGATGCATCAAGCATTCTTCGGATGTTAGTAACGTTCCTTTTCCGTTGCTGTCAATGGCTCCGCCTTCTACAATTACGGGTTTTCCGTTATACACGACTTGCGTAAGAGGAAGATTTAGAAACTCACTCACTTTCGCAGGCACGTGTTTGTCCAGATTGATGTTTTTATATTTTGCCCAACCGTTAAAATTGAAATTCAAGGCTTCTCTTTCCGTTCCGTTTTGAACAATAATTGGCCCCGAATCGCGCATCCAACTTCTATTGGTTTTATGAATGATGAAAGAAACATTGCTCATTTGAACAGTTGCAGTTTCGAGTATTTCCGAAACTTTCAATTTTAGTTTTTCGTCGGCTACAACCAAAAAAACTTTTTCGAATGTGGCCACTTTTTTGATGAATTCCACAAAAGTCCATTGAATGGCTTCGTATTTTCCGGGCCAATCGTTGCCATTATGCGGAAAACACAATAAAATGCCTGATTGTTTTTCCCATTCAGCAGGAAAACGTCTGTTAGATGCACTCATAAATTAGTCGATTGCTCTTTTAGTAATATCTCCAAAAGCATCGATGCGTCTGTCTCTAAAGAAAGGCCAGTTTTGGCGCACATTTTCTTGTAAATCCAAATCCACTTCGGCAATCAGGATTTCTTCTTTATCGTGAGAGGCTTGTGCCAAGATTTCGCCTTGTGGTCCAGCTATAAACGAAGAACCCCAAAATTGAATTCCTGCAGTTCCTTCAATATATTGTTCCAATCCAATTCTATTGGCAGCAGCTACATAAACGCCATTGGCGACAGCGTGACCTTTCATTACGTTCATCCAGGCACCGTGTTGGTTTTCGCCATATTGTTCTTTTTCTAAAGGATGCCAACCAATGGCTGTTGGGTAAAACAACACTTCGGCACCTTTCAAAGCAGTTATACGAGCCGCTTCGGGATACCATTGATCCCAACAAATCAGTGTTCCAATATTTCCTTTTTTAGTTGGATTGTTTTTAAAACCTAAATCACCTGGCGTGAAATAGAATTTTTCATAGAAAGCCGGGTCATCTGGAATGTGCATTTTACGATACAATCCCGCTTCCGAACCATCGGTGTCGATGATGTAGGCGCTGTTGTGGTAAATTCCCGCCATTCTTTTTTCGAAGAAAGGAACAATGATGACCACGCCCAATTCTTTTGCCAAAGCACTAAAAGCAATAAACGAAGTGCTGTACAAAGGTTCTGCCAAGGCAAAATTATCTACGTCTTCACTTTGACAAAAATAGTGGCTGCTGTATAATTCGGGCAACGAAATCACTTCGGCACCTTGACTGGCAGCATCGCGAACCCACGACAAACATTTTTTTAAATTATTTTCGGCAACATCATTCAGATTCAATTGAATGACCGCTATTTTGTATTTATTCTTTGGCATAAGAGAAAAATTTTGACTGCAAAAATAGTTATTTTATAAAGAAGTAAGAAGGAATACCGATTGGATTTTTTGTCTCTTCAAATAGCCCCATACTAAAGTTAGAGTTATCAAAGGAAGATAATTAAAACTAAAAAGCGTGAATTTTGTATAATCCACGCTTTTATATAAATGCTATTTTTGTTTTAAAGCATCTTCATTAGGAGTCCATTTTTTCTGCCATTCGGGATATTTTTTCAAAACCTTTGCAGGGTTGTAGGTGTACCAAGCATATCCGCTGCGTCTTTCGCGACTCACTTCGGCCAATGAATATAAATACTTGCTATCGCGGTCGCAAAACAAAGGTTTTTCAGTTTCTAATTCGTAATAACGTGTCCAAATTGGGGGAGCAGTTGTATCGATTACAACTCTACAATCATCGGTAACTTTTTTGTATTTGGATTCAAATTCAGGAGCTTGAAAAGTTTCAACTCGGGTATTGTAAATTTTTGAATCTGAAAACCATTTTACAGCCCCTTGAATAGATTGGATTATTTTTTCATCTGGGTTTTTAATGTCCATTAAAAATAAAACGATTTCGGCACTTTCTCCATTACAAATACTTGGCGGTTCAAATTTTCTAGCCCAAGCTGGCAATAAAGTTATTTCGTCATGTTGTTGGCACCAAGCGGTCAGTTTTCCTTGATCGACAATTTGCATTTTCAGGATGCAGTCAATTCCTTTTTGATACCCTTCAGATACTTTTCTTTGGGTTTTGGCATCTATGAATTCATAATTAGGATTCTTATTTATTATTTTTTTTAGCAAATTCATAACGCCTATATACGCTCCATCGTTGAAGGTAATGTGGCGACTATATCCTTTTTCTAAAGGAAAATATTGTGGCCATCCGCCATTCGAAAATTGTGCCTTGAGAATAAAATCGATTCCTTTTAGACAACCTACTTTATATTTATCGTTTTTAGTTAGCGTGTAAACTTGAGCTAAATAATCGATATGGGTATAGGTGGTTGAATTGTCAAAAGTAGTGTGCAAGACTGATTTTGTTTTAACGACATCGTTTATTTGATCTTGAGTTAATACAGCTCGCATATCATAATTTTTGGGCCATCCACCATTGTCACGCTGAAAATATAAAATGTTATCCGCTATTTTTTGGTATTCGGATTCTGGATATTGTGGCTGGTTGGGAACCGGGTTTACAATATTGGTTTCGTCTTTTATGTGATACCAATGATTAACACCGTCTTGAAATGGCTTTGTGTTAATGATTGCATTAGACTGAGCATTTGTCAAAACTGAAGAAAAAACAGCTAGAATAAAGGCAAGAATTCTATAATTTATTGAAAAACTTTGCATTATAATTTATTTATGCGTTATAATTTTACAGCACCTTTAGAAACAGTGTCTCCAATGGTAGTTTTTTGAGAAAAATCCAATTTTGGTGATGAAACCAATTCAATTTTCTCGCAAGCTGCTCCATTAATGTTCACTGCTTTTGGCGAAGTCGAATTAAAATCAATGTTTTTTAAGGATACATTTTTACCATTATATATGTCAAAAATAGTGCTCTCTTTGATATCCAATTTGATGTTGCTCAATTTGATTCCGTTGGCATCAATAATTGAAAATCCTTTGTCAGCAGTTCCAATCAAGTTAGTGATTTCTATGTTTTCTAGATTCATTTCAGGCAGACCTTGTAAAAACACCGCTTGATAAGCACCTAAAATGGTTATGTTTTTAATAGAAATATTTTTGAATTGTGGTGTTTTTTCATCCACAGGTACAAATTTAGTACTCACAGTATTTCCACCTTCGGCCAAAGTTTCGGCTATGGATTTTCCTCCATAATAAAGATCGAAAGAAATGGCTTGCGATGGAATATCGGTCATAAAAATGTCAGAGATAAAAATATTTTCTACAACACCACCGCGTCCACGGTTACTTTTGAAACGCAAACCAACGTCAGTTCCCATAAAAGAACAATTGGAAACGTGTAAATTTTTTACACCTCCAGACATTTCACTCCCTACAGTAACACCACCATGTCCGTGGTAAACAATATTATTTCTAACAATTACATTTTCGCAAGGAACTCCACGATCACGACCGTCTTTGTCTTTTCCTGATTTGATACAAATAGCATCGTCACCCACGTCAAAAGTAGAATTTTCGACCAATACATTTTTGCAAGATTCTACGTCTAGACCGTCACCATTTTGTGAAAACCAAGGATTACGAACGGTTAGATTTCGAATAATTAAATCTTCAATTAGCAGAGGATGAATATTCCAAGCTGGAGAATTTTGAAAAACTGGCCCGTCAAACAGGACTCTTTTACTGTTTTGAATGCTAACCAATACTGGACGAAGAAAATCGTGAATGGCTTCAAAATCTTCTTTGGTTTTTAAATCCAAACGCACATTTTGGTCTGCACCAATAGAAGCTTTCATAAATGTTTCTGAGGGATACCAACTGTCTTTTTTGTCATTAAGCACTCCTCCAGAAGCCACAAATTTTTTCCATTGGCTTTCTGTAAGTTTGCTTTTTTTGACTTGTCTCCAAACTTCGCCTGAACCGTCCCAAACACCTTTTCCAGTAAAAGCTATATTTTCTAGATTTTTCCCGTAAATAGGAGAGATGCAACGCCAGGTATTTAGTCCTTCAAAACTGGTTTCAACAAGTGGATACAAACTTTTATCGGTTGAAAATTTTATTAAAGCACCAGTTTCAGCGTGCAATTCGATGTTGCTTTTCAAAATAATGGGACCTGTAAGCCAAATTCCTGCGGGGATTACTACTTTTCCACCACCTTTTTTAGATACGGCTGCGATGGCATCGGCAAAAGCTTTTGTGTTTAAAACTGTTCCACCATTTACAGCACCAAAATCTTTGATATTGACAGTATTTTTGGGTATTATGGGTTCTTTAACTTTAGACATTTTAAATTCAATGCCTTGGTAAGTTTCGTTAGCCTTTGAATTTTGAGCTAAACTGTTATTAGACCAGCTTGTTACAACTACTGTCAAGGCGATGCATAATAAGTTAATTGGGTTTGTTTTCATTCTTATTTTTTGATTAATATTATAATTTACTTTTAATTTGAATTTGTTGCTATTTTAAATTTATTAGTTCCTTAACAATAACCAGACCGTTTTTGATATTTAACTTCAAGTTGATTGAATCTTGATTTTGTTATTACTTTTGATATTTTACATTTTTAAGATTGAATAAAATCTTTTGGATTTACTTCTTTTGGGATAATTCGAATTTTATAAATTGCACCTTTAAACCAGTTTATTTTACTCATTCGAACTCCAATAGAGGTTTGTCCTGTTTGAATCGGTGAGAAAGGGAAATCTTCGCGTAATTCTTGTTTGCCATCAACAAAAGTGGCGCGACTTTTTGAGGTTACAACAAAGGCAACATGATACCATTTTTCTAAGGGATGAATTAATTTTTCGTCGATTAGTGTTTTTTTATTAGTTCCAGAAGCTGCATAACCATCAAAATACCAATTGTTTTCTAAAGCTCTAATTTCGAGTAGCATTCGATCGCCTTTGCTTTCGCCAATATGTAGAATTCTTTGTTCAAATTGACCGTTAAGTTCAGGTTTGAATAGCATTTCTACCGTAAATTCTTGAAGTGATTGCAGCGGAAGTTCATTCAGAAAAATGGCATCGTCTGTTCCGTTAAAAGAAACGGCATCTCCAAAAGGGGAAGAAACAATTTTAGGATTGCCACTAATTCCGATAGTATTTGATTTTTGTCGAAGCAAATCAGCGATTATCCATTCGGTTTTTTTGTTTGAATTGTTATTTAATTCTTGACTTTGTCCCTTCAAAATGATGGAACAACCTATAAAAAGCAATGCAAATAGTCGTGAATTTGTTCTCATTTATTGGCCATACCATTTGAATTTTAAATAATGCAATCGATTACTCAAAAGTATTTAAAAAATGAGTATTTACCAATTATTATTAGATAAATTATTAATTAGTAAATTTAGTATTCAAAATAGTGTAAAATTCTTAGTCAACTGCTGTATTTAGAGTTGTAGATTATGATTTTTATGTAGATTTATTTTTTTCCAAAAAGCAGTTTGATTAGGGTTACAATTCCAAAAACTAGGAATCCAATCACAAGTCCAAAGCTAAACTCTCTAACTGTTGAAGGCCATTGATTGAATAAATGATGCAGAAAATCGATGTTGTGTGCAAAGATACCACCAGCTACTAAAATCAGCGCAATAGTGCCAATTACGGCTAAACTTTTGATTACTTTTGGTAAGGCTTGAACAAGTATGTTTCCTATAAATTTGTTTATACTACGCTCTTTAGAATTCAGTCCAATAAGTTTGTATCCCAATTCGTCCATTCTAACAATTAGAGCTACAATACCGTAAACACCAATGGTTGCGAGTATGGCAATAATAGAAACAACCACGATTTGCGAGCTAATGGGTTGTCCAATTACTGTGCCAAGAGCAATGATAACTATTTCTACTGATAAAATAAAATCAGTCACTATAGCCGATTTTATTTTGTCTTTTTCGAGTGCCAAAATTTCTTCTTCGGTGTATTCTTGAATCTTTATTTCGGTTGAAATGTGTTTATGAGGAAAGAAATATTCGTATATTTTTTCGGCTCCTTCGTAGGCCAAGAAAAGTCCACCCAATACTAAAATGATACTAATTGCCAAAGGAAAAAAAGCACTCAGAAGGAAGGCAATGGGCAAAATGATTAATTTATTAATAAATGAACCTTTGGCAATGGCTAACAATACTGGAATTTCTCTTGAGGAAATAAATCCAGATGCTTTTTCGGCATTTACAGCCAAATCATCACCCAAAATTCCAGCCGTTTTTTTGGCTGCAACCTTACTCATTATTGCCACATCATCCATAATGGCTGCAATATCATCTAAAAGTGCGAAAAAACCTGATGCCATATAATTGTTTTAGAAATTGATTGATTTTTGAATTTTTGATGGTGCGAAAATACTATTTTTTTGGTGGAAAATAGTATGGAATTTTAGTAGTTTAAATGCTTAATATTTTCCGTTTTTTACCTTATTTTAATATTTGAATTAAATCTAAAGGATGGTTTAAAATATATTTTGCTCCAGTGGCAAATAATTCTGATTCTGGTCTATAGCCCCATAAAACGCCAACTGCCAATATATTAGCATTAGTTGCTGTTTGCATATCAATTCCAGAATCGCCAACAAAAATCATTTCTTCGGGC
>ENA-UOWE01003289-UOWE01003289.1-activated-sludge-metagenome-genome-assembly--contig:-NODE-3289-length-16717-cov-5.019385_pt1 | contig 16717 bp, 12 predicted proteins | sample MGYA00249841_ERZ761562 | MGnify/ENA primary metagenome ERZ761562 (study PRJEB28883, sample SAMN05720200) | activated sludge metagenome | isolation source: Anaerobic digester | place: Japan... | reverse complement strand
GTAAGCAATCCCGTTGCGTATCAGTGCGTATTCAACGGAATTGGATAAGGCGGTCAAGCGGTAAAGGATGGCAAAATCGCTGAGCTTTGACCCGCTGCCCGCAGCGTTTTCAATTGTCGCCGCAATAAAAGCGCTCTCGTCTTGTTCGCTGGGGAATGTGTGGAGAAATATCTTTTCCCCCTCCGCGTTCTCCGTCCACAGCTTTTTGCCTTTTCTTTCGCTGTTGTTCTTTATCACTTCATTGGCGGCATGAAGAATATTTTGCGTGGAACGGTAGTTCTGCTCCAGGCGGATGATTTTCACCCCCCTGTACCGCTTTTCGAAATCAAGGATATTTTCAATAACGGCTCCGCGGAATTTATAGATGCTCTGATCGTCGTCGCCGACCACAAATAAATTATTATGGTTGCTGGTAAGCAGTGAAGTCAGTATATACTGCGCATGGTTGGTATCTTGATACTCGTCGACCAGAACGTAACGGAACTGATTTCGGTATTGTTCGCGGATTTCTTCATTCGACCGCAACAGTTTAACGGTATTGACGATAATATCGTCGAAATCCATAGCGTCGGCGCAAGCAAGCATACGCTGATACTCGGCGTAAACCCTGCCGATGGCGCTCAGCCGGTAATCCCATTGGTTTGCTTCAAGATATTCGGCGGGTGAAACAAGGATGTCTTTGGCGCGGCTGATTTCGTTTAACACCGTTTTCACGGGTATCATTTTTTCATCGATACCGGCGGCCTGCATAGCCTGTTTCGCTGCCTTCTTGGAATCATCCGTGTCATAAATGGTGAAATGAGACGAGAAACCGGTATCAGCGGCGTGTCTTCGCAAGATTCTCGTACACATTGCGTGAAATGTGCTGGCCCATATATCGCCTACCTGTTCGCCCAGCAGCGCTTCACAACGTTCTTTGAGTTCGTTCGCCGCTTTGTTGGTAAAAGTAATCGCGAGAATCTGCCAGGGTTTCACGGGATTGACCGCAATCTTTTCATCGAAGGACGCCGTCGTTCCCAACTTCCCGGCCGAAAATGCCGCCATATCGGCCAGTATTTCTTGCGTAATATCAGCAGGTATTTCTGCGGAGTGATAAGCCGTGCCGTATCGGATCAGATAGGCAATTCTGTTGACGATTACGGTCGTTTTTCCGCTTCCCGCACCAGCAAGTACCAAAACAGGGCCCTCTGTATAGAAGACCGCTGCTTTTTGTTGCGTATTCAGATGATCGAAAACACGGTCTAAAACCTGTTTTCTCAATTGCAGGAATTTTTGCTCAGACATGCTTTCTGGCCTTGTTATATCGAAATAATGTGCGCCACATCGTACAGTTCGCGGTCCAGGCCCTTAGTCATCTTGGCCGCTTCATGCATGTCGAAGTGCAGCAGTTTTTCATTTTGCATAGCGACGATACGGTTCCCTTGCCCTTGCATCAGCAGATTGACAGCCATATATCCCATACGGCTGGCAATGACCCTGTCGCGTACGGTGGGAGAACCGCCGCGCTGAACATGGCCCAAAATCACCGCGCGCGATTCAATGCCGGTTAAGCGTTCGATTTCCTTCGCCATTTGGGTGCAGCTGCCCTTTGGATCAGAGCCGTTTACGTGCCAAACGCCTTCGGCCACCATGATGATGAAATGCTGTTTCCCTGTAGCCAAAAAGCGTTTTAATCTTTTGATGACGTCTTCCTCAAAATCATAGGGAACCTCGGGTACCAGAATACACGTCGCGCCGACGGATATGCCCGCATTCAACGCAAGGTGGCCGGCATACCTGCCCATAGCTTCTACGACAAAACAGCGGCCGTGCGATTCCGACGTGTCCCGGATGCGGTCCACCATTTCCATAATTGTATTCATGCAGGTATCATATCCGATGGTATAGTCGCAGCAGGGAATATCGTTGTCGATTGTTCCGGGTATCCCGATAAAGCGGATATCGCCGGCTTGTTCGGAGAGTTCTTTCGCTCCGCGGAAAGAGCCGTCGCCGCCGATGACAACAAGGCCTTCGATTCCTCTCATCCGGCAAACATCGATCGCTTTTTGAATGCCCGCCTGTGTCCTGAATTCCTCGCTTCTCGCCGAAAAAAGGATGGTGCCCCCGCGGTCAATGATATCGGAGACGCTGCGCAGGTCCATCATTTGCATATCGTTATTGATCAGGCCGTCATAACCGCGTTTGATCCCGAATACGTTCAAACCGCTTTGACACGCCGTCCTGACAACGGCCCTTATGGCTGCATTCATGCCCGGCGCGTCCCCGCCGCTGGTTAGTACTCCTATGGTTTTCAAACAGGTAACCTCCCTAAAAAATTACTCATCAAATCATACAACCCGCTGTGCTTGTTGTCAAACGCCGCAGTAGAAAAAATAAATTAAAATATGAGCCGCGAAATCTATGGATTATAGATGATGTTTCCGCTGCCGGCAATGCGCCTGAGTTCCCGAAGCATCGGCTCATTCGGATCGGAACCCGTGTTGTTTGACGGGACTACATATTTACCCGTATCGGAAAAATAAAAATATACCGGGGTGGTTCCGTTGAAAAGGTCCAAAATCCTTTGGCATTGTTTCATTTCGGGGCATTGCGCCCCGGGAAGTTTGATAAACAGCCCCTTTTTTGCTTTTTTGGCAAGCGGCGCCGGCGCGGCCGTTTCATAATCTCGATTGACGGGATAAGAGGATGCCGGCTCTTTTGCCGCGCTGGAAGCATCAGGATTGCGCCGGGACCCATCCAAGTAGGGCTCCAGTCGTTGGCAGACAATCTTGGGATCTTCTTCCTCTTTCAAACTCAGGCGGCCTTCAATAAAAACAACCCGTCCCTCAGTGATCAAAGACGCCTTTTCTTCATAAATCTTCGGGAACACAATCACCTCGATGGCGGCGGTAATATCCTCCACGGTTAAAAAGGCCATGGTGGCGTTGTTTCTGGTAATTTTTCTTTTTGCCTGGGTGATAATGCCCAACAGCCTGACCGTGCTGTTGTCTTGATAAGGGGAAGCCGGGTCGCTCCCCGCGGCTAGCAAATCCGCGGTTCTTGCCGAGCGCAGGCGGGCCGCGTCTTGTTCATAACGGCTCATCGGGTGGTTGGTTAAAAAGTGGCCCAGCGTTTCTTTCTCATAGGCCAGCAGCTCCAGCAGCGGCATTTCCTCCATATGCTGAATGGGGTCTTTCCGTATCGTGGCGTGATCATCGACCAGATCGCTCAGGGCGATTTGTCCCTCTATATTATTGCGCTTTTCCGCGTCAAGGGCGTCAATGGCGGCGGGCAGCGCAAAGAGCATCTCGCGCCGGTTTGCGCCGAGTCCGTCCAGAGCGCCGCTTTTAATCAGACTTTCCACGGCGCGGCGGTTGAAATCTTTCCCGTGTATGCGGGCAAGGAATGTTGAAAAACTGCAGTAAGGGCCTTTTTCCTCGCGTTGAGCGATAATTCTCTGGATCAAGCCACGGCCCAGGTTTTTAATGGCCAGAAGGCCGAAACGGATGCACTCCCCTTCCACGGTGAACGTTTCTTCACTGGTATTGACACTCGGCGGCAAAAAGCGTATGCCGAGCCGGGCGCATTCGTTGATATACTGTGAAACGCGCGCCGAGTCGTCCAGGAAGCTGCCGAGCTGGCAAGCCATGAATTCACGAGGATGTTTCAGTTTCAGCCATGCCGTCCGGTAGGCTATCAGCGAATAGGCAGCAGCGTGCGATTTGTTGAAGGCGTAAGAACCGAATGACAGCATATCGTCAAACAATTTGTTCGCAGTGGCGGCGTCAATCCCTTTTCTGACGGCTCCTTCACAGATGATTCCGCCTTCGCTGTCGGTTTTGCCGTAAATAAATATCTGCCGTTCGTTTTCGAGGGCGTCAAGTTTTTTCTTTGATATATATTTTCGGACCGTATCGGCGCCCCCGTAGGAGTAGCCGCCGATTTTCCGGAAAATCTCCATAACCTGTTCCTGGTATAAAATACAGCCGTATGTGACATCCAGAATTTCTTTCAACTCGGGAATGGGGTAGCGGATTTGTTCCGGGTGCTGGCGGTTTGATAAGTAGGTCGGGATAGAGTCCATCGGGCCCGGCCTGAACAGTGAAATGGCGGCGATTAAATCTTCCATCGTTTCCGGTTTCAGCCGAACCAGAAGCGAACGCATGCCCGCCGACTCGAACTGGAAAATACCTTCCGTAAAACCGCCTGCAAGCATCTGCATGATTTCGGGCCTGTCCAGTTCGATTTCATCGATGTCGAAATCGGGTTGAAACCGCCGCACAAGTCTCTGCGTTTTATCGATGACCGTCAGGTTGCGCAAACCAAGGAAGTCAACCTTCAGCAGGCCGAGCCGGTCAAGCGCCACCATGGAATATTGTGTGACAATATCATCTCCGTTCCTTGCCAGCGGAACATATTTGCATACCTCTTCGCGAGTGATCACAATACCGGCGGCGTGCGTGGAAGCGTGCCGAGGCATTCCCTGCAGTTGGGCTGCCGTATCAAGCAGAAGTTTCATGGTGTCGTCTGTATGATAAAGTTCCCGGAGTTCGTCTGACATTTCAAGCGCTTTTTCGATGGTGATACCGTTGGCGTTAGGGATGAGTTTGGCGGCATTATCCACCGCTGAATACGCAACGCCCAACGCTCTGCCGACATCGCGGATAACGGCCCTCGCGGCTAAAGTACCGAAAGTGATGATATACGCCACATGGTTTTCACCATATTTCGATATGACATAATCAATGACTTCCCTTCGTCTTTCGAAACAAAAATCAATATCAAAATCCGGCATGCTGATGCGTTCCGGATTTAAAAAGCGCTCAAACAGCAGATTGTATTTCATCGGGTCAATGCCCGTGATTCCGATACAGTATGCGGCGATGCTGCCGGCTCCCGAGCCACGTCCAGGCCCTACCGAAATGCCCCTGCTTTTGGCAAAGGTAATAAAATCATGCACAATCAGATAATAATCGGTAAAACCCATCGAATCGATGACGCCAAGTTCATAATCCAGTCTTTCCCTGTACGCCGCGGGACAGTCTGTTCCGTAACGGCGTTCAAAACCGGCAAGGCATAATTTGCGGAACCATTCGAAATGATCTTTACCGTCCGGCACGTCAAAGTGAGGCAGTTTCGTATTGCCGAACTCAATCTCCACATGGCATCTGTCGGCAATTTTCTGCGTATTTTCAACAGCCTGCGGACATGCGGAAAAAAGCGCGAGCATCTCCTGCTCGCTTTTGAGATAGAATTCGTCAGTTTGAATTCAAAACCGTTCTCCTCTTCTACGGTATGGTTGGTTTGGATGCACAGCAGGATTTTCTGCTGTTTCGCATCTTCTTTCATAATATAATGAACATCGTTGGTTGCGGCGAGCGGGATGCCTGTTTCTTCCGAAAGCCTGATGATTTCCGGAACGACTACCCGGTCTTCTTCCAGGCCGTGGTCTTGAAGTTCCAGAAAAAAACGGTCCTCGCCGAACAGCCGTTGATATTCCAGCGCGATTTTTTTTGCCTGTTCAAAGTCGCCGCATAGAATTGCTTTCGGGATCTCCCCAGCAAGGCAGGCGGAAAGCGCAATCAAACCTTCGCTGTTTGCGGCGAGAAGATCCTTATCCACACGGGGTTTGGTGTAAAAACCGTTCACCCAGGAATCGGAAACGATACGCATCAAATTGTTGTAACCGGTATTATTTTCACAGAGCAGTATCAAATGGCTTCTGTCTTTGTCAATGGCGTGTTCCTTGTCAAAGCGGGACCTTGCCGCCACATACACTTCACAGCCGATGATTGCTTTCACGCCGCATTTGCATGCCTCGTCGTAAAAGTCAATCACACCGAACATCGCTCCGTGGTCCGTTACGGCCATAGCCGTCTGTCCCATTTCTTTTGCGCGCTTGAATAAATGCCGGATTCTTGCGGCTCCGTCAAGCAGGCTGAACTCCGTATGAACGTGCAGATGTGCAAATGCCATTTATGTTTCTCCGTCTTCCGAGGCGATCTCAACGATTCTCTTTAAGCGGTGGCTGAGTCCGGAACGTGTTATCGGGGCGGGATGAAGGCGAATCATTTCTTCAAGCGTGGAGTATGGGTTATCGACTCTGATGTGGGCTGTTTCTAATAATTGAGGCGGCAAAGCGTCAAGCCGATTGCTGTGCATCAATTTCTTGACAGCGGCAACCTGCTTGACAGCAGCATTGACACTTTTATCGATATTGGCCGTATCGCAGTTTTGGCGGCGCTTTGATTTGTTGATGAAATCCTTGACAATCTTAATTCTCATCAATTCAAGGGCGGCGTCTTGCGCGCCTGCAGCCGTTAAGAGGTCCTCTATACCGGCGCTGTCTTTAAAATAGACAATGTGCTTGCCGTCTCTTACAATGATTTTCGGGTTGAGGTCCATTTCGCTCAACAACGCGGCAATATCGCCGGCCAGCTTGGCCCGCGAAACGGAGAATTCCAGATGATAACTTTTTTCCGGCTCGCTCATGTTGGCGCTCGATAGGAAGGCGCCGCGCAAGAAGGAGCGAAAGCAGCAATCGTTAACCAGATTGGCCCGGTTTAACCGTAAAGAAATATCCGTTTCGCTGTGGCCGAAATATTCCAGGACAGCGCGTCTTGCCGGTTCGTTGACGACGGAGACCGTATAATTCGTTTTTTGAACCGTCGAAATCGAGTTTTCCGGCAGCGGTATTCCGGCCAGCGCTTGTTTGTATAACGCCGCAGTTTGCGCGTGCTCGGTGGTGATTTTAACGGACGAAACCGAAAAATCCCTGCCTAAAAGCAGCAGTCCGTAAGACTGCGCTTTTTGACAGCAAGGAGTCAGCGTTCTTGCCTGCGCAAGTTCATCTTTTACGCGTGAAGAGAAAGACACCCGCCGCCCTCACTTTTTGATGTCGCGGTGTTTGATGCTCAACAGATAGCCGCGGCAATTCAGATGCTCGAATATTTTCTCGGCAAAAACGACGGAACGGTGACGACCTCCCGTGCAGCCTACCGCAATGACAAGGGTGCTTTTACCCTCTTTTTTATAGAACGGAAGTAGATAATCCACCAAATCGAGTATTTTGGAAAGAAATTCTTTTGATTGCGGCCATTTCATAACAAAATCGCGCACCGGCTCATCCAGGCCGGTCTTTTGCTTCAGGTCGAGCTCATAAAATGGATTCGGCAGGCATCTGACATCAAATACGAGGTCGGAATCGCCGGGGATGCCGTATTTATAACCGAAAGATACGCAATGAACGCCCACAGAACTGTTTGGGTTTTCGAGAAACAGGGAAGCAACCTTTTCCTTGCATTCGGCCGGCATAATATTGCTACTGTCAATGACATAATCTGCAATCTGACGGACAGGCTGCAATATTTCACGTTCGGCTTGTATGGCGTCGATAACCGAGCCGTTATTCTGTTCAAGCAAGGGGTGTTTTCTTCTCGTCTCTTTAAAGCGGCGTACCAGCACCTCATCGAGGGCGTCGAAGTAGAGAACGCTGACGTCATATTTCATCGTCTTTAATTCGTCGATGGCGCAGAAAAGGTCATAAAACGAGCCGCCTGCACGAATATCGCTGACAATCGCCACTTTATCGCGCTTTTCGCGCGAATCTGCTGCCAGCCCGACAAAGGTCGGGATTAATTTCGGCGGCATATTGTCCGCGCAAAAATAGCCGATGTCTTCCAGCGCATCCACGGCCACCGACTTGCCTGCGCCGGAAAGGCCGGTTACAATAATGACTTTCATATCGGGCCTCCCGCTTCAGGCAAGATGCTTGATTTCCGTTTCAAGTTTTATGCCGGTTTGTGTGAAAACCTCTTGTTGAATGATTGCGATAAGTTTCAGAACGTCTTCGCAGGTCGCCGCGCCGGTATTGACAATAAAGCCGGCGTGCTTTTCGCTGACCTGTGCGCCGCCAACCTTCATGCCTTTGAGGCCGCAGTCTTCGACCAGTTTGCCGGCGTAATGGTTTTGCGGCCTTTTAAAAACGCTGCCGGCACTCGGATATTCGAGCGGCTGGCTTTCCTTTCTGCGGCTGTAGAAGGATTCCATTTTGGCCCGAATCGTTTCACGGCTGCCCGGCCGCAAGCGCAAAACTACATCCGTTATGATTTCGCCTATGGTCATGAAAGTGCTGGTTCTGTATTCAAAATTCAGTTGTGAACGGTCGTGCGTCAGAGAATTTCCGCAAGTGTCCATAGCGGAACATTCCGCAACTGCGCTTTCAATTTCGCATTCGTATGCTCCCGCGTTCATGTATACGGCGCCGCCGACAGTTCCGGGTATTCCGTATGCAAACTCCAGGCCCGAAAGACCGTTGTCGGCAGCGAAACGGCACAAAGAAAAGAGGTTTGCACCGGCCTGACAATCAATGACGCTGCCGCCGCTGAGCGCAAATCGATTCATCCGGGTAAGGCAAATAACCGCTGCGTCGAGGCCTTTATCTGATACCAATAAATTACTTCCGTTGCCCAGAACAAACGTTTTGCATTCAATTTCGGTACAGATTTTCAGGATTGACTGAAGTCCCTCTTTTGTTTCAGGCCAAAACATCAATGCGGCCGGCCCGCCGATCTGAAACGTGGTGTAACCGCTCATCAAAACGTCGCGGCCGTACTTGATATTCAGTTTGTCGGCTTGCGCGGCAAGCAGTGCCCCGTTGCGCATAATCAACCGCCGTTAATAGTCTAATAAAGCCGCGCCTATGATGCCGGCATCATTACCTAAAACCGCCGCGCAAATCTGCGTTTGTTTGCCGGCATAAATACTGTATCTTTCACGTTCTACATGCCTGCGCAGCGGATCGAGCAGATAAGCGCCTTCGTTGCCGACACCTCCGCCGATACAGATAATTTCGGGCTGGAGGGCGTTGACAATGTTGATAATTCCACATGCGACATAATATATATAGCGGTCAACAACATGTTTTGCGGTTTCATCGCCTTTGCGCATAGCGTCAAAAGCCGTCCTGCCGGATACGGCGTCGATGTTGTTGTTGACCAAATCCCACATAGCGCTGTCCTGGTGATGTTTCATCGCGTCTTTGGTCTGCGACACAAGCGCCACGGCCGAAGCATATCTCTCCCAACAGCCCCGTCTGCCGCAGCTGCATTGCTCGCCGTCGATCATGATAACCATGTGCCCCATCTCGCCCGCGGCAAAATTGACGCCGCCGACAATTTTGCCGTCAAGGACAATACCGCTGCCGACACCGGTGCCCAGCGTGATCGCTACGAAACTCGACACGCCTTTGCCGGCTCCCGCCACCGCCTCGCCAAGCGCGGCGCAGTTGGCATCGTTGTCAAGGTATACGCTTTTGCCTATTCTCTTCTCAAGCATTTCTTTGGCGGGTACCTGTTGAAAATCAAGGTTATTGGCAAACTCAATATAGCCGGTGTTCTTGTTGACGGAACCGGGTGTTCCGACACCGACAGATTGAATTTGGTCCATGCCGATATTTAAGTCGCCGGCAACCTTTTTGACAAGAAAGCCGATATCGTCAAAGATATCGTCAGCAGGCCTGGGGATATTGGTTTTTACCGACGCTCTGCCGATAATCCGCAAATCCTCGCCAAGTACGCCGACGGCGATGTTCGTTCCGCCAAGATCCACTCCGATTCTGAACATGAAAGTGCCCTCCGTATGTTTATTTTATGTGAATCAGAAATTCTGCCATACTTCAATTTCGTTTTTGCCCGGCTGAATATCGTCGCCGATACCCAGGCTGTTCAGCAGTTCCGTCGCCGCGTTATAACCCATTTTCTTCTGCCTGTTGTTCATCGCGGCAGCCTCTATGATGATGGATAGGTTTCTGCCGGGCTTGACCGGCACAATTGATATCGGAACCTTGATTCCGAGGATATCGGTAAACTCGTCGTCGAGTCCCATGCGGTCGTAAACTTTGGAACTGTCCCAAACCTCCAGCTGAACGACCATATCGATTTTTTCGGTTAGCTTTACCGCGCCTGTACCGAATATCCGCCTTGCGTTAATGACGCCGATGCCGCGCAATTCGATAAAGTGACGGATATTGTCCGGCGCCGAGCCGACCAGTGTTTTCGAAGAAACTTTTCTGATTTCAACCGCGTCGTCGGCGATAAGCCTGTGGCCACGCTTCATTAATTCAAGCGCTGTCTCGCTTTTTCCGATTCCGCTGTCGCCGAGAATGAGGACGCCTTCGCCGTAGACTTCCACCAATACGGCGTGCCTGGTAATACGCTGCGCAAGTTCGATACCCAGGTAGGCAATAAGTGTCGCCATGCACGATGAGGTTGTATCCGGCGTCCGCAGAACAGGCACCTCGTATTGTTTGGCAAACTCAAGCACGCATCCGGGAAAGTCGAGGTTTCTGGTAATCAGCACGCAGGAAGGTTTCAGGCGGAAAAGACTTTCCATTCTCTCTCTGCCGCAGTCTTCGCCGAGGCTGGTAATGTAATCGAGTTCGGCAAGGCCCAGGAACTCTATCCGCGCAGGGTCGAAATGGTCATAAAAACCCGCGAATACAAGGCCCGGGCGGTTGACGTCCTGCGAAGAAATATAAATATCGCCCGTGTTTTTCGGGCTGTATATCACCTCGAAAAGATGATCGTTGACGATTTTCGAAAGGGACACCGAATATTTTTCCGGCAATGAAATACCCCCTAAAAAGCCCCTTTGTTTTTTTGTTTGACGATTTTCGCCGGAACTCCCACCGCGGTGCAACCGGGTTCGACATTATTCAAAACGACTGATCCTGCGCCGATAAAAGATTCCGCGCCGATTGAAATACCCTGAAGGATTTGAGAACCGACCCCGACTTGCGCATACTCGCCGATTTTAACCGCGCCGGAAATATTGACGGCGGGATACAGCGTCGCATAATCGCCCAGCTGGGCGTCATGGCCGATGGTGCAGGCATTGCTGACGAGCACAAAGTCGCCGATGACAATATCGGCAGTCAGCACGCAGGAAAAAGCAATAATGCTGCCGCGGCCGATCTGCACGAATTCTGACATAATTACATTCGGCGCGATGATGCTGGGAAAAGAAAGGTTTGGATTGACTCGCAGAAGTTGATAAAGTTTATTCCTGACAAACGGACTGCCGGCGCAAAGGCATACCGATGTTTCTTTGTTGTATTGCAACAGCGACGTTGTTGCGCCAATAACCGGTACGCCGTGGATCTCCCTGCCGTGTAGCTGTTCGTTGTCGTCAACGAAGCCGAGGATACGGTAGGCGGGCTTTTGCTTATTGATTTCATGGAGTTGGAAAAGCGTCTCTTTGCCTAATCCGCCGGCACAAACAAGAACAAGGTCATTCATGGGTCAGCGCATCCCTTCAACGAGGACAATATTATTAAAATTATACCATAGCGCCGGGAAAGCTTACAACCTTTCAAATGCGGCGAGAACAGCGGGCAGTTCGCGCAGGCAGGCGGAAGGGGTATTCCCGCGCATCGAGTATAGGGAGGAAACACGGTCGCCTGTCAAACCGTGAATATATGCGGCGGCTGCGGCGCTTTCAAATAAACCGAGTCCCTGCGCGGCGAATGAAACCATGACACCTGCCAGAACATCGCCGCTGCCTCCTTTCGCCATACCCGGGTTGCCTGTCGTATTGATACAGACCGCGCTTCTATCTGGCGCGGCAATCAGCGTCCCGGCGCCTTTCAGCACGCAGATACAGCCAAAGCGTTTTGTCAGCGCGCGCACCGCGGAGAATCGATCGGCCTGGACAACTTCGACGGTTGTCCCCAGCAGTCTTGCCGCTTCACCCGGATGGGGAGTTAAAATCAGCGCGCTTTGATTCGGTTCAAGGATATCCGGGTAGCGGGCGATGATGTTGAGCGCGTCCGCGTCGAGAACGGCGGTACATTTGAGGTTTGCGAGCAGATGCCTGACAACTTCGACCGTGTCTGCGCTGACGCCGAGTCCGCAGCCGATGAGCAGAGCGTCCGCGCTTTGCGCGTGCCTTAAAAGTAACGGCAAAGAGGTTTTGCGTATCATACCGTTTTGCGACGTATCAAGCGGCAGCAAAACCGGTTCCGCCAATTTGGCGGCTATCGCCGCGTACGCTTCTTTCGGGAAAGCCGCCTGGACAAGTCCGGCCCCCGAAACGACAGCGGCCTGTGCGGCAAAATAGGCGGCGCCGGGCATGCCGACACTGCCGCAAACCGATAAGACCCGGCCGTAATCACCCTTGTTCGATACCGGGCGGTGAACGGGAAAGAATGCTTTGATTTCGTCTGCGCCAAGGGTAAAATCGCAGTCCGGAGCCGCCGCGTCGTAATCCGCATCGGATAAGCCGATATCTCCGACAAAAATTCGGCCGCAGTTTTCTTTGGCCGGCGGCAGAACATGGGCGGGTTTTAACACCGAAACGGCAATACAGTAGTCTGCTTTTACGCAAGCGTCCGGCAAAAATCCGCTGTCGCAATTGATTGCGCTTGGCACGTCAATGGAAACGACACAGGCTTTCGACTCGTTGATTTCTCGGAACAATTCGGCGTCTTCCGGCCGGGCGTTCCCCTGAAAGCCTGTGCCGAACATACAGTCGATGAGCATATCGCTTTGCATAATCAGGCGGCTGAGCCCTGCATCTCCGGCGTGAAGGTGCAATATTTCCGTATCAAGCCGTTCGAGAAGGTTCAGCATTACAACGGAGGCTTCACTGCGCGGCGGACCTTTAACCAGAACTGTATTTATCTCATAACCGTCAGCCGCCAGTTTTCGCGCGATGACAAGACCGTCTCCGCCGTTATTGCCGCTGCCGCAAAGCACGGTAATCGTCTGCACGTCGGATAAATCGGGCAATATCCGCTCACGGATGATTCTTGCGCAGGCAGAACCGGCATTATCCATCAGACGGATTTCATTGATGCCGCGCATAGAGGCGGCTTGTTCGGCGGCTCTCATTTGAGCCGAAGTCAGCACTCTCAAGGCAAAGGCTCCTTTCCCTTATCAACTGCTGCAGCCGGATAAGCCAATGCAAAGACACAAGCGATGGTGCCTTCGTGCGATACGCTCACCGTAAAAGAAACCCCCAGTTCCTTTACAAGCTGCGCGGCTTTGCCGCTGAAAGCATAGTAGGGTTTTCCTTTTTCATCGGTTAGTAGTTCGACATCCTTAAGCGAAAAACCGCTGAGCCCGGTTCCGACACATTTGGCGAATGCTTCTTTCGCGGCAAAAGCCGCCGCGACACCCTGTGCGGGAAAACCTTTTTTTTCGAGGCGTTCCCGCTCGCGGCCGCCCAAAACACGCGAGACAAAAGCAGCGTTGCGCATCGATTTTTGAATGCGCGGTATACTGATTATGTCTACGCCGGCGGAAAACATATAAGCACATCCTTAAAAGATGATATTTATTATATCACAAACCGAATGACCGTCCGTTCGCGGCAGCGAAGAAATATCAGAATTTGAGGGATAATACTTGCGTTTCTCGTAAAGTTATGTTATATTTTGCAAACAAACGCGATGACGGAGACAAGTATCCGCGGATACCCGCCCAGAGAGAGCCCTCCATAGCTGAAACGGGCTTGCGGGATAGGCGGTGAAATTCACTCCCGAGCGGCGTTTCGGAAAAAGCTCGATCGGCTTGATTATGAAACGACGGCTGTTCACCGTTGACGGAACATAGAGTGTTTGCTCTTACGCGCAATGCTGAAAGCAAAAACGCAGGGTGGTAACGCGGAGTATTCCTTCGTCCCTAGAAAGGATGGAGGACTATTATTTTTTGAAAGGATCGTCGCTATGAAGGATCGCATTGAAACAACAAGGCGGAACGCGCTTGAGGAAATCGCGTCGGCTCGCAGCGGAACGGACCTCGAGGCCGTCAAGGTGAAATATCTCGGCAAAAAAGGCGAACTGACATCGCTGCTTAAAATGATGGGCGGTTTAAGCGCCGAAGAAAGGCCGGTTGTCGGTAAAATCGCCAACGAAGCACGGCTGTCGATTGAAAGCGCCTTATCGCTCAGAGAAGATGAAATCGGCGCTGCCGAAGTCCACAAAAGGCTTATCGAAGAAAAAATCGATGTAACACTGCCCGGCAGAAAGCGGGAGCCCGGTCATAAACATCCGCTGACCATCGTCCTCGACGAAGTGAAGGATATTTTCATCGGCCTCGGGTTTCAAATCGCCACCGGACCCGAAGTCGAGTGGGACCACTACAACTTTGAAGCGCTGAATATACCGAAAGGCCATCCTGCCAGAGACACGCAGGACACCTTTTATATCACGGAAAATATGCTGCTTCGCACGCAAACCTCTCCGGTGCAAATCAGAGTGATGGAAAAGCAAAAGCCGCCTATCAGAATTATCGCACCCGGCAGAGTTTACCGTTCCGACTCCGTCGACGCCACCCACTCCCCTCTTTTCCATCAAATCGAAGGGCTGGTAATCGATAAAGGCATTACCATGAGCGATCTGAAGGGCTGTCTGGAAGCGTTCGCACGCAGGCTTTACGGCGATGAAACGAAAATACGCCTTCGCCCTCACCATTTTCAGTTTACGGAACCCTCTTGCGAGGTGGATGTCTCCTGTTTCCGATGCGGCGGCTCGGGCTGCGCGATGTGTAAAGGAGAAGGATGGATTGAAATCCTGGGCGCGGGGATGGTTCACCCCAACGTGCTTCTCAGGGGTGGAATCGACCCGAAGGAATACAGCGGCTTCGCATTCGGAATGGGCCTTGAAAGGCTGGTTATGTTCCGTTTCAACATTGATGATTTGCGCCTTTTTTACGAGAACGATTTAAGATTTCTGAGCCAGTTTTAGGAGGCATACGGATGAAACTTTCAAAAAAATGGCTGAGCGATTTTGTTGATATCAACAGCGGCGAGAAAGAGTTCGCCGACGCGATGACGATGAGCGGCTCCAAGGTCGAGGGATGGGAAAAGGAAGGCAGCGGCCTTGCGGGTATAGTAGTCGGACACATAGAATCCGTTGAGCGAATAGAGAATTCACAGCGGCTGTCTCTCTGCATTGCGGACGTGGGAACAGCTGAACCGCTCGGCATCGTAACGGGCGCCGCCAATGTCAAAGCGGGAGATTACGTGCCGGTCGCTCTGGATGGCTCGACGATATATTCCGGCAAACGAATTACCGCTGGTATGATCAGGGGCGTTTTCAGCGGCGGCATGCTGTGCTCGCTTGCCGAACTCGGCCTTTCAATCAACGACTTCCCTTACGCCTGCGAAGACGGCATTTTCATACTCGGCGAGGATTGCGTTTGCCAACCCGGGCTGGACATCCATGAAGCCATAGGCTTGAACGACACGGTCTTCGAGTTTGAAATCACTTCCAACCGGCCCGACTGCCTGTCGGTGGCCGGCTTGGCTCGGGAAGCCGCCGCAACGTTTCGTATCCCGATGAAAGAACCCCTGCCGCGTTTCGATTCCAATGATGAAAATGTGGACGACTACATTAAAATCATTGTCAGCGACAAAGAAAAATGCGCGCGCTATGTCGGCGCCGTGGTCAAGAACGTCAGCATCGAACCGTCGCCGAGATGGATGCGCGAAAGGCTGCGGGCCAGCGGCGTGCGGCCGATCAACAATATCGTCGACATTACCAACTACGTAATGCTTGAATACGGTCAGCCGATGCACGCTTTTGATATCCGTACGATTGAGGGGGGGATGATCGATGTCAGAACGGCCCGTCAAGGTGAAAAGATTACGCTGCTCGACGGCAGCGAAAAGACACTCGACACCGATATCCTTGTCATTGCAGACGCTGTAAAGCCGATTGCCGTCGCCGGTATCATGGGAGGCGAATTCAGTTCCATCGCGCCCGACACAAGCGTTGTCGTTTTCGAATCAGCCTGCTTCAACGCGGCAAGCGTCAGAAACACATCGAAAAAAATCGGTGTCAGGACCGAATCTTCCTCGCGTTTCGAAAAGGGGCTCAGCGCTTGCGGCTGCCTTGCGGCGGAATATCGGGCGTTGGAACTCATCAATATTTTATGCGCCGGCGAAGTGGTCGGGCAAGTTGCTGATATCGGGCGCTTCTGCGACGGCGAGGCAACCGTGCCTTTTGATCCCGACTGGACCAACCGTTTTATCGGCATTAACCTGGACGCCGGCGAACAGGCGGAAATCCTGCGCAGAATCGGATTCACCGTGGAAGGCGGCCAGGTCAAAGTCCCGCACTACCGCGGAGATATCGAAGGTCTTGAAGATATCGCCGAAGAAGTAGCGCGTTTTTACGGCTTTGAAAAGATCCCCAACCGTCCTCTGGCCGGTATTGCCGACGGACGGCTGACGCCTTTGCAGCATTTTGAAAAACTGATTTGCGGCACACTTCTCGCTTGCGGCCTCAACGAGGTTCAAACATATTCCTTTATCAGCCCGAAAGCGTATGACAAAATAGCGCTCGCAACGGACAGCCCGCTTCGCGACAGCGTCGTGATCATCAATCCGCTCGGCGAGGACACCAGCGTGATGCGGACCACCGCACTGCCCTCGATGCTTGATGTCGTCGCGAGAAATCTTAACTTCAAGAACGATGAAGCGTCGTTTTTCGAATTGGCCACCGTTTATTATCCCTTGGGGTTTGACCGGCTGCCGCAGGAGAAACAGCGGCTTGTTTTGGGAATGTATGGCCCTCAAAACGATTTCTATGCGCTGAAAGGCGTCGTAGAGGCGGTGATGAAAGCCGCCGGTATTCGACAATATGAAATAAGTCCGGCAGATGACAACCCTTCCTATCATCCCGGAAGATGCGCGAAACTGACCTTGAGCGGCAAGTTGCTTGCCTGTTTCGGCG
>ENA-UOWE01003286-UOWE01003286.1-activated-sludge-metagenome-genome-assembly--contig:-NODE-3286-length-16726-cov-4.372023_pt1 | contig 16726 bp, 15 predicted proteins | sample MGYA00249841_ERZ761562 | MGnify/ENA primary metagenome ERZ761562 (study PRJEB28883, sample SAMN05720200) | activated sludge metagenome | isolation source: Anaerobic digester | place: Japan... | reverse complement strand
ATTAGGCAGACTCCAAAGCCCATATACAGAATACAGAAATATTTATAAAAATTTAAAAAACTAAAAGATTATGAAAAAAAAATTACGTAACTTATTTATTCCCATTTCATTGGGAGCATGTATTACATGTATTACCATAATTGGTATTACATCTACCTTCTCGAGCTGTTTAAACATTGAAAAATGCCCGGGAGATGATTATCCGTTGTATTGCGAAGGAGTAAAAAAATGCTGCCCTGCAGACAAACCATATACAGATGGACATGGTTCATGTTGGGGTACTTTAGAGGCATGTCGTCAGACCGGATATACCTGTGAACGTTGCTGGGAAGAATAAACCCGAATTAATCAATACAAGAATTTGAAAAAGTCAAACTTTTGATTCTATGAGGATAATCCCGACTTTTTAAATTAAAAAGCCCGGACAGTATGCACTCTGTCCGGGCAAAAAAAGTATATCCGCACTTTTTGACCTTTGTGAATTAACACATTGGTAATTCAAATACCTTAATCAACATTATGATTCAAGTACCTGTTTTTATCGTTTAATACGATACCTTTCGACGATTCATCTAAAGTAATTCGCGAAGGTGCATCGTTTGATTCTTGATTTTGTTGTATGTGTTTGTCTTGCTGCAATGATTGTTGTTTTATAACTTCCTTACGTTGTAAAGCTGTCATTTTTTCGAGCGGAGTTATATCGCCCATTTTACGAACCTGTTCGTAATCAAAAGCAACTGTAGGCTTTTCGGGTTCATCGCATATAGAGGTTTCACCATTAAATTGACTATTAGGATTAATTAATCGTATTTTGTCGGGTACTTGTTCATTAGATTGCTGAACCGAATCCCAATTTATTGCCGTTTGTTGAGCTTTACCCGGATCATCATTAAATTGTATTGTATGTACTTTAGTTCCTGCCGACGATTGAATAGAACCCAATTCATTAACTTTTTTAGGAACAGTTTGTTTAAAATCGGGAATATTTTCAATTTCAAAACCTGTAGCGATAAGAGTAACCGACAACTCATCTTGCAATGAATTATCTTTAACTATACCAAAAATAATATTCACATCGCGTTCAGCTTTTTGAATAATATAGTGTGTAACAATAGAAATTTCATCCATAGTTACTTCATTTTCGCCCGAAGTAAAATTAAGGAGAATATTTTTTGCACCACGAATATCAGCTTTGTTAAGCAACGGGCTATCTAGAGCTTCTTCAATAGCTTCATAAGCTCTATTTTCGCCACTTGAAGTACCAGATGACATGATAGAAACTCCGCTATCGTGCATTACTGTACGCACATCTTCAAAATCGACATTTACAATACCATTTACGGTTATAATTTCGGCAATACCTTTAGCCGCTGTGGTAAGAATATCGTCGGCTTTTGAGAAAGCTTCTGTAATTTTTAGATTACCATATTTTTCACGCAAGGTTTCATTATTAATAATAAGCATAGAATCTACATTTTGACTCAATGCTTCGATACCACGAATTGCATGTTGATACCGCATTTTGCCTTCGAACGAAAACGGAATTGTAACAATACCTACAGTTAGTATTCCCATTTCTTTGGCAATTTCGGCAATAATTGGAGCAGCTCCGGTACCGGTGCCACCGCCCATACCGGCAGTAATAAATACCATTTGAGTATCGTCTTCGAGCAACGTATGAATTTGTGCCATACTTTCTTTTGCTGCACGCTCACCAACTTCCGGATTACTTCCGGCGCCACGTCCTCCGGTAAGATCATCGCCAAGCTGTATTTTAGTAGGTATAGGACTTTTTTGCAAATCCTGTAAATCGGTATTACACACAACAAACTCCACATCTTTTATACCTTGTTGGTACATATGGTTTACTGCATTACTACCACCGCCTCCTACACCAATTACTTTGATTGATGCAGCTTTACGTTGAGGCAAATCGAAATTCATTAAATCTTCGGCCATAATTGTATAGTTTAATGTTACTATATTATTTGCCAATACCTGTTTCCGACAATTTTGTATCGGTAGCGGTATCGCCAAAGAATTTTTCAACAAGTTTATATATATAACTATTTTTTTCTTTTTTCTGTTCTGATTCTTTATTTGCTTTAGATTGTTGTTGTGCAGGTTGCACCTGCTCTTTAACTTGTGCAACAGGTGTTTCAACCTCAATTGTAACTTCTTGTGCTTGGTGTAATTCGGCAGCACGCATAAGCAAACCAACACCGGTAGCATAAATTGGGTTACTAAATTCACGTGCATTAGTATAATTCACACAGTGAATAGGTGTTCCTATTTTTGCTTCTTTACTTATTTTAAAATTTATTAATTGAGTTAAATGTTGCATAAGCGAACCACCTCCTGTTACAACTATACCTTGACTTAAATATTTGCCATAGCCTGAAGTTTTTATTACAAATAATGCAGCATCTAATATTTCTTCCATTCGAGCTTGGATAATTCCGGCAAGAACTTTAAACGAAATTTCTTTGGGAGGGCGACCATGTACACCCGGAATACTTACAATTTCGTTTTCTTTAACCACATCTTGAATAGCACAACCGTATTCAACTTTTAATTTCTCTGCTAACTCTTCGAGTATATTACATTCAACGCTAATATCGTGTGTTATTGCATTTCCACCAAATGGAATAACTTCTGTAAATTGCACTACATTATTATGAAAAATTGCAACATCGGTAGTACCACCACCTATATCTAAAATTGCTACCCCCAAACGTTTTTCTTCTTCGGTTAAGGTAGATTTTGCAGAAGCAAGTGGCTCGAGCAATAATTCGGTAACTTCTAAACCTGAACGTTGTATCGCTGTTTTAATATATTTTATTGCAGTTCCTTTTCCTACAACTATATGAAAATTAGCTTCAACTCTTCTTCCATGCATTCCAAGCGGGCAAGTAACTTCATGATTATTATCCACAATATATGTTTGTGGAATTGCATGTATTATTTCTTCATCGGCTTCTAAACAGACATGTCGATTTTCTTGCATTAAAATTTCCAATTCTTCGTTGGTAATTTCTTTATCGGGATTTTCTCTATTAATTCCGCCTCGGTTTTGCAATGTGCGAATATGCTTTCCTGCTATACCAACCACAACTTTTTTACAGAAAAAACCGGCTTCTTCTTCGGCTTGTTTTACAGCAGCCTTAATTGAACTAACGGTGTATTCTATATTTATAACTTCTCCACGACTTACCCCCATAGAAGGTGCCACACCTCTACCCAATACGGTAAGTTCGTTTTTTTCGTTCATATAGCCTACCAACGCTACAATTTTTGTAGTTCCAATATCGATTGCCGAAAACGCCTTGCGTCTATCAATCATTGGTTTGTTTGTAATTGTTTGTTCCATACTTTTTTATATTTTAATATTTTGTGCATACAACTTGATTATTATACTTCACGCTTATTTTTTCGTACAAATGCCAATTTTCACGAACTTTTTGTGATTTATAAAAAGCTTGAAGATTTTCCAACTTTTTCTCATATTCATCAATAGAACCAAATTCAATAATTGCCGGTCCTATTTTACTTATAAGAATATATTGCTGAGTGTTATTAACATAAATTTGCTCTATGAGCGAATGTAAAAATGTGTTTTTTCGAATTGCCATAGTTATTAAAAATATATCCTTAAGCGAACTCGAATCAGATGCGGGCTTAACCATTACATTACATGCTTTTCGGAATCCTTCTGAAATATTACCCGAAGCTACAAGAGTTCGAGCTGTATAATTAAGCGACAAGGGCAATAATCTTCCATGCTCATCAATATAGTAATTATCGTGTAATCCTACAATGCGGAGAACCGGTATACGCTGCTGCACCTTTACATGCATAGTTCCATCTATTGTTACATAACATTCGCACGATAATACCGAAGGATTGGCCGATATAGCATCTTCTATAGTATGCATTGGAATATCTTGAATTCGTTTTCCTATAAAATCTTTTTTCGTTTTTTTAATACCTCCCAATATATCCGATTCATCTAAAAGCTTTGGCTTGTCGGTATTCTCATCTATTGCAAATACTACATTTTTACAAACAATTTCACTTCGGTACGATTCAGAAAACCCTACACTTACTGCCGAAACTATAAGCAAAACTATTAGCGGTATGTATGGTACAATCTTTCTCATTGAGTAATGCGTTTTAATAAATCACCTATAGGTTTAACAAATCTGTCAATATCGCCGGCTCCCATGGTAATAAGCACCTGTGGTACGTTATGTTCTATATAATTAAGTAATTCTTGTTTGCTTACTATACATTTTTGTGTATCGGTAATTTCATCGAAAATGAGAGTAGAAGTAACCCCATCAATAGGTAATTCGCGAGCAGCATAAATATCGAGCAAAATAACCTCATCGAGTAGCGACAAACTAGCTCCGAATTCTTTGGCAAAATCGCGGGTTCTTGAATATAAATGAGGTTGAAAAATACCTGTTATTTTTTTATTACTATATAATTCTTTGATAGACGAAATACAAGCTTTCAATTCTTCGGGATGATGAGCATAATCGTCTATATAAACCACATGATTATTAGCAACTTGCACATCAAGCCGTCGCTCTACACCTTGCAATGTAGCCAATGCTGCCACCAATTCAGATGCTTGTACTCCATTGCATAAAGCAATAGCCGAAGCTGCTATCATATTTTCAATATTAACCTTTCCTGGTAAATTACATTGAATATGCTCTATGTCGCCAAATGGCGTAACCAAATCTATTATGTACCAATTATGTTGTCGTTGAATTGACCGAGCATAAAAATCGGCACGAATATCTTGTAATGCATATGAATAAACACGAATACCTTTATCTTGCAATTGATCAAGACTTTCCGATACATCTAAATTCTTTTTGTAAATAAAGGTGCCATCGGGTTTTATTTGCGAAATAAATTTCTTGAAAGAATCTAAAATTGCAGCATGCGAACCGTAAATATCTAAATGGTCGGAATCCATAGATGTAACAAGTGCGGTATTGGGGAATAAATTATGAAATGATCTATCATATTCATCGGCTTCTACCACCACATGAGAACTTGTTGGGTGAAACACATAATTGCTCCTAAAATTCTTTGAAATTCCACCCAAAAATGCATTACACCCTTGTGCTGAATTATATAAAATATGCGAAGTAAATGTTGTAACAGATGTTTTACCATGAGTACCCGATATAGCAATACCCGATTGATTATTACAAATATACCCTAACACTTGTGCTCGTTTAACACACGTATACCCAAGCGATTGCAAATACACAAATTGCGGCATATTGGCAGGTATTGCAGGAGTATAAATTACTAGAGTTGTATCTTTATTGTCGCGAATAATTTGCGGTATAGCATCAACCTCTTGATCGAACAAAACTTCGATTCCTTCTTTTTGCAAAGCATGAGTCAATTCAGATGGAGTTCTATCATATCCGAGTACACGAGCACCTTTAAAATTAAAATACCGTGCTAAGGCACTCATTCCGATACCTCCAACACCTAAAAAATAATAATATGTATATTCTTTACTATTCATTTATGTATGTAGAATATTTACAATTTCGTTTACAATTTTTTCTGCTGCATTAGGAATTGCCAATGCTTTTATATTTGTAGCCAATAGCTGCATACGTTCGGGTTGTTGTAACAAATCGAGAGTTACATCAAATAATGTATCTTTTGCATCTGCATCGGGAATTAAAAGAGCTGCTTGTTTGGCAACCAATGCTTGAGCATTTTTAGTTTGATGATCTTCGGTAACATTGGGAGATGGCACAAATACACAAGGCTTTCCAACAATACATAATTCTGAAATAGTACCTGCTCCGGCACGAGAAATTATAATATCGGCAGCTGTATAGGCGTAGTCCATTTGTCTAATAAAATCATATACTTTAATAGTAGGATACGCTTGAGCTATGTGTTTAGCTTCTTCATAATACTGTTTACCTGTTTGCCATATTACTTGCACTCCGGCTTTTGCTATTTTTTCGACACTTGCAGCTACACTTTGGTTTACTGTGCGAGCTCCTAAACTACCACCAACAACTAATATAATTTTACTCTGTGCATTCAATCCAAAAAAGTCTAAACTCTCTTGTAAGCCACAAGTAATATTTTGAATAGCAGGTCGAACAGGATTTCCGGTAAAAACGATTGCTTGAGGATTAAAAAATCGTTCCATACCATCATATGCAACACAAACTCTTTTTACCCGTTTTCCTAATATTTTATTTGTAACACCGGCGTATGAATTTTGTTCTTGAATAATTGTAGGTATTCCTGATTTTTGTGCGGCATACAACATAGGACCACTTGCATAACCACCTACCCCAACAGCAATATCAGGTTTAAAATCTTTTATTATTTTGCGTGCTTTGCGTAAACTTTTTACAATATTACACATAGTCTGCACATTTTTGAGTGATAATTTTCTTTGAAATCCACTTATAGGTAGCCCTACAATAGTATAGCCCGCTTGAGGAACTTTTTCCATTTCCATACGATTGATAGCACCCACAAATAAAATTTCAACATTGGGAACTCGTTTTGTAAGTTCATCGGCTATAGAAACTGCCGGAAAAATATGTCCGCCCGTGCCACCACCACTAATTATTACTTTCATGCTACCTCCTGTGTTTTATCTAAATCATCACTATGTTCGTTGACTTTTGTCTTTTTTTCTTTTGGTTGATTTTCTTCAGCATCAATTTTTCTACTTATTCCCAGTATAATACCAAACGATACACTCGAAGTAAGCAACGATGTCCCTCCTAAACTTATAATTGGCATAGTTTGTCCTGTAGCAGGCAATAAATTAACCGCAACACCCATATGAACAAAAGCTTGAAATACCATACTAAATGTAAGTCCAATTACTAATAATGCCGGAAATGTATACTCGCATTTTTTCACAATTCTCCCGGCTCTATACATTAAAATAAGATAAAGTCCCATTACTATAAATCCGCCGAGCAATCCATAATCTTCGATAATTATGGCATAAATAAAATCGCAGTATGCTTGAGATAATTTATATTTCTGACTACTATTTCCGGGAGCCTTGCCTATAATTCCACCTTCGGCAATTGCAATTTTAGCTTGTATTACCTGATGGTTATCAACCATTACTTCTTTAATCTCTTTTGAAGCATCGTATCCTTTGGCTTGCGAAGCTAAGGAAGGCATAAAACTAACAATACGTTTTTGCCAAGTACCACCGCGAGGAAATATATCGGGTGCTTTTAATATTATACCCAACATAAAAATTCCGACAAACGCCCCAACTCCGGCAAGAGCAAACATTTGTTTCCAAGGTATTCGTCCGAAAAACAACATAACCACGGTTGTAAATAATATAAAAAATGCTGTGGAAAAATTTGATATAAGCACCATTACACTAATCGCAAGAGTAACTATTAAAATTGGATACAGTACTTTTTTAACATTTCCTAAATCTTTTTGATGAATTGATAACACTTTTGCAATAAAGATGAGTAGTGCAATTTTCGCAAATTCACTTGGCTGAAATCGCAATCCTATACCGGGAAATTGTATCCAACGATTGGCATTATTGGTTTCTACAGCAAACGTACTTGAAAACGTGAGCATAAGAAACACTGCACTTAAAATAATTAAAATATTAGACAATTTAAAAAACCATGAATAATCTAATTTATGAACCCAGTACGTAATTGCTATACCTACCCCCAAAGTAAATGCCTGTTTAATTAAAAAAATAGTTGTATTATTTTCGTTTCCTTTAATAGCTATAAGACTAATAGAACCATACACAGCAAGCAAAGAAATGGCTGACAAAATAAATAGCAAACGCCATATTACTTTATCGCCTTTAAATTGACTTTTAAAAAATTCTATTATTGCTGTATACATCATAAATTTCTTACCTCTTCTTTAAATTGAATACCTCTATCGATATAATTTTTAAATAAATCAAAACTTGCACAACATGGCGAAAGCAAAACTGTATCGCCTTTTTGAGCTAAATTGTATGCTTTTACCACTGCCTCTTTCATGCTTTTTGCTTCGGTTATGTGCGGCACTATGTTGGTAAAACTTGCTATTAGTTTAGTATTATCTATTCCTAAACATACCAAAGCTTTTACTTTTGTGCGAGCCAATTCGTGTAACGATTCATATTCATTACCTTTATCTGTTCCTCCTGCAATCCATATTACGTTATCGTCCATACTTTCTAATGCATACCAAGTAGAATTTACATTGGTAGCTTTAGAATCGTTTATAAATTCAACACCTCGTACGGTATAACTAAGCTTTTCTAACCTATGTTCTACCCCACTAAAACTTTTAAGACTTTCACGGATTTGATCATTTTTAATATCAACAATTTGAGCTGCTATAGCTGCTGCCATAGTATTACCATAATTGTGTTTCCCTTTGAGTAACATGTCATACACACTCATACTTAATCGTTCTTTTTGAGGGGTTTGTACTTGAATCATATCTGCATCGAAATATGCAGATTTTGTAGTATCTGAACTAGTAGTATATGCAAACGAATGAGGGACAATAGTTCGTTGTTGCAACTCACGAATAAGGACTTCGTCGTCGCTACAATAAATAAAGCTATCGTTTGAATTCATATTTTGTAAAATTCTAAATTTAGAATTTATATAATTTTGAAATGTATATTCGTATCTATCTAAATGATCGGGAGTTATATTTAGCAATACCGCAATATCTGCTTTAAAATCATACATATCATCGAGCTGAAAACTGCTGATTTCAATAACATAATATTCGTATGATTCGTTGGCAACTTGTAATGCAAAACTTTTACCTACATTTCCCGCTAAACCAACATTCAGCCCGGCTTGTTTTAATATATGATATGTAAGCAATGTTGTAGTAGTTTTTCCATTGCTACCGGTAATACAAATTAGTTTTGCATTTGTATATCGTGCAGCAAATTCTAATTCGGAAATTACCGGAATATTCAATGCTTTAATTTGCTGAATCAATGGAGCTTTTTCGGGTATTCCGGGACTTTTAATTACTTCTGCAGCTTTGAGAATAGTATCTACACTATGCATACCTTCTTCAAAATCTATATTATTTTGTTCAAGTATTTGTTTGTACTGATATGATATAGTGCCCATATCAGACACAAAAACTTTAAAGCCTTGTTTTTTGGCAAGAATTGCAGCACCTACTCCACTTTCGCCTGCTCCTAGAATTGCTATATATGTGTTTTCGTTCATATGTGTTTATCGGAGTTTAAGTGTTACTAATGTAAATGCAGCAAGCAACAACGATACTATCCAAAATCGAGCAACAATACGCGACTCTGGTATGCCCTTTTTCTGATAATGATGATGCAATGGCGACATAAGAAATATTCTACGCCCCTCGCCATATTTTTTCTTGGTATATTTAAAATAACTTACCTGTAATACTACCGAAAGATTTTCCATTAAAAACACACCACATAATATTGGTATTAATAATTCTTTGCGTATTAAAATTGCAAATACCGCAATGATACCACCTAAGGTTAAACTGCCGGTATCGCCCATAAATACTTGAGCAGGAAACGTATTGTACCATAAAAATCCTATAGTGGCACCTATAAATGCACTGGCAAACACTACCATTTCACCGGAATGTGGTATATACATTATATTTAAATAATCGGCATAAATTATATTGCCCGACAAATACGCCAATATACCCAATACAACTCCAGATATTGCAGTGGTTCCGGTAGCTAATCCGTCGAGACCATCAGTTAAATTTACGCCATTAGAAACACTGGTAGTTATTAATATCACAAAGATTACAAAAACTATCCAGCCAATAGGTTGCGCATAATTTCCTAAAAAACCAACTATATATTTATAATCAAATTCATTGTCTTTAAAAAATGGTATAGTGGTTTTAGTAGACTTTTCTCCATATTTTTCGGCACGAGTATGCTCTATAGATTCATTACTATAACTACTTGTATATTCTGTTGCCGATACAATAGATGTAGATTTTTGAACAATCACAACATCATCGTGAATATATAATGTTAATCCAACACACAAACCAAGAATTACTTGCCCCACAATTTTTAATTTACCCGAAAGACCTTCTTTATTTTTTTTAAATACTTTAATGTAATCGTCGGCGAAACCCAAAAAGCCAAACCAAACAGTAGTAAACAGCAGCAATAGAATATAAACATTAGACAATTTTGCAAACAATACCGTAGGAATAATAATAGCAGCGATAATAAGTATACCCCCCATAGTTGGTGTACCTTTTTTCTGCATTTGCCCTTCGAGTCCCAAATCGCGAATAACTTCACCTATTTGCTTTTTTTGCAAAAATTGAATAATTCGTTTTCCGAAAAGGATTGAAATAATGAGCGACGTTATAAATGCTCCTGCTGCTCTAAAAGTTAAAAATTCAAATACACCTGCACCGGGTACTTTAAATTCTTGTAAAAGCGAAAATAAATAATATAGCATATCTTATAAATTAAATAGTTCCTTAATTATTTCTCTATCATCAAAATGATGTTTTACTCCTTGAATTTCTTGATACGTTTCGTGGCCTTTACCCGCAACCAATATAATATCGGTATGTTGTGCCAATGCAACAGCTGTTTTTATAGCCTCTTTTCTGTCAATTATTGTTATCACTTTCGAACGCATATCAGCAGGAACGCCATCATTCATCTGTTGAGCAATCAACTGCGGATCTTCGTTACGTGGGTTATCGGATGTGATTATAAGCCTATCGCTTAATTGTGCCGCTATTTTGCCCATTATAGGACGTTTAGTGGTATCGCGATTACCTCCTGCTCCAACCACAGTAATAATTTTGTTGTGAGGCCCGCATAATTTCTTAATACTCGACAATATATTCTCTAAGGCATCGGGAGTATGAGCATAATCAACTACTGCAGTAGTCCCCGAAGCATTTCTAAAAAATTGTATTCTACCATCTACAGGATTTAAAGAACTAATAATTTGTAAAATTTGGTCTTTATTAAGCCCCAAAAGAACAGCTGTAGCGTACACACTTAAAATATTATATGCATTAAATGCACCTATAAATTTTGTCCAAACTTCTGTACCATCAATTTGTAACAACATTCCATCAAAGTGCGTTTCGAGTATTTTACATTTAAAATCACTGAACCCTTTTAACGAATATGAATACTTATGAGCAACAGTATTTTGTAACATTACATCACCATGCTTATCATCGCTATTAGTTAGAGCAAATGCATGAGTAGGTAAATTGTCGAAAAATGACTTTTTCACTTGTAAATACTCAGCTATCGTTTTATGATAATCTAAATGATCTTGAGTAAGATTTGTAAATATCCCTCCACAAAAATCTATACCTGCAATTCTATGTTGATGAATTGCATGCGAACTAACTTCCATAAAACAATAAGTACATCCTTGTTCAATCATAGCGTTAAACAATGCATACAGTTGAATGTTATCGGGAGTTGTATGAGTTGATTCTAACGATTGTGTATGAATATAATTGCGAACGGTAGAAATTAACCCGGCTTGCAATCCAACATTTTCGAACAATTGATACAATAAAGTTGCTGTGGTAGTTTTTCCATTAGTACCGGTTACACCAATAACTTTAAACTTAGAAAAATCTATTTCATAATATGCTTTAAGCAACAAACCACAAGCAACAGCAGGATTTAAAACTCGCACATAAGCTACTTTAGAATCTATGGTTTGCGGCATGTTTTGGCATATCACAACACGAGCTCCTTGTTCAATAGCTTTTGCAATGTACTGATGTCCATCTACAGCTACACCTTGTACAGCAACAAATACATATCCCGCTTGCACCTTACGTGAATCGGTTTCGATACCGGTAATAGCAGCCGGCAAAGCACCTATAATTTCCTGGTATTGTATTGTTTGTAAAAGTTTGTTAGTTTGTATCTGCATACTATTTTAATTAAATTCTAACACAATTGTTTCATTTTTTCGAATCGCCGTTCCCGCAGGTATCGACTGTCTGACTAAGCGACCATAGCCCTTACAACTTACATGAAGTCCTGCATTTTCGGCAACATATACTGCATCACGCATACCCATGCCAAATAAATTTGGAACAAAATCTTTCTCAATAATCAAAGGAGTATAATCAATACTTGCTTCTTGCAATTTGGTATTTGTCCAATTACTTTTAGGTGTTGATGCTTGTGGTATACCAAGTTCATTAAATATTACCGTAAAATCATTTGCATATCCATTACTTACCGAAGGTAGAGTTACAACTTTACCCGAATCTGTAGCCAATTCGTTACGTAATTCATGGTCGTTAAAATAAATTCTATCCGAAATTTTTCTAAATACTTGTGCGGCAGCTCCGCCCGAAACTCTATACGGATCGTATGGTAAAGCCGATTGCATAACAATAATACAGGAATACTTAGGATTATCGGCAGGAAAATATCCACAGAATGAAGCACGTAATATTTTATCGTCATAACGTCCGTTAACATATGTTTGAGCAGTACCTGTTTTTCCTGCTATTTTATAATATTTATTTTTTATAGATTTTGCAGTACCTTCCTCAACAACAGCCTCCATTAATAGTTTAGCTTTTTTAATTGTTTGTTCGCTACAAACAGCATTATTTACTACTTTAGGTTCGTTTCGCAGTATTGTTTTTGCAGCACTTTTAATTTCTCGAACCAAATATGGACGCATCATAGTTCCATTATTTGCAACTGCATTATAAAACATGAGCATTTGCAAAGGAGTAACTTCAATATCGTATCCATATGACATTTGAATAAGCGTACTACCTTCCCATTTTTGTTTGTCGTTTTTGGTGGTCATACTTGGGTCTTTTATTAATGGGGTACGTTCGTTAATTAAATCGATTCCACTTGGTTTTCCAAACCCCATACTTTTCAAACGATTTATATAATCCCATTCTCTGCGTGTAGTAACATAATTATTATAAATTATTTTACTTACACCAACATTCGAAGAATTTGCAAAAATTCCTTTAACCGATAATGTATGAAACCCTCCATGTGTTTTAAAATTCCAGTCATATACATTTGTTTCAATACCTTTGTTAACGTATCTAATATGTCCGGCACCGGTATCGAGCGAATCATCAAGATCTACAACCCCATCTTCCAATGCAATCATAAGCGAAGGTAGTTTAATGGTAGACCCGGGGTCACCTCTGAAATTTACAGCAAAATTTTCTATTTCGTAATAATTTGAATCGGCAGGATTACCGGTACGCGATAAATTTGATATAGCTAACACTTCGCCAGTTTTTACCTCCATTATAACAGCACACCCCCACACAGCTTTATATTGCTGCAAAGCTTTAAGTAATTCTTCGTTGGCAATGCTCTGAACTTCAGTATCTATAGTTGTAATAATATCATATCCATCTACCACACCATCTTTATTAACCATTGCCGGATCGTCGTCGGTATTTTCGGTCTTTTCAATACCATACAAATACTTATCGTAAAACATTTCGAGACCGGTTTCGCCATGCCAGCTTCCTTTACGCAACAAACCAATTGTTCTTCGAGCAATATCGCCATATGGATACACTCTGCTATTATACACATCTATCAACAAACCACCTTTAAAAGAACCTTCACGAAGAATCGGTAATTTTTTAACTTCTTGTAGTTTGTTATAATCTATTGGTTTTTTGTGCAATCTTACATACGAATAGGATTTAGCTGTTTTATACAATAAATCCAAGTATTGTTTTTTTGTTTTACCTTCCTCGGGGAACAATCGAGCAAGACCTTCGGCTAATGCATGAACATTGTTTTTAAATAATGTATCACTTTTTTTGAACGCAGGAATTCTATAATCAAAATACACTACATATTCGGGAACCGAGCATGCCAAAACTTTACCATTGCGTGAAAATATATCGCCACGTTTGGGTTTTACCACAACAGTTTGTTGTTTTTTGTTCATTTGTTTCAATTCAGAGCCTTCGGCAAATTGAATATGAACAATTTTAGCAACCACCATGGTTCCAAAAACCGCAAGCAATATATACACAATTGCAAACCTTGTTAATATTTCTTTTTTAATGTCCATGTTTCGAAATAGTAAATGGCGGATTTTTTAGTTCTTGCAAATCAATTCCTTGTTCTTGTATTTGTTTGTAAATATTCCCATATTTCATTTTATCTATAAGTACTGCTTGTGTTGACACAAATTCGGCACGCAATTCTTTAATTTCTTGCTCCAATCGTTTATTTTTTTTTTCAAGTGTGTATGCATGATACCCGTTGCCTATATAAAAAATCACCAAGAGTATAACAAACAACATATAAAAAGCATGTTTTTCAATTTTTTCACTCGAAAACACATCGCCCGCAATCACACTCTTAAACGATGTAAAATTACGCGACTGAACTTTTTGCTTTTCAGCCTTTGCTGTTGTTTTTTCTGTAGGTATACCTTCTTTCATTTTTTTTGAGCTATTCGTAATTTTGCACTTCTTGCTCTATTATTTTGTTGTAATTCATCTGCTGAGGGAACAATTATTTTTTTCGATATTATTTCGAATGGACTTTCACTGTTTCCAAAAAAATCTTTATTCACTTGACCTTGAATATTTCCGGTCTTAAAAAAATTTTTCACCATTCTATCTTCTAACGAATGATAAGTTATTATTACAAACCGCCCTCCGGGCTTTAATACATCCAACCCGGCTTGTAAAAAATCTTGCAGCACATCCATTTCTTTATTCACTTCAATACGCAATGCTTGAAACAATTGCGATAGAATTTTAGATTCGGTTTTAGGATTACAAAATCGCTTACATACTCGTTTTAAATCCTCGGTTGTTACAATTTCCGCCACAGTTCGTTCTTGAACTATTGCCGAAGCTATAGCGTGTGCTTGGCTTAGCTCGCCATATTCTCTAAAAATAGTAGTCAAGGCATGTTTTTCATATGTATTCACAACATCACGAGCTGTAAGTTGTGTTGTACAATCCATACGCATATCGAGTGCTGCATTAAATCGGAACGAAAACCCTCTTTCGGGCGTATCGAAATGATGCGATGAAACACCTAAATCTGCTAAAATTCCATCAACTTGAGAAACATTATAAAATCTCAAAAACCGTTTGATATAACGAAAATTATGATGCACAAAAACAAATTGCGAATTATCGGGAATATTACGCTTTGCGTCTTCATCTTGGTCGAATCCGAATAAAGTACCTTTTGAAATTTTTTTGAGAATAAGGGAGGAATGCCCACCGCCACCGAATGTAGCGTCAACGTATGTTCCATTTGGAACTATGTTGAGACCCTCTACACTTTCGTGCAAGAGGACCGGCACATGATAATTCATACTCTGTTTCTATTCATACAAATTAAAGGTATCACCAAATATATCTTCGGCAAGTTGCTCGAATTCATCGGTTGGCAACATGCTTTCGTTTGCATCGTATTTTTGTTTATCCCACAATTCAATAATATTTCCTACTCCTAAAAAAACCACATCTTTATCAAGCGTAGCAAAGTCAAGTAAATTTTTAGAAATTAAGAGACGTCCTATCCCATCGAGCGATAATTCTACAGTTCCTTTACTAAATTGAGTTAAAAAAATATTGTGTTTTTTATTAAATATAGGATTTAACTTTTTAGTTAACTGAGCCATCATTGCTTGCCAGGAATCTAAAGGATGCAATTCTAGACATTGTTTGTAATTACTTTTTTTAAGAACAAAACGCAATGATTCATCGGGCTTATTAAGTTGCCGTTTGAATTGCGATGGCAGAGGAACACGACCCTTTGCATCTAATTTTCCTGTATGTTCTCCTATAAAAGTAATCATCTAAAAATCGCCTATACTAAAATTTATGTAAAAATATATCATAATTTCCCATTTTCTTACATTTTTTACCACTTTTTACCACTTTGTTAATAACTTTTGGATTTTGTGGTTTTTTCCAAGCCATATTGCATAGCATTGAAAGTAGAGATAAAGGGATGTGTGAAGATGTCTGAAGGCTTGAATAGTCGATTTCTAAAAACACATGTGGGTAGTGCTCCAAACTCAACTTTGTAGAAAGAATTTATGGAAGTTTGGAGTTTCTATTATGAAATAGGAAGCAAATTTTAGAAATAAATAACTTTGGAATTATGCAAAAAAAAGAGGCTGCCTTTTGCAAGACAGCCTCTTTTTTAGAGTTTGAATATTATTTTTACTTCACTATTTGTTTTACAACAATACCTTGTGAAGTAACAACTTTAACTAAATAAGTACCTTGTACTAATGATATTGTAGGAACAACTACAGCATTTTCGCCTTGAGCATCAACTACTGTAATAGTTTTACCGTCCAATCCCACTATCGATACAGAAATAATTTCTGCAGCTTCTACCGTTACATCTGTTGTAACTATAGATGGGTAAACTTTTGCACTCACAACTACCACATCATCTATTGAAATTCCTTCTAAATCTACAACAACACCCATAGCTTGAATAGCATTGTACAACGAACGAACAGCAGCGTCAACTTCATCTTGAGTTGCATTATCATCGTAATACACATTTTGTGCGTCGCTCCATGCCGATAAGAATTTATTGTATGTCAATGGTAATACTTGTCCGGTTGCAAAACCTATAACAATATCACCACTTTGAACTTTATCGTATACTGAATATGCTCCA